>ENA-OZHP01001020-OZHP01001020.1-human-gut-metagenome-genome-assembly--contig:-NODE-1020-length-10451-cov-5.123220_pt1 | contig 10451 bp, 4 predicted proteins | sample MGYA00244046_ERZ653686 | MGnify/ENA primary metagenome ERZ653686 (study PRJEB26926, sample SAMN06165313) | human gut metagenome | biome: ENVO:00009003; feature: ENVO:2100002; material: ENVO:00002003... | reverse complement strand
ATTATATATTTCCCATATAAATCGTGTTCTTTAGAGAGATCGCTTTCTATTTTATATGCAAAAACATCGCCGATTTTCCATGGACATCTGTAATACCTGCGTTTATATATTTTCTTTTCAGGCGGCTGTGGGGAATTAAGCTTTAAGCTTAATTCCTCCAACACCTTTTTTCTTTGATTTCCAAGCTTTTCCGATTCATCGTACCATACCTGTAAATCAGCGCCTTTTTCTATCCATTTCAACGCTTGTTTTTTTACATTAGGAAGTAATCTTCCTAATCTCCACTGCTGGTCTGCCAATGCCATCCAAAACAACGGAGCATCGTCAACATCTTCTAACATATATTCATAATCTGAGATTATTTCATCTGTAGCTTCCTCGTTAGACTTGCCCTCCTGCAATTTTTCTTTATATGTGTTCTTTATGTCTTCCGCTACATCATTGTCATATAGCTTTACTCCCCATGCGGCCATTTAATCGCTCCTCCTTTTTAAACCATTTTTTTTCATTATCTCCGGCAATTTTGAAGCATATGGGACAGCGTCCGCAAAGAAAATTGCTCTTAATGGATTAATGGGACTTATACCGTTTATTTGGTTGTTATATGCATTCCCGCCAAACCTGACCGGATTATATGTATTATAATATTCAATTGCCCACTGCTCCAGTCCTCGCGCTGCTCCGTAAGAAATGTTTTTGGCTATCGGTATCATTTCCAAGTCTTTTCTTGATGAATACTTAGATTTATGTGCATCTTTTCTTGCTGCTAAATTATTGGTTCTTCCAACATACTCTATTTGATCAGTTTCTTCATCATAAAGAAGATAAACATTTTGATTATTTGCTTTTTTCTGAGAAATTGTTTTTGATACTATCTGAGAAATAGAGGATGTGATGGCTTTAGTAATTAATTTAGTATAATTCCTTAATTTAAATGAAGTTGGGTTATATCCCCATCGTGACCATGTTTGTTCAGCTGCACTTGTAGTATAGAAATTAGACGCTAAACCATCTGGAAGGGTATTCTCAGGGGCTTTTGCACCATATGTCAAAATAGGTTTAATTGGCGATATAATTGTAATTGCCGCTATTGAAAATGCATTTACTATTTTGTTTGATGTGGAACTTTGTGTTTTTGACCTTGAGGATTCGATAGCTGATGCCGCCAACCATGTCATAGCCGCTGCCGCTGTTGTAGCTAAAGCTGCTTCGACTACGAAATGACCGCTTGGATCGCAGAAAAAAACAGGATTATTAGCACAATAAGTATAAAGGTTAAGGCTAAGCGGATCTTCTAATTTACCTGCATATGAATCCCTGCTGATAAACCTACCTGTTGCCGGATCATAATACCTCGCCCTAAGATAAACAGTTGCAGTTTCCTTGTCAAAGTACTCACCACAATATCTGAACGCATTAGTATCAGAATCATCAATATTCTTCTCAACACCGAATGCATCGTACTTATAAGTCTTAGTTACCGCACCAGTCGAATCCGTAAGATTTACAACGTCGCCATGCGCATTCTGCGTATAGTAGGTATACTCGGACTTATTGCCGTTACAGTAATTGTACTTAGCGACAAGATTTGTACCTCTAATGTAACAATCTGCCTCATAGAACTGGTTATCAACCACATCTGCAACAATCTGCTTATTGCCATCCCAGACATGGTTAATTTTCTGACCGTCAACAGTCTTTTCATAACGTAACCCGCTTGCATTGTACTTGTAGCTTGCAGTCGTTTCACCGTCGTTAAAACCAATCAGCTGATTCAGACCGTCATAAGTGTTGGTTTCCGTCTTGCCCTCGGCAGCCTTTGTGATCTGATTTCCGTTAGCGTCGTAGGCGTAAACCGTCTGCTTTATGTTTGAAGCCGGATTTAAGTTAATCAGATTTTCATCAGCTTCATTTTCAACAGTCTTTACTTCCTTCTGAAGCAGCGCAGTGTATTTGCCGTTGGAATCAACATAGCTGTACTCGGTTACATAATCCTCAGTACCTTCTGCCGTCATCTTGGAACGGTTGCCGTAATCGTCGTATTCGTATGTGTAGGTATCTGTCGTGTTGTTTCCAATCTTAACAGCTTCCTCAGTCAGCCTTTTCAGACCGTCATACTCATATGATGTCGTTTCTATTATACCACTTTCACTGCGTATTTTGCAAGCGTCAGAACCGTCTAAATAATAAGAATATTCGTAGCTTGATATGTCAGTATTACCGGATTTGTTTTCAATCTTTGTAATTCTGTTCGCTTTGTTGTAGGTATAAGTGGAAACTACGCCGTTTGCAAGGGTTTCCGACTTCTTGTTGCCGTTTGCGTCATAGGTATATGAAACAGTTTCATTTCCTGATTCCTTGGCCTTGACTACACGCATTTCTCCATCATATTCGTATGTCTTTTCAGAATAGTTGAGAAGATTAGGCTTGCCTGTAAGCTCTCTGCTTACATACTGCGAAACACCCTCATAGAAAAATCCTCTGAATACTGCATAACCATTACCGTCATACTCTGTTTCGGTATATTTCCTGCCCAGATCATCGTAAACGGTATTTGTTGTGAGTCCGTTGCTAACTGTCTGAGTTATTCTTCCCATGCTGTCATAGGTATACGATTTGCTGATATTCTTTGAAAAATCGCCTGAATTTACCGTATTTGAAGTAAGCACACGATTGAGAGCGTCATAGGTGTTAGTTGTCACATTTCCGTTAGCGTCCGTGTTTGTGAGTACGTTTCCGTTCAGATCATATGTGATCGTACCGGAATTGTAGCCTGTGCTGTCGGTTGTTCTTACCGCTCTAAGCCAGCTGTCATACTCATAATTTGTTGTGAGATATGATGTATCTGATTCAGACGACATGCCTGTGTACATCTTAACTTGAACGCCTGCGTTGTTGTAGAAATATTTTGAAATATTCTTTTCGCCGTTTGCAGTACCGTCGCTGAGAGTTACTTTTTCAAGCAGTCCCATTGCGTTGTACTGATTCTGCGTTACGCTGTACTTCGGAGTATTCGAATTTTCCTTCTGAACAGTCTGAATTGTTTTGATAACATTTCCGTTTTTGTCATACTGATTTTCTGTTATGGAATTTTTATCAGTATTAAAAGGAGTATATGTCTTTGTCAGCTTGTTAAGCTTGTTATACTCATATTTTGTGGTATTGTTAAGAGCGTCAGTCTGACGGGCAAGCTGTCCGTTGGCGTAATACGCGCTTGTACGCTTGGTTTCGCCGTTGGTCTTTTCCGTTACCGCATTGCCTCTGAAATCTGCAAGAGTTTCCGTTACAACCTGCTTATTGGCTGTGATATATGCGGTCTTGATTGTCTTAAGTCCGCTGCATGATTTCGATGACGAACTATCAAGAGCAGCGTAAACGTCAAAGCTGTGATTCTTTGCAAATTCATAATCCGTTGAAGTAAGAATCTGTTTTTCGGCGGCTGCTTTCCACTTGAAATACGTTGCTTTTTCACGCTGTAAACCGTCGTATTCAACAATATTTATCGTGCCGTCGGGATTAGTTTTCTCTGTAATATTTCCGTATGCGTCATATTTAAATGAAGTTACATTACCCAGTGCGTCGGTCTGTGTTTTAACACTGCCGCTTGGATAGTATGAGGTAAGAGTTCCATGACTCTTATCGGCAGAATAATTAGGGGTGTACTCGGCAGTCTTTCTGCTGAGTTTATCATATTCCGAAATCGTAATTGCAGCCGTATTTCCCGTACCGAAATCGCTTACCTTTGTTACATTGTTAAATTTATCGTATTCATATTCCTTTACAGCGTAAATATTCTTGGAAATATCAACGCTTGTTTTTTCTTTTGATACCTGAAGCTGATTGTTGTATTCATACTCAACCGAGTTTACAACAGTATTTCCATCCTTAATAACTTTCTTTATCGGCAGTCCCTTTGCATTGCCGGAAGTTCCGTAAGTGTACTCGGTCACGTTCCCTTCGGGATCGGTAATTGTGCGTACCAGACCTGCAATCGAAGCCGTTTCGCTTGCAGGATAGTAAGTGTAAACTGTCATTGCATAATCAGCATAGCTTACCTGCGACAGATCATAACCGCTTGCTGCAATTGCAGCCGCATTTGAAACAGGGGAGAGACTCTGATATGATTTCAGCACGTTCACGCCTGAATTATCGTACTCGTTAATTACAACATTGTTGCTCTCGTCAACCTGAACCAGCGGCATGTTTTTATCGTTGTAACGAGCTAAAGTGAATGTGCCGTCGGGATTTGTGGTCTTGATTACATTTCCGTTATCATCACGCTCATACTTGGTAGTATTGCCCATGATGTCGACGCTTTCCTTAATTTCATCATACTTGTTTTCGTCGTCGACCATGTTGTAGGTGATTTTATCAACCTCGTATGTCTGACCGTCGGTTTCCACCTTATTTGTTTTTACAGAAAGCTTTTCATCATAATCATAAGTGAAAGTTTTTACAAGCTTATCGCCATCATACTCTTTCAGACCTGTCTGCTTGAAAGCCTTGTCATAGGTATATTCCTGCTTGAGTCCTGCGGAATTTATGAGATAATTTACTGATCCGTTATCGTTGTAAACAATTGTATCAGTAACCTCGTCATAGCAATTAGTGATCTTGCAGAGTCTGCCGTTTCCGTCGTATTCATACTTTTCCGTACCGCCCGAAACGCTTGCAGCGGATACAAGTTGGAAATCGCTGTTGTAGGCATACATCACAATTCTATTGGCAGCTGTATCTTCAATTTTGGTAATACGTGAATGTTCGCTGTTTCCGTTGTAAGTAATTTTGTAGTTTCTGCCCGTAGAATCGGTCACGATTCTCTGATTGTTATTCATTGCGGAAATTGTAAGCTTATTGCCGTTAGCGTCCTTGACCCAGTCAAGCTCTCCGTCTGAATTGAAGTGATACTTGGACTGAGCCGCGTTTGTAATTGTGTATTCATCGCCGGATTTTGTCATTGTGCTGTGTGCGTTAAGGCACTCGAATCCGCCGTTGCCGTCATCCTTGAACGTTGTATTGGAGCCGTCGGGGAGTACCACCTGATAGTAACCGGGGGCAGGAATTACGATTTTGCTCACATCGATATTGAAATCCCAACCGATACCGAAACTGCCTTCCTCATCGCTCATGGAGTTGTATGTTCTGACAAAATCAGATTTGACTCCGGGAGAGGCAATGCTTAAATCGGTAAAGGATTTTGTGTAGTTGCCTGTTGCAATATGTACGCCGTCGCCGATTTCCCAACCCTTGCGGTAGAGGGTATAGTCTGGCAGGTCATAAGGACGCCACCACGGTCTGAACCAGAAGTTTTCTTCCGTAAATTCCTTTGTTACAAGGATTCCGAATTCGTAGTCAAAATTTAAACTGCGTTCCGTATTGTAACTGCCGTCCTCGTTGTTTATATATGTTTCGGGGTTGTCCCAGAGAATTGTCTGCTTACCGCCTTCATATCCGAAGATTATGGACTGTGTACCTGAAGAGTAGATCGCCTTATCTCCCGAAAGCTCGTTGACTTCCCAGACTGGTCCTGCAAACCAAATCTGTCCTGCCGTCCACTTTCCTTCCATATCCTGAAGCGTGATATATGTCCAGTTTCCGCCTACATATAGATTATCCGCAGAATTTGTCATAAGGATAGTATCATAGCAGTTAGCCTGACCGAAATCAAAATGCTGTCCGATTACAACCTGACCGCCGTTGAGATTCATTAGCTGTCCTGTATTTCCTCCCCAGCCGTCTGGAGACGCCGTTCTGAACACAAGGTTGTTTTCTATTAAAAGCTTACCGCCGTTGATATCGAGAGTTGCTCCGTTACCAGACCAGAACTGCGGCATATCCGTTGTAAAGGACATACAGTCCGCCACGTAAACAGTCTGACCGTTTAAATCAAGATTGGTATCGTGAAGATTAAAGCTGTAGGGGAATTCACCGCCCGCAAGTACCTTCAGATTTCTTTTGAAAGCGTGATCCCAGTCCAAATCTCCTGAAGCCGAATAAGCTGCGGAAAACCATGAAACGTCGGAGTTTTCAATTGTTCCGTTGTTATCCTTGTCCATGTATTCAAAGTAATTGTCAGAACGTCCGCGTTTCTGAGCGTATGTATTTATTTTTGCAAGACCTTGTTCGTAATCTTCCTTATTAACTATTACATCGCCCGTCATTTCATGGTTGTAAATATATACCCATGAATTTACGGTTCTTGCCGTATCCAGTTCGCTTTTAAAATCCGCCAGTTCCGATTCGGACGCGCCCGATTCCTCTAAAAGCTTGTAGTCGGTATCGTTGATTACTCCGTCAAGATTTATGTCAAGACTCTGAACATACTGAGAAAGCGTGTAATATTCATCGTCGGCAAGGTTTTCATAGAAAGCGCAGAAAGCGTCCAGATCAGCCTGACTGATTACGTTATCGCAGTCTGCGTCCATACTGGGATTGAAATTGCTGTCGCCCCTCGTTGCTCCAAGACAGCTTTGGACGTATGCGGAATCAGATGAATTTATAACGTCGTCGCTCCACTGATTATCGTTGTCCGCGTTGTATGTAGTATCGCCGGGAACGAGGGTTACGGTATCCCATGAATCGCCTGAACCTACGGTATATGAGCCTGTTCCGAAATCCTTAAGGTAAAACGGCCCTTTTAAAGAGCTTACAGAATTATCTGTCCGACGCTCTTCATGGAGAAAAATTTAATACGGCCAAAGCTGCGGTATCATTCAGAAAATCAAAATCAGTTGAGGTTTTTGACGTATATAAAGTAGCTGAATTCAATGACGGACTTGTTAAATACGGAGAACCCAAACCGGATAAAGTCGCTATTAAGAAGCTTATTGACAGCGGGCTTTCCGTTCCAGGGTGCGCACTGGCGGAAAAACTGAATATACAAATAAAATAGGAGGATATAATGGCAAACGTTATATGTATAGCCGGAGAAAGCGGATCCGGCAAGACAACCTCGCTAAGAAATCTTAATCCAGCCGAAACATACATTATTGACGCCGATAAAAAAGGCTTGTCATGGCGAGGCTGGAAGAAGTATTACAGTATAGAAAATAAAAATTACTATACCACAGATCGACCGCTTAAAGTACGTACAATAATGGATGCTGTGAATGAGCGCCGACCGGAAATAAAAACGCTTGTGATCGACACCATAGGCTCGATTATGGTCGCTGACGAAATGAGAAGAATGAAAGAAAAAGGTTACGACAAATGGCAGGATTTGGCGCAGTGCATTTGGGATATAGTTGATTCCGCTTTGATGTACAGACCTGATCTCACCGTCATATTTATAGCTCATACTCAGACAGAACGTGATGACAGCGGGTTTCTTTTTACTCGCATTAAAACAAGCGGTAAAAAATTAGATAAAATTTGCCTTGAAAGCAAATTTACAACAGTTTTAATTGCAAAATGCGTGGGAGGCAAATACATTTTTGAAACTCATGCTAAAAACAGTACTGCTAAATCGCCTATGGGATTGTTTGAATCAGATGAAATTCCCAACGACATAACAGAAGTTATAAAAGCCTTAAACAATTACGAAAATGAAGAATAACGGAGGATAAAATGATACAAAAATTCAGTGGTTATGATGATTTACAAGTTTATGAAGGCGGCCTCTCACTTGAGGTCGGCGGGTATGAGTTAACTATTAAGGGAGCAAGAGCAGAAGACTATAACGATTTTTCGATATTGAAAATAGCTTTTGATATCATAAATCATGATAAATATGCAAACTTTTTTGAAAACAAGTTTAAACAGTTACGCATAAAAAATCCTGAAGCCAAATGGCCGAACGCAGGAGTATTCGACGTTTTTATTCCTAAGGATGACGGCTCGGAAAATGACAATATAACAAAACAGTATTTTAAAAGATTTACTACAAGTGTTGAAAAGTCGAATCCGGGATATATATGGAATTGGGATGAAAAATCACTTATTGGTAAAATATTTGGCGGCGTGTTTGGACGTGAAGAATTTAAGGCGGATAACGGCGAATATCACTTTGTCACAAAATGCAGATTTGCAAATTCTATCGACAGGATTAAAAGCGGCGACTTTACTATTCCTAATGATAAACTTACAAAAGAACACAGAAATAATACTCAAAACAATTCCGTCCCTTCTGCGCTTGGCAATCTTTCGGATTATGAAGAAATCCTCGGCGACGACGCTGTACCGTTTTAAAATGTAGCAAGGGGGAGTTAATATAACACAGGAACAAATAGACGCCGTTGATTTGAAAAGCGCGGAAGCCGAAGGAATAACCGGAGTAATAGAACATATAGCTCTTTTCAGCGAAAGCAGCGAAGAAAGACTGCGATCCTTAACAGCGCTTAGAAAAAAAGCGGCAGAATGTAACAGACTTAAAGAATTCGACGGCTTATTATTTGATTATAAGGTAGATAATTACGAATATCTTACACAGAATCAGATAGATTTGTCATACGATTACTGTCTTGAGGATTATTCAACTACGGCGCCTTATGAGGAAATAAGCAAATATACAGACCCTTTTGAAAAAACGGTGCAGCTTGAATGTGCGGCGGTGAAAGCTAAAAAAGCCGGATTTACTAATTTTAAGAAAGCGTTTAACAATTATGAAAAATCATTGCGTCTTATAAAGGCTAAATCCGCTGAAAACATAAACATAACTCACCCTACCGATTTTCCCGAGCAGCCTTTAGAGCTTGAGGCGGGGCAATGGAACTGCGACGCCTACGGAGTTTCCCGAACCAGACTGGACGCTCAGGAGATTGCCTGTCTGCATCCGATTATACCGGTAGAACGGCTTGTAAACATTGATACAAACGAAGAAAAGCTTAAAATAGCGTACTTCAAAGGCAAACAGTGGAAAAAAATAATAGTGGGAAAAAACGACCTTTTCGACGCGTCGAAGGTTATCAAGCTTGCGGCGGTGGGAATATCGGTTACAACTAAAAGCGCAAAGCTGCTGTCCGAGTATTTGTGCGATATAGAAGCCTTGAATTATGATTCCCTGCCTGAGCACAAAAGCGTTTCAAGACTGGGCTACATAGGGGACGGGCAGGACTTCTCCCCTTATGTGGAAGGATTGATTTTTGACGGCGACGCGAATTACAGTACAATTTACAAGGCGATATCACAGAAGGGGAGCTTTGAAAAATGGTTAAATACCGCGGTTAAATGCCGGAGCGACAGTATAACGGCGCAGATAATGCTTGCAGCTTCATTTGCAAGCGTGCTTATCAGTAAGATCGGGGGATTGTGCTTTTTTGTTCATCTCTGGGGAGTGGAATCGGGAACGGGCAAGACGGTCGCTCTTATGCTGGCGGCGTCAGTATGGGGGAATCCGGCCATAGGACAGTATGTGCAGACATTTAACGCTACTCAGGTAGGTCATGAAAAAACCGCGGCTTTTCTTAATAATATCCCTATGTGTATTGACGAGCTTCAGCTTTCAAAGGACAGCCGCGGAAGAAGTAAATTTGATGTGTATCAGCTTTCGCAGGGAGTAGGAAGGACCAGAGGAACAAAGACCGGAGGTATCGACAAGCCGCCTACATGGCTGCTCTGTATACTTACGACCGGAGAATCGCCTCTGACAGCCGATAATTCCGGCGCGGGAGCCATTAACCGAGTAATCGACATAGAGTGCAAAGCAAAGGACGCGGTCGTAAAGGACGGAATAGGAGTTACGCAGGTTATAAAGCTAAATTACGGTCATGCCGGTAAAATATTTATTGAAAGCTTGACGGACGAACGTATAAAAAAGGCGAAGGCGGAATATGAAAAGCTTTTTAAGGAATTATCCTCAGGAAGTACGACAGAGAAGCAGGCTATGGCGGCGGCGGCAATTCTGCTTGCCGACAGGCTTGCGGATGAAATCATATTCAAGACGGGGAATCGTCTAACGGTAAGCCAGATATCAGATTTTTTGAAATCCAAAACCTCTGTATCGGCAGGAGAACGCGGTTACAGCTATATGTGTGACTGGGTAGCGATGAATTCTAACAGATTTAAAGCCGACAACGAAAATTCAGACGTATACGGCGTTATTCAGGACGATTGGGCATACATAAACGGAGCGGTATTCCGAAAGGCTGCAAAGGACGCGGGATTTGACGACAGAGCGCTGCTTTCATGGCTCAAAACCAACGGTCTTATTCTGACGAGAGGGCGAAGATTTACCCGCGGAAAGCGAATTAACGGCGTTAATGTGGAGTGCGTGGTAATGAGACTGCCTATGGGCGAAGAGGAAATAAATATTGAAGATTACGAAGACTTATTATAATGCGGCGTCGTTTGTGGCTCGCTTGTGGCTTGCTTGTGACCCGTTTGTGGCACAAATCTCAGGGAATAAACCACGCATTTGCGAGGTTTACGGGACGTGTGGCACTGTGGCACATTTTCCCCCTATATATAAGACATATATACAAATATCTGTCTCTTATACACATCTGACGCTGCCG
>ENA-OZHP01001017-OZHP01001017.1-human-gut-metagenome-genome-assembly--contig:-NODE-1017-length-10479-cov-7.324731_pt1 | contig 10479 bp, 10 predicted proteins | sample MGYA00244046_ERZ653686 | MGnify/ENA primary metagenome ERZ653686 (study PRJEB26926, sample SAMN06165313) | human gut metagenome | biome: ENVO:00009003; feature: ENVO:2100002; material: ENVO:00002003... | reverse complement strand
CTTATTCTTATTGATTTTAAGAGTAGGCGGCTTTTTTGCGTTCTCTGGTACTGTTTACATAGCCACCTTGACAAAGTGGCTAAATCTATACGAAAGGAGGACGCATCTATGTCAAATTGCAAAGTGATTGCTCTGACTAACCAGAAAGGCGGTGTCGGAAAAACAACCACAGCGGTCAATCTGGGTGTAAGTCTGGTGCAGCAGGGTAAAAAAGTCCTGCTGATTGATGCCGATGCACAGGCAAATCTCACGATGGCTTTGGGCTACAACAGACCAGACGATATTCTCATAACGCTTTCTACTGTGATGCAGAACATCATAGACGATAAAACGCTTGATGTTTCACAGGGTATTATTCACCATAGCGAGGGCGTTGACCTGCTTCCGTCAAACATTGAGATGTCGGGCTTTGAGGTAAGGCTAATCAATGCAATGAGCCGTGAGCGTGTGCTGAAAACCTATGTCAATGAGGTTAAAAAGAATTACGACTATGTGCTTATTGATTGTATGCCGAGTTTAGGTATGATAACCATCAATGCTCTGGCGGCGGGTGACAGTGTAATTATCCCGACACAGCCCCACTATCTCTCGGCTAAAGGTCTGGAGCTTTTGCTTCGCTCCGTATCAATGGTCAAGCGGCAAATCAACCCAAAGCTGCGGATAGACGGTATCTTAATGACTATGGTAATGCCCCGTACCAACATTTCTAAGGAAATTACGGCAACGGTCAAAAGTGCATACGGTCAGAAAATCAAGGTGTTTGATACCGAGATACCTCATTCTATCCGTGCGGTGGAAGCTACCGCAGAAGGCAAAAGTATCTTTGCCTACGACAAAAGCGGCAAGGTTGCCGCAGCCTATGAGCAGTTCGGAAAGGAGGTGGCAGAGATTGGCGAGAAGCAGAGAAACCAAAATTGAGCTGACCGCATACGATGACCTTTTTCAGACGGACGAAAGCCGTGAGGAAGCAAAGCTAAGCAAGATACGGGATATTCCCATATCGGAGATTGACGAGTTTCCAGACCACCCGTTCAAGGTTTTAATGGACGAAGATATGGAGCAGCTTGTCGAGAGTATCAAGCGAAACGGTGTAATGACCCCTGCGACAGTTCGCTTAAAAGAGGACGGACGGTATGAGCTTATCAGCGGTCACAGGCGAAAAAAGGCTTGTGAACTTGCGGGGCTTGAAACGCTGAAATGCGAGGTTAAAGAGCTTACCCGTGACGAAGCCATTATTGTGATGGTGGAAAGTAATCTCCAACGCTCCGTTATTCTACCAAGTGAAAAAGCCTTTGCGTATAAAATGCGGTTGGAAGCTATGAAACGACAAGGTGAAAGAAGTGATTTAACTTCGTCCCCAATGGGGACAAAGTTGAGGAGTGATGCTGAACTTGCCGAAAAGGTTGGAGAAAGCAAAAATCAAATCTTCCGCTATATTCGTCTAACGGAGCTTGTACCCGAAATTCTGCAAATGGTAGATGAACGGCAGGATTGCTTTCCGCCCTGCGGTTGAGATTTCCTATCTGACCGAGAGACAGCAATACACCCTGCTTGAAGCAATGGAGTACAACGATGTTACCCCGTCATTGGCACAGGCTATCAAAATGAAGAAGTATAACCAAGACGGCAAGCTCACTTCCGAGAGAATGACCGTATGCAACCTGCTTCTGTGTCGATGACCGCAGAAAACCGTATCAAAGGGCTTATACAAATCCGTGACTGTGTGCGTAAACTCATTGAGTATCAGACCGAGGATTACCCAGAGGAAATGATACGCACCGAGCAGGAAAACCTAAACCGCCTGTACGACAGCTATACCGAGAAATACGGTCTAATCAAACAGCCGAGGCAACTATCTTGCGTTTGCTTCAGATGAGAGCTACTTCCTTTTATGTTCTCTTGAGGTGCTTGATGATGAGGGCAACTTCAAACGGAAGGCAGATATGTTCACGAAGCGGACTATCAAACCTCACCGAGAAGTAACTTCGGTTGAAACCGCAAGCGAAGCCCTCGCCCTCTCTATCGGAGAGAAAGCCCGTGTTGATTTGCCTTATATGGAGCAGCTCACAGGCAAAACGCAGGCTGAGCTTGTGCAGGATTTACAAGGTGTTATCTTCAAAGTACCAAACTGTGAGCCTGTTTCCTATGCAGCCGCAGACGAGTATCTGTCGGGAAATGTCCGAAACAAGCTGACGGTTGCGGAGCTTGCTGCGGAGAATGACCCAGAGCTTGCAGTCAATGTGGATGCCTTGAAAAAGGTCATTCCCAAAGACCTCTCGGCGGCGGAAATCTCTGTCCGTCTGGGTACGACTTGGATACCGCAGGAAGATATACAGCGGTTTGTGATGGAGCTGCTTACCCCGTCGCAGTACGCCAGAGGAAAAATCAAGGTGCGCTACACCGAGTTTAACGGCGACTGGTTTATCGAGAACAAAAGTTCCGACTTTGATAATGTCAAGGCAAACAGCACCTACGGCACAAAGAGGGCTTCCGCCTACCGCATTATTGAGGATACTCTGAACCTGCGTGATGTTCGTATCTTCGACTATGTGTATGATGAACACGGCAACAAGAAAGCGGTGTTCAACGCAAAGGAAACAACGGCAGCACAGGCAAAGCAGGAAGCTATCAAGCAGGCGTTTGCGGATTGGATATGGAAAGACCCAGAACGGCGAAACCACCTTGTCCGCTATTACAATGACACTTTTAACTGTATCCGTCCCCGTGAGTACGATGGCAGCCATATCACCTTCGGCGGTATCAGCCCAGAAATCACATTAAGACCGCACCAAGTAAACGCTATTGCTCATATCCTTTACGGCGGCAATACGCTCCTTGCCCACAAGGTAGGCGCAGGCAAGACCTTTGAAATGGTAGCCGCCGCACAGGAAAGCAAGCGGCTCGGACTTTGTCAGAAATCAATGTTTGTTGTCCCCAATCACCTTGTCGGTCAGTGGGCTTCCGAATACCTGCGGCTCTATCCGAGCGCCAATATTCTTGTTACGACTAAGCAGGATTTTGAAACGGGCAACCGCAAGAAGTTCTGCGGGCGTATTGCTACGGGCGACTACGATGCAGTTATCATCGGGCATAGTCAGTTTGAAAAAATCCCGATGAGCGTGGAACGCCAGAAAATGCAGTTGGAAAAACAGCTCTTTGATATAGAACGAGGTATTGAAGATGTGCAGGCTTCCAAAGACGAACAATTCACGGTCAAGCAACTTATGAAAACCCGCGAGAGTATCAAAGCAAAACTCGACAAACTCAATGATACCAAGCGCAAGGATACGGTAATCGAGTTTGAACAGTTCGGCGTTGACCGTCTGTTCATTGACGAGAGCCATTTTTACAAGAATTTATACCTCTATTCCAAGATGCGCAGAGTGGGCGGCATTGCCCAGACCGAAGCCCAGAAGTCAAGTGACCTCTTTATGAAGTGCCGCTATCTGGACGAAATCACGGGCAACCGAGGAACGATTTTCGCAACAGGTACGCCCGTCAGCAATTCTATGGTGGAGCTGTACTCGGTGCAGAGATATTTGCAGTACGACACTCTGGTACGGAATGGCTTACAGCATTTTGACAGTTGGGCTTCTACTTTCGGAGAAACCATAACGGCGTTGGAGCTTGCCCCAGAGGGCTATACTTTAATAGGACGATAAAATTAACTGTCCTAAATTGAAAATACATAAGGAAGGAGGTTAAGAGAATGTCAAGGACTTCAAAGATTACAGCACTTTATGAGAGATTATCAAGAGATGATGACCTGAATGGCGAGAGTAATTCCATTACCAATCAGAAAAAATACCTCGAAGATTATGCCCGTAGAAATGGCTTTGAGAACATCCGCCATTTTACTGACGATGGTTTTTCGGGTGTAAATTTCAATCGCCCAGGCTTTCAGTCTTTGATAAAAGAAGTTGAAGCAGGCAATGTCGGAACATTGATTGTTAAGGATATGAGCCGATTAGGGCGAAACTATCTGCAAGTCGGATTTTATACGGAAATTCTGTTTCCGCAGAAAGATGTCCGTTTTCTTGCAATCAACAACAGCATTGACAGCAACAATGCTTCGGATAATGATTTTGCTCCGTTTTTGAATATTATGAACGAATTTTATGCCAAAGACACGAGCAATAAAATCAAGGCTGTATTTGATGCCCGAATGAAAGACGGAAAGCGTTGTAGCGGTTCAATCCCTTATGGATATAACCGATTGCCGAGCGATAAGCAGACGCTTGTTGTTGACCCTGTGGCTTCTGAGGTGGTAAAGCGTATCTTTCTGCTTGCCAATGAGGGCAAAAGTCCACGAGCCATAGCGGAAATACTGACCGAAGAAAAGGTTTTAATTCCTGCCGCATATGCAAAGGAATATCACCCAGAACAGTACAACGGGATTAAGTTTGCAGACCCTTATATTTGGGGCATATCTGCCATTAGAACGATTTTAAGCAGGCAGGAATATCTTGGACATACTGTTTTGAGAAAGTCGGTCAGCACCAATTTTAAATTGCATAAGAGAAAGACTACCGATGAAGATGAGCAGTATGTGTTTTATAACACCCACGAGCCTATCATATCGCAGGAACTTTGGGACAGCGTTCAGAAGCGAAAGAAACGAGTGAACAGAGCTGCGGCAAGAGGTACACATACCAACCGATTAAGCGGTTATCTGTACTGTGCCGACTGTGGCAGGAGAATGACTTTGCAAACGCATTATAGCAAGAAAGACGGTTCTGTTCAGTATTCTTACCGTTGCGGCGGGTATGCAAGCAGGGTTAATTTCTGTACTTCCCATACGATTAGTGCTGATAATGTTGAAGCCTTGATATTATCGGCAGTTAAACGCTTTTCAAGATTTGTTCTGAATGATGAAAAAGCCTTTGCTTTGGAACTGCAATCCCTTTGGAAAGATAAGCAAGAGGAAAAGCCGAAGCACAATCAATCGGAGTTGAAACGCTGTCAGAAACGCTATGACGAACTCTCTACGCTCATTTGTGGCTTGTATGAAAATCTTATATCGGGATTGCTACCCGAAAGACAATACAAGCAACTGATGAAGCAGTATGACGATGAACAGGCTGAATTGGAAGCGAAAATGGAAACGATGAAAAAGGAACTTTCTGAAGAAAAAGACAGCACTATGGATATTCAGCATTTTATATCGCTGATACGCAAGTACAAAAATCCTACGGAAGTTTCTGATTTGATGTTTACCGAACTCATTGACAAGATTGAGGTGTATGAAGCCGAGGGTGTGGGAAAAGCAAAGACACAAAAGGTTGATATTTACTTCAATTATGTCGGACAGGTCGATATTGCCTACACCGAGGAAGAACTTGCCGAGATAAAAGAGCAGGAAGAACAGGAAGAAAAGAAGCGATTGGAGAAACAGCGTCAGCGTGAAAAAGCCTATCGAGAGAAGCGAAAGGCAAAAAAACTTGCTGAAAACGGTGGCGAAATCGTCAAAACAAAGGTATGTCCTCATTGTGGGAAAGAGTTTACCCCTACAAGCAACCGACAGATTTTCTGTTCAAAGGATTGCTGCTATCAGGCAAGGCAGGATAAGACAAAAGCCGATAGAGAAGCGGAAAAAGGAAGTCATTATTATCGTCAGCGTGTATGTGCTGTGTGTGGCAGTACTTACTGGCCTACACACAGTCAGCAGAAATTCTGTTCCGAGGAATGTAAAAAGGTAAATCACAATAAGAAAACCTTGGAGTTTTACTACAAGAAGCAAAAGGAGAAAGAACTATGCAAAGATTTATTACAGACGAAAGAACAGGTATCCGATACGAACTCATCGGAGATTACTATTATCCCTGCCTGACAGTAGAGAAAAGTCCTCCCCTTTCAAAATATGGTCGATTGCGGCAACGATATTTGAGGGAACATAAGCGTGTGCTATATTTTAATCTGCTGACAAGCGGAAAGTTATATGAACACCTTGCCGAAATTGATACTTCGGCTCGTGATATGGCGGAATATCTGATAAAGGAAATGGCAAAGAAGCAGGGTGTAACGGAAGAACTGAAAGCAACGGATATGATGAGATGGATAGGATTGATGAATAACATTCGAACCTGTGCCGATGAGATTGTATTGAATGATATTGTGTATTCCTAACGGATACCAACCGAAGAAGAACTGCTGTCAAACCGATGGCAGTTTTTCTTTTTCGGCAAGTATTCAAGAAGTCATTAAGTCGTGAGTATAATCGAAGTGGTAGAAAAATTCGTAAAGATGTGGTACAATACTTTTGCTTGTGAGCGACAAATCGGAAGTTATGGAGGTACTTTATGAACGAGAGAGAAAAAATTATCCGATTATGGTTTGATATGTGGATTAAGAAAGCAGATTTAGGAATTGACAATATTTTTACAGATGATGTTGTATATACTGAGAGTTGGAGTCCTAAATATGAAAACCGCAAAACGGTAAAGCACTGGTTTGACGAATGGAATACACGCGGAAGTGTTCTTGTCTGGGAGATTAAGCAATTTTTTCATCAAGGCAATCAAACAATCGTGGAGTGGTATTTTAAAAGCAAAATGAATAATGGAAATGTTGAAGAATTTGACGGAATATCTTTAATTGTATGGACACAGGATAACAAAATAAAATCATTAAAAGAGTTTGGTTGCAATCTTCATAATTACAATCCATATCGAGATAGTGATATTCCCGTATTTCGAGAAGAAAAAGCAAATTGGTTTTGAGAGGACTATAAATTCCAGTTTGCCGAAATATCTTTCTAACTTTCCCTATTTTACAGGCTTTCCAGCCCATTCATTAGTGAAATGATATGTATTTTCCCTTATTTTTGCCCTTATGAGATAATCGTAAGGGAAATAAGGGAAAGTTTTATTTAGTCGTTGCCTGCCACTTTATCAAGTAACTTTGCGGATTCCCGCTTGGCTTTTCTTGTAGAGTGTGCATAGACATTCATGGTGGTACTGACATCTGAGTGCCCTAACAGTTCCTGCACATCCTTTGGTGCTGCTCCATTTGCCAGAAGGTTGCTTGTGTAGGTGTGTCGCAACTGGTGAAAATGAAATCCTTCAAATCCATCCAGTTTCTGAGCAATCTTCCTGCAAACAATTCCTAACGTGCTTGGCAGTTCCAAACTTCCATCCGGTCTTAAGCAGACAAAGGATATTTCCTTATAATCTTCTGGAACATTCTCTGTTCCGTCCAGATGATAGAACTCATAGTAAACTCTGTTTTTGTCTTTTACTTCTCTGTAGTAGTTTTTGTGGTAAAGTTCTCCGTACTGCATTCGGTTTTTAAGCTGTTCCTTTCGGGCATTGCGAAGAATCTCTGCCAGTGTATCTCCAAAATCAACAATCCTTACCTTTTTTCGTTTGGTTGGTCCGATGATATTCTTGTGCCTTGAACCATCATATCGGATACTGCGTCTGATCGTAAGGCACTGTTCTTCAAGATTTACATCCTGCCATGCCAGACCACAGGCTTCACCGATACGAAGTCCTGCATAATAAGCTATCTGGATTGGAAGTATTGCCGGTGGATTGTAATTCTGTAGAAATTCAATCAGTCTTTCATAATCCTCTCGTGGAATTGGCTGTATATCGCCATCCATGTCATCATCAGAAAACAGGTCAACCTCATCCGTCTGGTATTTCAGCTTAATATACTGCATCGGATTGAAAGTGATATATTGCTTTGGTGATACTGCAAACCGGATCCGCGTTTTTTCAAGGTGGAATCGATGGGGGAAAAGAGTGAGGAGGAGTGCCGGAAACCATTTTTATACCGCTATTTCAGACGAATCCCGGAAGAAGGAAAGTTCGTATTTCTCGATTCGGGCTGGATGAACGAGATCGTAAAAGACGAGCTGCACGGAAAACTTTCCGATGAGGATTACGCAAAAAGAATCGAGAGTGTGAGACGTTTTGAGCGCCAGCTTACAGATAACGGTTATCTGGTCATGAAATTTTTCCTGCATATCTCGGAGAAAGAACAGGCAAAACGGATCGAACATTTAGAGCATGAAAAAGATACGGTCTGGCGTGTCAGCAAAAATGATCTCTGGCAGAACCGGCATTATGAGAAGTGCGAAGAGGCATTTTCTTCCTATATGAAAAACACAAATATGCCGTCTGCGCCGTGGTACATTATTGATGCAAAGTCAAGAAAATGGACGGAACTTCAGGTTTTAGAGACATTGACACAGGGAATCGAGATTGCGTTGAGTAATCAGAAACTGGCAGTGCCTCTTTTGCAGAATGTTTTCCCGTTAGTCCCAATGCCGCTTTTGTCAGAAGTGCCGTTAGACAAAGAGATTGAGACGGACGAGTACCGCAAAGAACTGAAAGAATTGCAGAACCGGCTCGGTGAGCTGCACAATCGTCTTTACCGGAAAAAAGTGCCGGTCATCATTGCCTATGAGGGCTGGGATGCAGCAGGAAAAGGCGGCAATATCAAGCGGATCGCAGGAGCGCTCGACCCGCGCGGTTACGAAGTTCATCCGATCGCAAGCCCGGAACCTCATGAGAAAGCAAGACATTACCTGTGGCGTTTCTGGACGAGACTGCCGAAAACAGGACATATCGCTATTTTTGACCGCACCTGGTACGGAAGAGTGATGGTGGAGCGTCTGGAGGGATTTTGCAGTGAAAATGACTGGATGCGCGCCTACAATGAGATCAACGAATTTGAAAAAGAACTTCACGACTGGGGTGCTGTGATCATCAAATTCTGGGTGCAGATTGACAAAGATACGCAGCTTGAGCGTTTTAATGAGAGACAGAATACACCGGAAAAACAGTGGAAGATCACAGACGAGGACTGGCGCAACCGTGACAAATGGGATGCGTATGAGACAGCGGTCAATGAGATGATCCAAAAGACCAGCACCTCCTATGCTCCGTGGCATATTTTAGAGTCTGTCGACAAGAAATATGCCCGGATCAAAGCTCTTAAGATCGTTGTGGAGGATCTGGAGAAGGTGTTGGGGTAAAGGATAATATTAAGCCAGCTCAGCTTCCAGCTTATTAATATGTTTGAATTCAACGATCACCATGCTAAGACCGACTGCAAAGGACAGAAGGTCGGCAATCGGTCCTGCATAAAGTACGCCCATAATGCCGAAAAAATGCGGTAGCGCAACGATAAGCGGCAGCAGGAACAGGATCTGTCTGGTCAGGGAGAGGAAAGTTCCCTTGTACGCTTTTCCGATGGAACTGAAAAACATCGAGGAGATCGGCTGCAAAAAGTTTAACCAGGTGAAGAACAGGAAGGCTCGGAAATAGTTGACACCGAACTCAAAATATTCTTCGCTTCCGCTTCCGAACAGACCAAGGATCTGTCTCGGGAAAAGCTGGAACAGCAAAAAGGAAATAATGGATACAACCGCACCGACTGACGCTGCGAGAAGGAAAGCGTCCTTCACCCGTTTGTATTGCTTTGCACCGTAATTAAAACTTTCAATTGGCTGGCTTCCCTGGGCCAGTCCGATAACAATAGAAAAATAAAGCTGGTTTACCTTCATGACAATTCCGGCACAGGCGATCGGGATGGATTCGCCATAAACGGACTGTGCGCCGTAGTGTTTTAACAGGTTGTTCATGACGATCTGCACGATCATCACGGCAATCTGGTTAATGCCTGAGGACATGCCGATGGAACAGATCTGTGCGAGAACTTTCCCGGAAGGGATAAAATGCTGTTTTTCTAATGTCACAGTGTGGTAATGCATGAAGTAACGGATCGCGATCGCAGCGGAGATGATCTGTCCGATGACAGTCGCCCAGGCAGCACCGTACATTCCCCATTGGAAACCGAATACGAATAGTGCGTCTAAGACAATATTAATGACAGCACCTGAAACCGTGACAAACATTGCCATTTTCGGGTTGCCGTCCGCACGGATCAGGTGACCGCTTCCGATGGTTAAGATCAGAAATGGAAAACCGACCGCTGTGACGCGGACATATTGCTCTGCCAGTGGGAGTACATCTGCCGGGGAACCAAAGAGCACTAACAGCGGATTTAAAAACAGTTCGGTGATAAGCAGTAAAAGAAATCCGAGTGAGAGCAGCATAGTGATGGAGTTGCCGATATAATAAGGCGCTTCCTCTTTTCGTCCAGCGCCCATACGAAGGTTAAAGCTTGATGCTCCGCCGATCCCAAAAAGCAGTGCCAGCGAAGCGCAGAGCATAGAGAGCGGAAAGGCGATATTGGTTGCAGCATTTCCGAGCGTGCCGACTGCGTTTCCGATAAAAAGCTGGTCTGCGATATTGTAAACTGCGCTGACAAGCGTTGCGATAATGCTTGGAACAGCAAAACGTGCCACCAGCGTGGAAATCCTATCGGTACCAAGTGGATTTGTCATTTGCTTTTTCTGTGTCATGTTGATAAACTCCTTTTTTTATAAAATTCAGGTGCCAAAATGTCTGTATTTTCATTTATAATATCAAATTGTACCTGTCTCTTATACACATCTCCGAGCCCACG
>ENA-OZHP01001015-OZHP01001015.1-human-gut-metagenome-genome-assembly--contig:-NODE-1015-length-10513-cov-5.056990_pt1 | contig 10513 bp, 9 predicted proteins | sample MGYA00244046_ERZ653686 | MGnify/ENA primary metagenome ERZ653686 (study PRJEB26926, sample SAMN06165313) | human gut metagenome | biome: ENVO:00009003; feature: ENVO:2100002; material: ENVO:00002003... | reverse complement strand
CATGAAGGAGGAAGAACAGTTGCTTTATGTCCGTCGTCTGAAAGCGACAGGCATTCAGGAGCGACATCTTCAGGATTGGACATTTGCGTCAGCGACAGATACTCCCAGCGTCCAGATGGCGAAGCGATATGCGGAGAATTGGAAGAAGGTCAAAGCGGAAAACCTTGGCCTATTGCTTTGGGGCGATGTTGGAACAGGAAAATCATTCCTGGCCGCCTGTATTGCTAATGCATTGTTGGAAAAAGGTGTTCCTGTCCTGATGACCAATTTTTCCAAAATCCTAAACCAGATGGGTGCCATGTATTCGGATGAGCGGTACCGCTATATTGCTTCTTTCAACCGCTTCTCTCTGCTGATTATTGATGATCTTGGAATTGAGCGGAATACCGAGTATGCGCTGGAACAGGTTTACGCTGTTGTTGATGAGCGCTATAAAGCGGGACTTCCATTGATTATCACAACAAACCTGACAATCAGCCAGCTCCGTAATCCTGAAGATGTGGCACACGCCAGAATTTACAGCCGGATACTGGAGATGTGTACGCCTGTACACGTTCCGGGGCTAGACCGGCGCACTGCGATTGGAAAATCGAAGCAGGAACTGGTCAAGGAGGTACTGTTCTCCTAGTAGAAAAACGGCTGTACAGCCGGGAAAGAGAGGGTTTTATGAATGCCTGTAAAAAAGTCTGAACGGGTTCAGGAGATTCCACTCTCTGAATTACATCCGTTCAAAAATCACCCTTTCCGGGTGGTGGATGATGAAGCCATGCAACGCACAGTAGAAAGCGTGGCACAATTTGGCGTATTAGCTCCTGCGCTTGCCCGCCCCCGTTCGGAGGGCGGATATGAATTAGTGGCAGGCCATCGGCGCATGAGGGCATCTGAGCTTGCCGGGCTTGAAACCATGCCGGTGATTATCCGGCAAATGGATGATGATACCGCAACCATCGCAATGGTGGACTCCAATCTTCAAAGGGAGACGCTTCTCCCCAGTGAGCGTGCGTTTGCTTACAAGATGAAGATGGAGGCGATGAAGCATCAGGGAGAACGGACGGATTTAACTTCCGGCCAACTTGGCCGGAAGTCTGACGGTAAAGAATCCAGAGAGCTCATTGCTGAGCAAACCGGTGAAAGCGCCCGTCAGGTTCAACGATTTATCAATTTGACCAATCTGATCCCGGAGCTTCTGGATATGGTGGATCGTAAAGAAATCGCATTCAACCCGGCGGTGGAATTGTCTTTTCTAAAAAAAGAGGAACAGAAAGGTTTCCTGGAAGCTATGGATTACGGACAGTCCACTCCATCGTTGTCTCAGGCACAGCGGATTAAAAAGCTCAGTCAGGCAGGGATGTGTACCCAGGAAGCTATGAACACGATTATGAATGAAGAGAAAAAGAGCGAATTGGATACGGTCACGCTTAAGAATGACGTACTCCGCAAGTATTTCCCGCGCTCTTATACTCCAAAGCAAATGCAAGATACGATTATCCGCCTGTTGGAACAATGGCAGAAAAAGAGACAGCGGGATCAGTCAAGGTAAAGGAGAACAAATATGCTCAACAAAAATGAAATGAATGGTAAAGCCAATGCTGTGGATGCCCTGAATCAAAAACGAAGCAAGTTATATGAAAGCTACGTGGAAGGTATTCTGAATGAAGAAGAATATTCTTTTGCTAAGAAGACCTATGAGAAAGAACATGAACGCCTGAGTCAGCTGATGGATGAAGCGGTTCAGCGCCGGACAAAGTTTCTGGATTCTATTTCTCCGGATAATAAATGGATGTCTATGATGAAGGCGGCCACCGGTACTACGGGACTGACGCAGAAGCTGGTGAATACCATGATGCGTCTTACAGCAAAGACCTGTCCGTGAAGACCACAACGGCAAAGCTGCAAATGATGAAGCAGGGCAAGTATGTGGGCAGCATTGCTCCTTACGGCTATCAGTTTCACCCGACTATCCGCAACAAGCTGGCGATTGATCCGGAATCTGCTTCGGTGGTGCGAAGGATTTTTGATCTGGCGCTGGCAGGAAAAAAGACCAGACAGATTGCGGAGATTTTGAACATAGACGGCATACTGACACCGGGCAGTTACTTCCGTCTGAAACATCCAGACCAGAACCGTTTTCAGAAACGGAAAGAAAGCAACGGCTGGAATTATCATACGGTGCTGGGCATCTTGCATCAGTACGAATACACTGGCGCAACAGTTGGGCATAAGCGTTCCAAAGCTGCTGTCAATGTCAAAAAAGCGCTTCCGAACAAGAAAGAGGACTGGATTGTAGTGGAGAATATGCACGAAGCCATCGTAACCCATGAGGAATTTCAGAAGGTGCAGGAAATACTGAAGCTCGGCAGGAAACGCGGTAGTCATGGAATACAGGAGTACCCATTAAAAGGTGTTGTCCGATGTGCAGAGTGCCATCGGATAATGACTCGCCGGACTGGCAGAAAAGGAGCTGTATATTATCTATGTGATAAGTCGGCATCCGATCCGGGCGCATCCTGCCCACGGGAAAAGCATTTCATGGAGACTGACATTGAACAGGTAGTGCTTCATGCCATTCAGCAAATGCTTACTTTGTATCGGCAAAAAGAAAACCAGAAAACAGCCTTACAGTTTACCCGGACAGGCAGGATCAACGCCTGCATGGCTGAATTGACCCGTCTGCAGCAGCTTCAGGAGCGCTACCGGCAGGAAAAACTGACTCTGTATGAAAGTTATATTGCCGGTGACTGTAGCAAGGAACGCTATCTTAAGAAAAAGGCTGAGATTGATAAAACAGTTCAAGAACTGGATGAAGATGTAAAGAAACAGGAATCGGCTTTGGCCGCTCTGGAGGAGGAAGCTCATACCTCGGAAAATCCACTGCGGGAACTGAGCAGACAGTACCGGAATACCCCATCTCTTACCAAAGAAATGGTACGGGGATTTATTCAGGATATTTACATCTATCCGGATTCGCAGATTGAGATTGTATGGAAATTCCGGGACTGCTTTGCAGACCTGACAGACAATCAAACAAAAGAAACGGAGGACAATTATGGAGTTGACGTTTAAAGACAACTGTGCTGCCGATATGCAGGATCGGGTGTGTAGCATTCTGCTATCGCTGAGTATGATGGCTGACGTGAGGAAGAGAAAGATTGATGGGATTAGTCAAGTGGCGCGTGTATGCCGCCAGGAGCAGCAATATCATTACCAACGTGCAGTGCTCAATACCTTGCGGCTTCTCGGCGTTATGATTGGTCACACCGAAATGGCCAGCGACAAAAATCTGGAAACCATCAGCGAAACCGGTTATGACGGCTTCCTTCACATAATCCGCGAATATGAGACATACTTTGATTTAGACGACAAATTCGAGGCATAATCCTCCTGATGAAAAGTCGGAGGACGCATCGGGCAGCCAGCCCGGAAACGTCCTCCGACTTTTCAAAATTTTTTGGTTCTTTGTTGACACAAGGAGACTTATCACGATTCGGCAGAAACTACATTGAAACAGGACGTTATCTGGAAAGAATCTTTCCATTTATGGGAGTCCGGTTCATCGCCATCAACGATCATTATGACAGTGCGGAAGAAAACGATGATAAGGGACGTATCCTGATTCCGTTCAACAATCTTATCAACGATACCTATTGCCGTGACATTTCGATGCGTGTCAGAAGTCACTTGGATGTGAAACGGAAAGAAGGTCAGTTCATTGGCAGCTTTGCAGGATACGGGTATCAGAAAGACCCGAAAGACAAGAATCATCTGATTATAGATGAATACGCTGCGGGCATTGTGCAGGAAATATTCAAACAGAAATTGAACGGAATGAGTTCACAGCGCATTGCCAGTCACTTGAACGAACTGGGTGTCCTGCCGCCGAACGAGTATAAGAGAGCCAATGGATTCAACTATACCTGCGGGTTTCAGGCTGGGCTGAATCAGAAGTGGACAGTGGTTTCCGTCAATCGTATTTTGAAAAATGAATCCTATACGGGAACATTGATTCAGGGTAAACGCAGGAAAATCAATTACAAAGTAAAAAAGAGCCATGATGTTGGAAGTGAAAACTGGATTCGGGTGGAAGATGCGCATGATGCCATTATCAGCAAAGGCGAGTTCCAGCAAGTACAACAGTTGTTGGAACTGGACACTCGTACCGCACCATCGCAGACAACAGTTTATCCATTATCAGGTTTTCTGCGCTGTGCAGACTGCGGGCAGAATATGATTCGCCGCACGGTGACGAAAAACGGAAAGAAGTATCAATACTATCACTGCTCTACCTATAAGAATGGCGGCGGCTGCACACCGCACATGATAAACAGTGAGAAGCTGACGGAAAGTGTTCTGGTTGCGATTCGGCATCAAGTGACACTTCTTGTAGAAGCGGAAAAGGTACTCTCCAATGCAGAGTTGGCAAGCGGCGAACAGATTGGCATAAAGATTCTGGACAGCCAGATCGCTGCACTGGAAGCTGAATTAGAACGGTACAGTAATTTGAAAATCCGTCTGTATCAGGACTTATGCGATGATGTTGTCAGTCGGGAAGAGTACGGAGAAATGAATACTCGCTTTGCGCAGAAGATAAAAGAGGCACAGGATAAGATTCAGGAAATCCGCGAAAAGAAGCAGGAGGCATTAAAGCACGACACACTGCTTCCTACTTGGTTGGAAGAATTTAAGCAGTACGAACATATCAAAACGCTCGAACGCAGGGTCGTGGTGGAACTGATCGACCACATAGATGTTCATAGCAAAACAGAGATTGAAATTCATTTCTGCTTCGAGGATGAACTGCACAGTATCACAGAAAAATTTATGGAATATCAAGCACATCATGGAAATGAGGTGGCAGAGGAATGAAATGGGTCAGTTATACAAGGTCGATTTCCAGTAGGATCGGAGAAGAAAATCCATCCAATACGATTGCGGAGCAGAATGAGCGAATTGCACGGTATCTAAAAAAGTGCGGGTGCAGCGTATCCGAAAAATACAGTGACCGAAAGAGAACAGCAGAAGCCACAGAGGGCTTTGACAAATTGGTACAGGATGGGATGGCGCGGAAATTTGATGCAGTTGTTGTGGATTCTATCTTCCGCTGTGGAAGAACCCTTCCGTTTGCCATTGAAGCACTGCAGAGGACGTTCTACCCGCTTGGTATCCAATTTGCAGTTGTGGAAGATGACTTTTGTAGCACAGACAAAACTGCCGAAGAAGTTGCAGAGTATTTCAATGAAAAGACCATTGATAAGATTCGTTCGGAATTTATTACCAATCGCCAGAATCACTTTGAAGAAGGTACATTGACCCATCGACAGGCTAAATATGGTTATGCGCTGTCGGAAGATCGCAGAAGCCTTGTTCTTAATCCTGAAAGCGCACAGGTTGTAAAGCTGATTTTTCAGATGTATCTGGAAGATATGAAAATCCCGGAAATCGCAAGAGCATTGGATGCACAGGGCGTTCCATCTCCACAAATCCAGATGGCAAAGAAAAAAAGGTCAAGAGCAAAAATCAAGTGGCCGGATTCAACCATTCGCTCGATTTTGAAAAATCCACTCTATATTGGAAAGTGTACGCTGACACTGGCAAAGGCAAAGCGAGAATTGGAGGTTCCGGCGATTGTTTCAGAGACGGAATTTCAGAAAGCTCAGAAAAAGTTGGAATCTACGAGGTTGCCTTCGAGAAAAAAGGCCCGAAAAAAACCAAATCTGCTCTTCAAAAAAATCTATGACAAGGAAAGTGGAAAAGGTCTGCTGTGCAGAACATCAGAAGATGAAAGCCAGCAAATCTATTCGTTTGACAAGGGGTATAGATGCTTCTCTGGAAAAGCCCCTTTCATCGAAAGCGAGAAAATCTTTCGAGAGATTCTTTCAGCTTTGGAAAAAGAAAAAAAGCAAGCTGCGCATATTGATAGGGTGCTGGACTTGAATCCTGAGAAAGTCAAGCAGTGCATGGATGCTGGACTGTTGCAGTACAGAAAAAGAGCAAATGAGATTGTTACGTACTTGATGGCCAAGGACGATGAACGAACAGCAGTTTATCGGGAATACGAGCAGGGATCAATTTCACTAGAACAGGTAGAGGAGTATGAACATCAGTATCAGGTGGCGGTCCAGAAGCAGGAAGCGGCTTTTAAAAAAGTGATGCTGGCTGTTAATGACATAGAAAAAGCATTTAGCCATGGGAATCCCTGGTTGATGAAGTTCCGAGCGATTTCAATTCCTGAAACGTTGGAGCGCACGCATCTTAAAGAATGGCTTGACCATGTATGGATCGTAGATTTTGAACAGGTAGAAGTGATCCTACAAGAAAGGGAGTGGAAGAGATTCTTCCCGGAAGAATGGCTGAACAACGGAGAGGAAGATTGTAATGGCAAGAAAGAGTAGAAAGAATATGATGCCGCAGGCTGCTGTGCAGGAGGCCGTACAGCAAAACGAAAAAGAACTTCTGCGCACGGCAGCGTATGCGCGGCTGTCGGTTGAGAACGGCGGGCATGAAACAGAAGAATCCCTGCACACACAGATTTTGCAAATTCATAATTATATCAGGGAAAACCCGGAACTGACGCTGACCGATACCTATGCAGACAACGGTTTTACGGGAACACGTTTTGACCGACCAGAATTTGAGCGTATGATGCAAGATGTGCGGACAGGCAAAATTCAATGCATTGTAGTGAAGGATTTATCTCGATTTGGTCGTGACTATATCGAAACGGGAAACTATCTGGAAACTATTTTCCCGATGCTCCATGTTCGTTTTATCGCCATCAACGATGATTTTGACAACATCCGGCAGTCGGATGTGGATAGTCTTGCGGTTCCCATCAAGAACATGGTAAATAGCTTGTACGCTAAGGACATTTCAAAGAAAATCAGCCTTAGTTACCAGATGCGCCGCGAAAAGGGAATCCCTACATCCTGGTGTACACCGTATGGCTATCAGTTGAACCAACAGGGAAATAAGTTTGAAGCAACTGAGGATGCGAAGTGGGTCAAACTGATCTATCAATGGTATCTTGCAGGAGTGAGTACAAACGAAATTGCCCGCAGGTTGGAATTTTTAGAAGTAGCAAGGCCGAACGAACGGCTGAATCGCAAATTACATGAGGGAGATGACCCTACCTATAATAAATGGCACCCCAGTACGGTTCTTCGTATTTTAAACAGCAGTGCCTATATTGGAGAACTGGTATCTGGGAAAACGCAAACTGCATCATACAAAGGGATTGGCCTCCATCCAGTGGAAAAGAAGGAATGGCACATTGTTGAAAACGCGCATGAAGCAATCATTCTGAAATCGGATTTTGAAAAAGTGCAGGCACGGCGGGAGCAGAATAAGGAAAAACGGGAAAGGGCGATGGCTCGTTCCAAAGCAACCAGAGAAAAGTGTTATAACCATCTATCGGGAATGGTTTACTGTGGCTGCTGCAGACGCAACATGACGTTTGAACGGCGTGTGCATGGTACGGTGAAAGAAACGCACTATGGAGTGTTCATTTGCAAAAGAAAGAAGAACACGACTCCCTGTGCCTATCATGCGGTGCCGGAGAAAATGCTGATGATGGTGGCGATGGATCAGATTCATCATCTGGTGTCTACCATGTGTGAAGAAGAAAAGCTGGTAAAAGACATGATGCGCGGCAGCAATCTGGATTCTGCCCGTTCCATCAAGATGAAAGAAAACTCTATCCTGTTTCGGATTCAGGAAGCCGAAGAACGGCGGTTGCGTTTATATGAGGACTATAAAGCTGAAATTCTGGACGAAGATGAATATAGTCAGCTAAAGGAACACTACATAGCAGAAAAGCAGCGGTTGGAACATGAACTGCAAAAGCAGCGTCAGCGCGCATTGGAACTGGAAAAGAGAATTAGAATCTGCGATGCGCAGATGGAGCGGATGCGCGGGATTCTGAATCAAAATGAATTTGATGAAGAACTGGTGCATGAACTTACGCTCTTGTTGAATCTACTGCGAGAAAGTGAATGCCGATGGAAAAGCAAGGCACAGTGGAAAATTAGCTTGCCCACACGATAGATCAGACAGAGTATGATTCGAGATATGACAGAACAGCGAAAAAGCTGTTGGCAAACAAACAGATTCTGGCACAGATCATGAAAGGCTGTGTGAATGAATACAGCGATTGTACCGTAGATGATATTGTTGAGAAATACATCGAGGGAACCCCGGAGGTTGGTTCTGTTGGTGTTCATGTCGATGATACGAACAGACCCAAAAAGTCAACAGATGTAATCAAGGGCAGTAACAACGAGGATTCTACGCTGACCGAGGAAACATTGTTCTACGATGTTCACTTTGACGCAATCGCACCGAAATCTGCGGACAGCACAGAACAGGAAGAAGTCATTCGTCTGATTATCAATGTGGAAGCACAGACAAAATTCAAGCCGGAATACCCATTGACGAAACGGGCAATCTATTATTGTAGCAGAATGATTTCTGCACAGAACGGCCCGATTTTTACAAAATCCGAATACGGGAAAATTCGTAAGGTCTATTCGATTTGGATTTGTACCCAGCCGTCAGATGGTTTTGAAAACACGCTTACCCGGTACTCCATTAAACCGGAACAGTTGATTGGAGAAGTGCAGGAAGAAACCGAAAACTACGATTTGATGAGCGTTGTAATGATTTGCTTAGGCAAGCCAGGGACGGAGAATCACAAAGGAATCCTGAAATTCATGGAAGTGCTGTTATCTTCCACAAGGTCGGGTTCGGAGAAGAAGATTCTGAAAGAAGAGTTTGGCATTGCAATGAGCGAAGAACTGGAAAGAGAGGTGCTTGAAGTGTGCAATCTTAGTCAGGGCGTAAGGCAGGAGGGCATCGAAATTGGTGAAATTCGGATGCTGGTTCAGCTTGTTCGAGAAGGTGATTTGTCGCTGGAACGTGCTGCAACGAAAGCTAAAATGACTGTTGAACAGTTTAAGAAAGTGATGGAAGATACCCCATTGCAGGCGGTATAAAACAAAATAGCATAAAATGACAGATAGCCCCACAAGGCTCTGATGATTCAAAAAATTGTCAGAAAAACCTTGTGGGGCTTATTTTTTTGCCTTTTTTGAGAAATTTGTTGCCCCTATCTTGACATCAGGGGGCTATGTGGGTCTGTCAATTTCGTGCCTGATTGCACAGCACCACACGGTTTGTGCGGTGGATCTGATCAAAAGCAAGGTGGACAGCATCAACAACAGGAAGTCCCCCATTCAGGATGAATACATTGAAAAATACCTGGCGGAAAAGGACCTGGATCTGACCGCCACGCTGGACGGGGAAACGGCCTACCGCGATGCGGATTTTGTTGTGATTGCGGCACCGACTAATTATGATAGCAAGACCCAGCACTTTGATACCTCTGCGGTGGAATCTGTCATCGACCTGGTCATGAAGGTGAACCCCAATGCGGTTATGGTAATCAAATCTACCATTCCGGTTGGCTACACGGAGCAGATCCGCAAGAAAACCGGCAGCAAGAACATTATGTTCAGCCCGGAGTTTTTGCGGGAAAGCAAAGCGCTGTATGACAACCTGTACCCTTCCCGCATTATTGTGGGCACCGACCCCAACGACCCGCACCTGGTAGAAGCCGCCCATACATTTGCCGGGCTTTTGCAGGAGGGGGCCATCAAGCAGGATGTGGATACCCTGTACATGGGCTTTACCGAAGCCGAGGCGGTTAAGCTGTTTGCCAATACCTATCTGGCGCTGCGCGTGGCCTATTTTAACGAACTGGATACTTATGCCGAAAGCAAGGGCCTGAACACCAGAGATATCATTGATGGCGTTTGCCTGGATCCGCGCATTGGCAGCCATTACAACAACCCCAGCTTTGGTTACGGTGGCTACTGCTTGCCCAAAGATACGAAGCAGTTGCTGGCCAATTATGCCGATGTACCGGAAAATCTGATCGGTGCAATCGTGGAAAGCAACCGCACCCGCAAGGATTTTATTGCGGACCGTGTGCTGCGCATGGCCGGGTACTATGATTACGGTGAGGAGTGCGACTATAATGCCGCACAGGAAAAGCCGGTGACCATCGGGGTATACCGCCTGACGATGAAGAGCAACAGCGATAACTTCCGCCAGAGCTCCATCCAGGGCGTGATGAAGCGCGTAAAGGCAAAGGGGGCAACGGTGATCATCTATGAGCCGACGCTGAACGATGGGGAAACGTTCTTTGGCAGCAAAGTGGTGAACGACCTGGAACAGTTCAAGACAATGTCCCAGGCAATCATTGCCAACCGGTACGACAGCGTGCTGGACGATGTGAAAGAAAAGGTATACACCCGCGACATTTTCCGCCGGGACTAAAAAGTAATAAACAAGACATGGGGCATTGCAAAGCGCATGCCCCATATTTTAACGAGGAAGCAAAATGATAGGGTTGGGAACGATCATCAACGTGGATGCAGAAAAAACGCGGCAGTATTATCAGGCCATGGGGCCTGTCTCTTATACACATCTCCGAGCCCACGAGACTAGCGCTCATCTC
>ENA-OZHP01001013-OZHP01001013.1-human-gut-metagenome-genome-assembly--contig:-NODE-1013-length-10516-cov-4.861963_pt1 | contig 10516 bp, 8 predicted proteins | sample MGYA00244046_ERZ653686 | MGnify/ENA primary metagenome ERZ653686 (study PRJEB26926, sample SAMN06165313) | human gut metagenome | biome: ENVO:00009003; feature: ENVO:2100002; material: ENVO:00002003... | reverse complement strand
AGCCGCCGAAGCGGTGCTTAAGCCGCTAGGCGGGAATTGTGCGGTGTTGCCCAAAATATAATGATTTTGTAAATCAAAAATGCTATTTTTACCCTGTAGAGACCGTGGGGGCGCACATCGTGCGCCTGCCTACCTAAAAATATAATGGTGCCGTTTTAGGCTGCCACGGGCCAAAGCCTCAAAATAATCATCACCCGTATTATATCATAGTGCGGCACGATATAATAGAACCGCCCACAAAACGGAAAAGAAAAAAGCCCGTGCACAACGCACGGGCAATCTTTCAACAAGAAAAACAAAACTTGTTTAAAACTTAATTTGATTTTTTGCGGCGGTGCAGAACCATGCCCAGCAGCTTTTCCACCATGGCAAACACCTCGCGGAAGTTCAGCAGGCAGATGGCAAAGGTCAGCACCGTGACCGGCAGCACCCAGTGCTCCAGCTTGAACAGCATGGCAATCTCCACAAAGATCAGCCCCAGGTTCAGCAGCATCCAGGCGGGGTGAAAGTCGATCTCCAGCAGCCCGTGGGTGGAGTAAGCACGCAGCAGGAAAACAATCAGCAGGGAGATGAAACTTGCCATTGTAACGCCCCACGGCCCAAACCAGCGGATGAACAAAAAGTTCAGAACCAGATTAACCACGGCACCTACCAACATGGTGTAGAACGAACTGGTGGACCGCTTGTATACCACATACACGCTGTTCAGGAAGTTGTTCAGGCAGGTGCACATGGAAGCCAGTGTCAGGAACGGCACAAACTGCCAGCCAAGGAAGTAATCCTCGCGGAAAACGTGCATCATGGGCTGGCACAGCCAGATGACGCCCGCCACACAGCAGAACATGACCGCCGCATATACCCGGAACACCTTGCTGAAGAATGCCGAACGCTCGGATTCCTCTGTCACAGCCGAAAGCTGCCATGCCTCATAAAAAATCTGCCCCACAATGGTAATGATCTGCGGCAGATAATACCCGGCTTTCAGCAGGCCTACCCACCAGGTGCTGCTTTTGCCGTCAATGCCGTCACACATGCCCTGTACATAGAACAGGTCCGAAGCGTTGATGATCCAAAAGCTGATGGAAGCCGGGATCATGGGGATGCAATAACGCAGCATGTCCTTCCAAAGGGCTTTGTTGAACTTTTTGAAACTGAAATACTGGTGGCAGTGCCCGGCAATAAAAACAAAGATTGCCGAAAGCGCATCCGAACAGGCCATGGCAAGCAGGTAGCCGTTCGCGCCCAGATCCAGCACATCCAGGAACAGATAATAGAAGCCAAGCAGCGTGGCGGAAGTCAAAACGCCATCCACCGCAACCAGACGGTTCAGCATGCGGGAACGGATGAACTGGGTGCAGAGCGTGCGCAGGCAGCTCATCAATACACAGGCGTAAATCAAAACTAGATAATCCGCCGCATTGGGGATCAGCCGCACCAGCGGCCAGCAGACCGCCATTAAGGCAAAGCCCAGCAGGATGGTGGCAAGGCCGTTCATGAATACGCTGGATTTATCCACCTTGCGGTCCAGGCCAAACCGGATCACCGCAAAACTGACGCCCAGGCTGACCACCGGAATCAGCAGGTTGGCCACCGACTGCATCAGGCTGGTCACACCCATCACATCCGGGCTGGCCAGCGCGTAACTCAGGTATGGCTGAATAATCAGGCTGATGATTTTGGAGCCAAAGTTGGAAATGGCAAACAGGATGGTGTTGTTCACCAGTGTGGAGTAGCGTTTGGAATCTGACAAAGTGCAGATCGCCTCCTCGATATTAAATTTTGAATTAAAAAAGAATAAAAAGCAGAATAAAAAGCGGTTTAGAAAAGAATAAAGAAAAAAGAATAATGTTGGTGGATCGCCGCGCGTGGCGCGGCTCAAAAATATCAGGTGGGATATGCACCACATGCTGTGGGTAAAGAGTAGAAGCACGCAATAATTAGAACCTGTTCGATAGAACTCTTCAATCACGGCAGCCAATATATGGGGAATGGAAACCAAATAATGGTACTATCTCCCTTTCAGCAGCGCCTGCCGTGCCTTATAGTCCGGCATCACCCTGGCCACGGCGGCCCAGAAAGCCGGGCTGTGGTTGGGGTGGGCAAAGTGGCAAAACTCGTGTACCACCACATACTCCTGCGCGGGCAGCGGCATCACACACAGCCGCAGGGCAAAACACAGCGTTCCTGTTTTTAGGGAGCAGCTCCCCCACCGGGTGCTCATGTCCCGCACCGCTATGCGGGGCATTTCTCCGCGCGGGCAGGTGGCGGCAAACAGCGGGTAATACTGCGCACATAGTGCCTGCATCTGGTGCAGGGCGATGGCTTTGCTCGGCAGCGGCGGTTCGGCGGCACGGTTTGCCATGTGGACCGCCATCCGGCCCTGCGCCGCGGCAACCCATCCGGCATGCGCCGCCACAAAAGCGTCCACACTGCTCAAGGGTACCCGGCGCGGCGCGCTGACGGCTACACTGCCATCCGTGCGGACCCGTATGTTCAGGTTGCGCACCCGGCGGCGCGTCAATTCATATTCGACCCCGCCCGCAATGCGGCGCTGTGGGTCTGGCTGGTTCATCTGCCCACCTCCCGACTTAGCTGTTAAGGTGTACCTGATACCCCCAAAAACAGCTGCCCCCATTGTACGCTATTTTGTCGCAAAAGGAAAGTGAAAACTTGACCTTGCGTGCAGCGGTGCAGCACGGCTGCTGCACTGACTGCCAAAATTTTCGCAAAATCGTCTATTGTAGCCATTGGCAGGGTATGCTATAATACCAATAACGACAGTTTTTTGAACTTTACCCACGCAGACTCTGTACATACTGCCGGGGCGTGGTGCCGTATTCCGCGCGGAACGCGCGGTAAAAGTTGGCGTAATCCCCAAACCCGCAGTAGGTGCAGACTTCACTGGGGGCAAGCCCGCCGGCCAAAAGCTGCTTGGCGTTCAGCAGCCGCTTTTGCAGGATATACCGGTGCACCGTGGTGCCCACCTGCGCTTCAAACTTGCGCAGCAAATGGTACTTGCTGATAAAAAAGCGCTCTGCCAGCGCATCCAGCGTCAGGGCTTCGCTGTAGTGCTCGTTGATGTAGCTCAATACCCCGTCCACCACCCGGTCAGACGCCATATCGGCCGAAAGCGCGCTCTGCATGCTGCGGTCCGCCGCGCTCTGATTGATGGCAACCATCAGCTCCACCAGGCTGCAAACGGCCAGCAGGTCGCTGCCATAACTTTCCTGCATGTGCAGGCTGCGCAGCTTGTCCAGCTCACGGCGCATCTCGGCGCTGCGGGGGCCGGGCAGGCGCAGCAGATTGGTATGGCCGGGCACCGTGGTGTCAAAGCAGCGGGTCAGGCTGGTGTGCGGGCTGGAAAGGGATTCCAGATACCCGCGGTCCACCCACAGCACAATGCGCTCGTAAGGTTCATCATTGCTGTCAACCCGCGCTTGGTGCAGCTCCAGCGGGCTGATCAGCATCAGATCCCCCGCGCGCATGTGGAAGATGCGGTTTTCGACCGTATAAGATACACTGCCGCGCAAAAGCATGTAGATTTCATAAAAATCGTGGTGGTGCAGCTCCACTTCATCCATGTAGCGGTAGCGGTAAATTTCAAAATCCCGGCGGATCATGGTCTGCCGCCGTGTAAAGGGTTGAAAGCTGTTTTCTGCCATAATCCTGTCATCTCTCTTTCCACTTTCATAGTACCGCAATTTTTGCAATCTTTCAAGCAATTACGCCAATTTGATTTGCAAAAAATAAGGGTTATACTTATCCACGGTTTGAATGAACAACACCGGCCGTGCTGCAAAGCAAGGCCACCGAAGATATCACAAAACAAAATCTGAAGGAGTGTTTCGCCATGAAAATGAACGCTGCATCCATCAAGAACCAGAAGGCTGAATGGGAAGCTCTGGGCGTTAAGCTGCCCGCCTTTGACCATGACGCTATGACTGCCAAAACCAAGGAGCATCCGGTTTGGGTCCACTTTGGCGCAGGCAACATCTTCCGCGGCTTTATCGCAGCTCTCCAGCAGCGCCTGCTGAACGAAGGTCTGCAGGACCGCGGCATCATTGCAGCCGATACCTTTGACTATGACATCATTGATAAGATCTACACCCCGTTCGACAATCTGACCATGATGGTCACCCTGAACCCGGATGGCTCCACCAGCCGCGAGATCATCGGTTCTGTTGCCGAGGGCCTGCGCGCTGATTCTTCTGACGCTGCCATGATGGCACGCTTCAAGGAGATCTTCACCGATCCCGGCCTGCAGATGATCTCCTTCACCATCACCGAGAAGGGCTATGCCCTGTACCGTCCCGATGGCAGCCTGATGCCCGTTGTGCAGGCTGATATCGACGAAGGTCCGGCACACGCACGCCACGCCATGAGCATGGTCGCTGCCCTGCTGTTCGAGCGTTTCCAGGCTGGTGCCGCCCCGCTGGCTGTTGTCAGCATGGACAACTGCTCCCACAACGGCGAAAAGCTGCAGTCCAGCGTGATGACCGTTGCCAAGGCATGGGCTGAAAAGGGCTATGTCGGCCAGGACTTCATCGCTTACCTGGAAGACGAGAGCAAGATCGCATTCCCCTGGTCCATGATCGACAAGATCACCCCGCGCCCCCACAAGATCGTGGAAGAGCAGCTGGTCAAGGATAACATCGAGGATATGGAGCCCATCGTTACCAGCAAGAACACGTTCATTGCTGCCTTTGTCAACGCAGAGCGCCCGCAGTACCTGGTTGTTGAGGACAAGTTCCCCAATGGCCGTCCCCCGCTGGAAAAGGCCGGCGTCTATATGACCGACCGCGACACCGTCAACAAGACCGAGCGCATGAAGGTCACCACCTGCCTGAACCCGCTGCACACCGCCATGAGCGTTTACGGCTGCATGCTGGGCTACACCCTGATCTGCGACGAGATGAAGGATGCCGATATCGTTGCCCTCATCAAGCGCCTGGGCTATGTTGAAGGCCTGCCCGTTGTGGTCAACCCCGGCATCCTGGAGCCCAAGGCATTCATCGATGAAGTTGTTGAGCAGCGCCTGCCCAATCCGTTCATGCCGGACGCCCCGCAGCGTATCGCTACCGATACTTCCCAGAAGGTCGGCATCCGCTTTGGCGAGACCATCAAGAGCTATGTTGCTGAAGGCCGCGACCTGAACACCCTGGTGTCCATCCCGCTGGCCATTGCTGGCTGGCTGCGTTACCTGCTGGCTGTTGATGACAACGGCAACGCATTTGAAGTTTCTGCAGACCCCCTGAAGGATGACCTGCAGGCTAAGCTGGCTACCATCAAGTTCGGTGCTCCCGACAGCTGCACCGACCAGCTGGACAGCATCCTGAGCAATGCTTCCATCTTTGGCTCTGACCTGACCAAGACCGTTCTGGCCGACAAGGTCAAGGCTTACTTCAAGGCTGAGATCGCAGGCCCCGGCGCTGTCCGCAAGACCCTGCACGACGCTGTCAACGCTTAATGAAGGCGTAACCAAAAGGCATTCCGGGGAAACCCCGTATTGACTCGGAATCCAAGATTGCCCCAGATAAACAACAATCAAGGAGGAACACACTTATGCCTATGCAAATGGGTTGGCGCTGGTATGGTGAGGATAACGACCCCATCACCCTCAGCGACATCAAGCAGATTCCCGGCGTTACCAGCATCGTTTGGGCTCTGCACCACAAAATGCCCGGTGAGATTTGGGAAGAGAACGAGATCAAGGAAGTCATGGATCAGATCCACGCTTACGGCTTCAACGGCGACGTTGTTGAATCTGTGAACGTCCATGACGATATCAAGATCGGCCTGCCTACCCGCGACCAGTATATCGAAAACTACAAGCAGTGCATCCGCAACCTGTCCAAGTTTGGCGTTAAGGTTATCTGCTATAACTTCATGCCTATCTTTGACTGGACCCGCACTGACCTGTTCCACCCTATCGGTGATGGCTCCACCGCCCTGTTCTATCAGAAGGATATGATCAAGGACGATTACAAGGCTATGGCCAAGTATATCCTGGACTTCACCGAGAAGTACCACATGACCTTCCCCGGCTGGGAGCCGGAGCGTATGGCTAAGCTGGACGAGCTGTTTAAGGCCTATGCCCCTGTCACCAAGGAGAAGCTGTGGGAGAATCTGAAGTACTTCCTGGAAGCCCTCATGCCCACCTGCCGCGAGTGCGACATCAAGATGGCCATCCATATGGACGATCCCCCATGGGATATCTTCGGCCTGCCCCGCCTGCTGGTGGATGCCGAGAGCATCGACCGCTTCCTGTCCATGGTGGATGATCCGTACAACTGCCTGACTCTGTGCTCCGGCAGCCTGAACGCCAACCCCAACAACAATGTTGCCGAGATCGTCCGCAAGCACTGCGACCGCATCGCTTTCGCTCACATCCGCAACATCCATCACTTTGATAACGGTGACTTCTCTGAGGCTGCCCACCGCGATTGCTGCGGTGAGACCGGCATCATCGAGATCCTGCGCGCTTACCACGACAACGGCTTTGAGGGCTATATCCGCCCCGACCACGGCCGTCAGCTGTGGGAGGAAGGCCCCGGCAACTGCCGCCCCGGCTACGGCAAGTATGACCGTGCCCTCGGCATCCAGTATATGCTCGGCGTCTGGGATCTGCTCGACCGCCTGGATGAAGAGAAGAATAAGTAATTTCTGACCTTTTCAGCTTTTCTGGCCCGCACCCGTATGGGTGCGGGCTTTTTGTTTTGCCGTAAAAATCAGCCGTAATCTGGCGCGCTCCCCGTAGGGGGCGCACATCGTGCGCCCGCCAACCGGAAAAGAGATGGCGGCTCCTTTGGTTACGTTACCCCAATCAAAACCGATATCCAATATTACCAAATATCCGCCCAAATCTTCTCCATCCCGGCCACTTGTTCCCGCTGCATCCGAATGCTATAATTGGCATATAAACCAATACAGAAAGCGTGATTCTAATGCCCAGACGATATGACAGCGCCGACGCCAAGCGCCGCATTTTAACGGCCTGTGTTCGGTTCTTTCTGGAAAAAGGCTATACCCGCACCACTGTTGCTGAAATTGTCAAGGAAGCCGATGTCAGCATCAGTACCTTCCAGAATGTGTTCCGCACCAAGGATGGCGTTCTGGTGGAGCTGGTCAAATTCATGTTCGGCAGTCAGTTTGATATGGCGGGCCAGATCGCAGGCCAAAAGCTGCCGCCCGTCTATGTGTACGCGGTGGAGACCAGCATCCAGCTGGCTTTGACCGAGCTGAACGAGAACCTGCGGGATATCTACCTGGAAGCCTACAGCCACACCGAAGCGTCCGAGTATATCTACCAGCACACCTCCAGCGAACTGTACCGCATTTTCGGCCCCTACCTGCCCAGCTATACCGAAAGCGACTTCTATGAACTGGAGATCGGCTCTGCGGGCATAATGCGGGGCTATATGTCCCGCCCGTGCGATAAATACTTTACGCTGGAAAAAAAGTTGGCCCGCTTCCTTTCCATGAGTTTAAACGCTTACGCGGTGCCCGCCGCAGAGCAAAAGCAGGTGCTGGATTTTATCGCCAAGCTGGATATCCGCGCCATTGCCGTGCAGGTCATGCAGGAGCTGTTCAAAGCGCTTGCCATGCGTTTTTCCTTCCCGCTGCCGGATTCCGTAAAAGCATAATCAGCCAGCACCGCCCCCGTTTGTCCGCCAACCCGTCATGAACAGGAGAAAAAGATGAAAGCGATTCAATGGATCATTTCCGCTCTGGTTGCCGTGGTCATCATCGCCGCCGCCGTTGGCGGCGGGGTGTACTTTACCCGGCTCAAAAGCATCCACAGCATCCGCAAACTGACCGATTACGAAAACTATAACCTCTATCGCATGGATATTGACTATGCGTATGATCTCGACCGCCTGATCGACCGCGGCATTACCGATAACCAGAGCATGATCAATGCCATCCTGGCCGAAGCCCTGCCCTACCTGCCCATCCATATGAAAGCCCCAAACTTTGGCTGCAGCGCGTTCTGCACCCAGGGCACGGACGGCCACACCCTGATGGGCCGCAACTATGATTTCAAGAACGATACCTCCGCCATGCTGGTCTACTGCACCCCCAAGGACGGTTACGCCTCGGTCGCCTTTGCCGCACTGGATAACATCAACGCCAACACGCCGGACGCGAGCATGGCCAAAAAGCTGGCAACCCTCACCGCGCCGTTCATCTGCCTGGACGGCATGAATGAAAAAGGCGTTTCTATCGCCGTTCTCACGCTGGACAGTGACCCCACCTACCAGCAGACCGGCAAGCCGATGATCGCTACCACCCTTGCCATCCGCCTGGTGCTGGACCGCGCCGCCACCACAGCCGAAGCTGTAGAGCTGCTGAGCAAATATGATATGTTCGCTTCCAGCGGGCGGGATTACCACTTCTACATCACCGACGCGACGGGCGACGGTCGGGTGGTCGAATACGACTGCGAAAGCGAAACGCGGGAGCTTGTGGCGCTGCCCATCAACGCCATCACCAACTTCTACGGGATCTACAAGGACAAGGTGCTCCCCAACCAGAAAAACGGCATCTACGGCCATGGCCGCGAGCGGTACGACGCCATTGAGGAAGTGCTGGACTCGAACGCCGGAGCCATCACCCCCGACATTGCCTGGCAGGCACTCCAGGCTGCCAGCCAGGAGCCGAACCCCAAGGATGTGACCAGTAATACGCAATGGTCAATTTTGTATGATAATACAAATTGTACGGCAACCATCGCCCTGCGCAGAGATTGGGGGAACAAGACGGAGATTGATTTGGGAGATATGACGGGGTTTTAAACAATAAAGGCTCCCCTCAAGGGGAGCCATCCAGCATCCATGTTTACGCCTGCTCTTCCGGCTTTTCTTCCCATTCTTCGGCGGGCAGCTCCTTGGCGTCAGCCCACAGGTGCTCCAGATCATAGAAGTCATGGGCTTCCGGCGTAAATACATGCACAATTACGCTGCCGTAATCCAGCAGCACCCAGCGGTTGCCGTCATGGCCTTCGGTGCGCAGCACGTTCACGCCTGCGCGGCCCAGCTGGAAGTCCGCCTCGTCTGCCAGCGCGCCCACATGGGTGGTGGAATTGCCGGTTGCGATCACGAAATAATCCGTTACCGTGGTCAGGTTTTCCACATGCAGGATGCGGATATTATAGCCTTTTTTCGCGTCCAGCGCGCGGGCCAGACGGATGGCAAGTTCTTTGCTTTCCATTCAATTCTCCTTTGTTGCAGGATTCTATCATTCTGACGGGGTGCTGTCACCATCGGTGCTGTCCCCGTCCGTGCTGTCATCCGGCGCCGGGGTTGCGGTATCATAAACATCCGTTGTGGCCGAACCGTCAATGTTGTTTGTCTGCTGTGCGTCGGAAATTTCCTCGTTCAGGGTTCCCATAAACTGCACGCTGGGGTCAGATGCCGTCAGGCCGCTCAAATCAAACAGGCCGTCATCCCCTGCAATGTTCAGCTGGCTGGCATCCACCGGGCCGGTATTCTCGCGGAAATACTCGTTCAGTAGGTCTGCCGTTTCCTGCCTTGCCACCACAACGGTACTGTTGCCGTTATAGCTGATGGCCTGACCCATATACACGGGAGCCTGGCAGAACATAATGTTGGAGCTGGAAATTTTCAGCATACTGACCGCCACGCTGACAAGCTCGGTTGCGCTCAGGTCGGTTTCCATCTGGCTGGTGATGACCGGCAGCAGCTTGGCGATATCCCATACCGTCATGCTGCGCATACGGGCGAACAGCGCCGCATAGAAGTACCGCTGCATCCGCAGGCGGCCCAGGTCAGAGTCCGCATAAATGTGTCGGGTGCGCAGGAAGAACTCTGCCGCCGCGCCGTCCATGGTCTGGTAGCCCTGGCTCAGGTGGCTGCCGCCGTAATCCATATCCTGCGGCACATACACCTGAATGCCGCCGAAGGTATCAATGATCTGGGTCAGTGCTTCCAGCCGGACGGACAGGTAGCCGTCCACATGCAGGCCAAAAATGTTATAGATCTCATCGGCCAGCGCGCTGATGTTGTTGCCGCCGTTGGAGCCCTGCGTTTTGGCAATGGCGTTGATCTGATAATTGCCGGAGAAGCTGGCATCCGTGGTAACAAAGATGTTGCGCGGGATCTGCAGCATCTTGACCTGGCCGGTCTCATTGTTGAAGTGCAGGTACAAAATCATGTCGGTCATGCCGTCATCTACCTGCGAATCGGTTTCCTGCCCGGTCTCGGTGGAGCGGTCAATGCCCACCACCAGCAGGTTGAACTCTTTGCCCGCATACTCTTTTGGGGTGTTGATCAGCTGGTTCAGGCTGATGGACCCCGCCGACGGTGCAATGGCGTGCATGATAAAGACGACCGTGCCAAAAAAGATCACAGCGATGGCCAGCAGGGTGCCCAGTAACACCTTCAACCAGCCGCCTTTTTTCTTTTTCTTGCCGTTCGGGCCATAGGGGCCTGCGCCGCCTTTGCCTTTGCGGCTGCCGCCCTTGGGCGGTTTGCCACCGCCGCCTGCGGCAGATTTG
>ENA-OZHP01001012-OZHP01001012.1-human-gut-metagenome-genome-assembly--contig:-NODE-1012-length-10516-cov-5.031641_pt1 | contig 10516 bp, 10 predicted proteins | sample MGYA00244046_ERZ653686 | MGnify/ENA primary metagenome ERZ653686 (study PRJEB26926, sample SAMN06165313) | human gut metagenome | biome: ENVO:00009003; feature: ENVO:2100002; material: ENVO:00002003... | reverse complement strand
TACACCCTAGAGTTCGTCGGCAGCGTCAGATGTGTATAAGAGACAGATACAATATGATATTTAGAATCTGCCACAAGCATTTCACAACCATACAACATTTTAAATTCACGATTCGGATCTTGTTTGACCAAAGCCTCAATCTTATGTTGTGCCATTGGAAAAGCCTGTACGACCTGGTGATCACACACACCGATAGAATCCATACCCCAGTCATAGGCAGTCTGAATAAATTCTTCGATTGCACAAACACCATCCATTTCTGAAAAATTAGAGTGAACATGCCATTCCGTTCTTTTTACTTTCGCATGATCTTCTCTTTTCTTTTCATTTGAGATTTCTAATTTACGAACCATAAAAGAGTCGCACTTTGAGAATGAATCATAAACAACTTCACCCGTTAACACAACATGCATGCCTTTTTTTACCGCTTGAATCTCTTCAATAGGACATCTTGCCCCTTCAAAACGTTTGGCAACAATCGCATCATCATAATCACTGATATACAACATCTGCAAAGTTTTACCACTCTTCATAACACGATTATCAATATCGAAAATATGTCCTTCAATTTGAACATTTGAATAGCCCACTCGTAAATCTGCAATCTTATATGTTGTAGCTGATTCCTTCTTATAGCTGTTTGAAGAAGGATACTGCTTCTTAACTGGCTCTTGTTTAACAACTGGTGCACTCACTTGAACCTTTGCCGTTTCAATCTCTATATCATCTTCAACTTTTTTACACACAATTTCCTGCGTAATCCCTACATCCTCTAACTTTTCCATTAATGAAGGTAAAGCCAAATTTAAAGCAGCAAGACGAGACTCATCGCGTGTAGAAAAACAGATTGTATCATTTTCCAAATAAGGATGTAGAAAGCGAAAATCCTTCACATCACTATATTTTTCCACAAAATAATTTACATAACGATCCAGTTCATCCATTTCAATAACGCTATTCTTTGTGTGCATATGCAACTTTACATGAGTATGCAAAGAAAGCTGAAGCTTAGTAATGATCTGTTCATAAATTTCCAAAGGAATTACATTCTCAAATTCAATGTAAAAATCAACCATTTTATGCGCTGTATGAAATACAGGATTCTCATAAAAAGTCGCATTTTTAAAATACGCATATAATTCCGGATCTAGTAATTTCTCAAATACTTCCATTTTATTTTGCCATCTTTTCAAAAGCATCCTTAGCTGCTTTTTGTTCCGCCTTTTTCTTTGTGCTGCTCGTTCCCTGACCTAATAAAATATCATCTAAATACACACCCATTGTGAAGGTTGGTGCATTACTTGGACCTTTTTCTTCTAACAATTTATATTGAATTGTCTTTCTAGAATCTGCCTGAATCACCTCTTGTAAATGTGTTTTATAGTCTGTAACAGCCTCACTCTTTTCTTGTTTAAATACTGGCTTCATATATTTTGTCAAAATCTCGTCACAAACGGCATATCCCTGATCAATATAAATAGCTCCGATGCAAGCTTCAAATTGATCGGCCAAAATACTTTCTCTATGGCGTCCACCCGTTTTTTCTTCACCAACACCGAGACGCAAGAATTCATACCATCCTAATTGTCTATTCAATACGGCTAATGTAGATTCACACACTGTCTGTGCACGAAGTGTTGTCATTTGTCCTTCACGCATTTTGGGTTCCATCAAAAATAATTGTGTAGCACTCCAAATTTGTAAAACAGAATCTCCCATAAATTCTAAGCGCTCATTGTCTCCCATTTCACGATGATGTTCATTGGCATACGAAGAGTGTGTACAAGCTTCTAGATAAATATCTTCATCTTTATATTGATATCCATTTGCCTTTAACCAATCAATAAACTTTTCCATTTTATTCTTCTCCTTTTTTAAGATCTTCTAATACACAAGCAGGAACAAATCCCGAAATGTCCTGACCATATTTAAATAGTTCTCTTACGTTTGAACTTGAGTACAAACTATATTCAGGACGAGTAAATAAACATACTGTCTCAATGTCCTCATTCAATCTTGCGTTCATAAACGCCATGTTTTGCTCGTATGTACAATCCACACCATTACGAATTCCACGTACCAGCACAGTCGCATTCACACTTTTGCATGCCTCGACAACTAATCCCGACTGAATCTTGCATGTTACGTTTGACAAGTGCTTCGTTGATTCATTCAACCATTTTAATCTTTTTTCCTCTGTAAACTCATTATTTTTATCTGAGTTTGGCGAAATAAAGACCACTAACTGATCAAACAACTTACTAGCTCTTTCAATAATATCTAAATGACCATAAGTAACTGGGTCAAATGTTCCGCAAAATGCTGCTATTTTCATTCTTAATTCTCCTCTTTTTGATAATAAGAAATACGCGTAATACCATATGTCTTCTCTTTATATTTTATGAATGAAGCTATTTTTTCTGGCCACACCTCTTCTTGCAGGCTTTCCACTACAATAACTCCATCTGATTTTACAATATCCAAATCCTCTAATTTTTGAATCAACTTTTCATTTTCCTGTTTCGCATACGGAGGATCAATATAAACTACATCATACTTTAAAGTCAAACGCTCCAATACACTAAAAATATTTCCACAAATAATTTTGGTCTCTTTTTCTGCCTTTAAACTCTTTACATTCTCCTTAATGACAGAAATGGCCCCTTTATTATTGTCCACCAAAGTCGCATGATCCATTCCGCGACTCACAGCTTCTAAGCCCATATTTCCAGTTCCACTGTAACAATCTAAAAAGTTACCACCATCAAACATGTTCCCCAAACTTGAGAAGATGGCCCCTTTAATTTTATCTTGTGTTGGTCTAGTCGTATCATTTTTAGGACTTTTTAATGATCTAGACCCATATTTTCCCGCTACAATTCTCATGATAATCGATCCATCTCCCTTCTTCGGATTGCACAAATGCAGTTTTGTGCCAATCCCATTGTCAACATAATTGAAATCAAGCTTGTACCTCCACTACTTATAAATAGTAGGGGTACTCCGGTAAAAGGAATCAGGCTAGCCACACCACCAGCATTCAAAAAGAAGTGCATAAATAGATAAACGCCTGCGCCACCCAATATTATTTTGTACATATCCTCACTTGTTTTAAAGGCATAATAAAATAAGCGAAATTCAATAATTCCATACAGAATAACCAATCCAAACAAACCAAAGATACCTGTTTCTTCAATCAATACAGCTAAAATATAGTCATTGTCAGCCTGTGTTAAATAACCATATTTACGTGCCGAGTTTCCAATGCCTTTTCCAACAATATTCGAGCTTGCGATTCCATACAAAGAATTGGCTGGTTGATATCCATCCCCATAAACATCGTTATATGGATTTTTGAAGTTTTCAACACGCACCGCAATATGTCCAAATGACGTATGTTTTAAGATTTCATTTCCTATATTTGTAAATCCAAACAAAACAACGCCAGAAATAATTCCTCCATAAATAAGTACTTTTAATACGCGTTGTGTATGTTGTAAAACAGGATATTTTGGAATCATGATACAAGATATAAAGATAAATCCAATGATAACAGCGGTTCCTGTATCTTTTTGAAAAAGCACAATGATACATATACAAATAAATGCGGCCCACGCCCTTTTAAAGAGTCTACCCTTTTCCTTTAACATAATTGATTTCTTTTTTGCGCGATACAAGCATGTCGCACAAATAATCAGCAATAATGGTTTTGCGAATTCACTTGGCTGCAAAGATATACCGGCAACCTGAATCCAGGCATGGCTTCCTCCAATTTCTGGAAACGCAAATGGAAGTACCATTATGAACAAACAAAGTGGAACAATAAACCATTCTGCTTTTGAATACCATCGAAAGCGAAACAAACGATTCATAAACCACATGGCAATATATCCACATACGCAAAATACACTTTGTTTAACAATTACTTTTGGGACAATGTTAGGAGCATATGTCGTTTTTCCTACATTGGTTGATACAATCGTAAATGTTCCAATCAACAAAAGAAGCGACACCGCCCAATTAATATACTTATCACACTTTGGATCCAATGCGAAAAATGATAATTTTCCCTTCTTTTTTTGTTCGGACATGTAAATCCCCCCATCATAAATTCTATTTTAGCATATTTTCAAAAATCATTTGTCAATAATTCGAAAATGCTATAGAATGTTTGCGAGGATGATTACTATGAAAATAACAAGCAAAGATATTATATTGGATACAGACGAAAGAATTCGTATGCAAAGTGAACCTGTTCAATTGCCTTTATCAAATGAGGACAGAGAACTTTTACAGGCCATGTTAGATTATGTGCGTAATTCACAAGATGATGAAATTGCCGAAGCCGAAAGTTTACAGCCGGCCGTTGGTATTGCAGCTGTACAAGTTGGTGTTTTAAAACAAATGATTGCTGTTGTGATTCCTTATGAAGATGGTGTAGATGAAGTTGCACTAGTCAATCCTAAAATCATTTCCGAATCCGTACAAAACGCATATTTAGATAATGGAGAAGGTTGTTTATCCGTAAAAGGCGAACATCCAGGACATGTTTTCCGTCATGCAAGAATTAAAGTTCGTGGTTATGATTTGATTCAAGATAAAGATGTAACAATTTCAGCGGAAGGATATTTCGCAATTTGCCTTCAACACGAAATCGATCACTTATCAGGTACTCTTTTCTACGATCATATTGATGCCAATAATCCATGGAAAAGTGATGATGAGGCAGAAGTCATTTAAGCTTCTGCTTTTTTAAATCGCGTAGCTTTGCTATAATAACAATAGAGTCATTAAATTATAGAAAGAGGTCGAATATGCCAAAAACACAACAACAAGCGTTTGGGCATGCATCGAACAAAAAACCATATCATGCAAAAAATCACGTTGAAAAAGGTGATACTTTGATTTACGCCTTAGGGGGATTAGGCGAAGTCGGTAAAAATATGTATTGCTACGAACACGAAAATGAAATCTGTATCGTAGATTGTGGCGTTTTGTTTCCAGGTGATGAACTATTAGGAGTTGACTATGTAATTCCTGATTATCATCATTTGATTCGCATGAACAAAAAAAGAAAGTTTTTAGTAATTACCCATGGTCACGAGGATCATATTGGAGGAATTCCATTCTTACTAAAACAAGTCCAAATTGATGCTATCTATGCACCTCGTTTTGCGAAGGCTTTGATTCTTAAAAAGTTAAGTGAACATAAAGGACTAGAAAAAACAAAAATTATAGAAATTGATGAAAACTCAAGTATCTCAACAAAATACTTTAAAGTTGGTTTCTTCAATACCATCCACTCTATCCCCGATTCTTTAGGTGTACATATCACATGTCCTAATGGATCTATTGTCCACACAGGTGACTTCAAATTTGACTTAACTCCTGTTGGAACAAATGCAGACTATCAGAAAATGGCATTTATCGGTGTCACAAAACCAGACTTATTGATGTCAGATTCTACAAACTCTGGAGTTGAAGACTTCTCTATTTCAGAAAGAAAAGTTGCCAATGAAATCCAGGACATTATGCGTAAGACAAAACAGCGTTTAATTGTTGCGACATTCGCATCCAACGTACATCGTGTTGCTCAAATCATTGAAGCTGCTACTAAATTTGGTAGAAAAGTAATCGTATTTGGTCGAAGTATGGAAAATGTTGTCGATATTGGACGAAAGATGGGAACAATCAAAGTTAAAAATTCAGACTTCTTAAGTCCTGAAGAATTAGCTTATACACCAGATGATAAAGTTTGTATTATTTGTACAGGAAGTCAGGGTGAACCTTTGGCTGCCCTATCAAGGATTGCGAATGGTACACACCGCTTTATTCACTTAAAACCTGGAGATACAATCGTATTCTCAAGTAATCCAATTCCAGGAAACCAATCCAGTGTCAATCGTGTTATTGATAATTTATTTAGATCGGGTGCTACAGTATTGACAAAATCCATCTTAAATAACTTGCATACAACGGGACATGCTTCTAAAGAAGAACAAAAACTAATGTTACAGTTAGTTCGTCCAACCTATTTTATGCCAATTCATGGTGAATATAAGATGTTGATGCAACACCGTCAAACCGCAATGGAAACAGGTATTCCTAAAGAGAATATCTTTGTATGCGCAAATGGAGATATTTTAATTTTAAGAGATCACAAAGTACTACAAAGTGACTGGCGATACCAAGGTGACGATATTTATGTCGATGGAAATGATATTTCCGGATTATCCACTGCTGTTTTAAAAGATCGTCGAATCTTAGCCGATAATGGATTAGTTGCTGTTATCTTAGCTATCGATTCAAAAGAAAACAAAATCTTAATGCGACCAGTCATCGTATCACGTGGATTTGTCTTCATAAAAGATTCACAGGGATTGATCAAAGAAGCTGAATATATTGTGAATAATTCTCTTCAAGAAAAGATGAAAGAGAAAACCACTTTCTCTGAAATCAAAAACTGTGTACGCTCTACATTAGAACCATTCTTATACAAGAAGACACATCGAAACCCAATTGTAATTCCAGTTATCTTGAATTCAAAACAAACAATGGAAGAACTTCAAAAGAATCGTAAGAACAATTTCCATGCAAGAAAACCAAGAGCAACAAAGGCATCCTAGTGATGTCTTTTCTATTTTATGATAAAATAGTTTCATGACAAAGTTACAGAAACAAATGTTTATCATCATTGCCATATTATTTGCAATCGTATTAAGTATGCTAGGATCTTTGAAAATCGCAAAAAATGTTGAGCCCGAACAATTGAGTGTACAATATAAAACATTGAAAGATGAAAAGATTCCATCCTCAATGAATGATGTATCCATTGTTTATTTTACGGATGTGCAATATGGTAAATTTGAAAATAAAAAAAGAGCTAATAAGCTCTTTGATAAAATCGAACATTTAGATCCAGACATTCTGATTTTTGGTGGCGATCTATTTGATGAAACCTGTCAAATGAATCAAGAAGACATGGATTATATCACCAATAAATTATCTAAGATGCATGCTCCACTAGGTAAGTTTTGTGTCTTAGGCGAAAAGGATGATGCAAACAACGACGTAGTTCGTTCCATTTTAAATCAGGCACAATTTGAAATATTAGAAAATGAAACAATTCTTCTTTCAAACCAAAAAGAGGAAGGCATTACATTAAGTGCATTATCAAATATTCCAGATCCAAGTAAAATTTCAACGTCAGACAAACAATACAATCTGCTCATTACTCACATGCCAGATACACTGACTAATGAAGAATTATCCACAAAATCAATATCCCTTGCATTATGTGGACACTCTCATGGCAATCAAATCACATTCCCTATTTTTGGTGGATATAAATCGATAGATGGGGCAAAATCATTGAATCGTTCCCACGCAAAACGTCTTGCCTTTCCATACATCATTTCATCCGGTGTAGGATGCACACACGTAAATCTTCGTTTTATGGCAAAACCAGAAATCTATTATTTCATGCTACAAAGTAAATAAGAGGCTTATTAAATCAGCCTCTTATTCTTTTTTCTTTAGACATTGAATTAGAAGTTCATTGTTCTTTTTGATTTCATCTTTAATAGAAGCTAGTTCTAACAAGATGAATACTAAGATTATTATGATAAAGATAGTTAGAAACATGCATGTCACCCTCTTTTCTATTCGAATATCTCTACTTAAATTTTATCATAAGAATACTACTACGGATTTTTATCTTCTTTTTTCTATTAATAATAAGTATGGACAATGATCCAACAACAAGTTTTGTACTTTCTGTACCTGAATCGATGTTTGTGTTTTTAAAAACTTTTCCATACATTTAGCTTCTTCCTGTCCCGATTCATGTGGATACATCACAAGTGCCATTCTTCCTTTTACTTTTAAAAGATGCAAAGCTTGTCTAACTGCACTTACACTTGAAGAAGATTGGGTTGTGATGTCACGATCACCTTGAGGAAAATACCCAAAATTAAATATGATCGCATCCACTTCTTCATAAATATATTCTTCCATATGTTCATGTCCAACATTATAGAAACAAGTTCTTTGATCATCCAATCGTTCTTTTGTACTTTCAAAAACATCCCTTTGAATTTCAAAGCCATATACTTTATGCACATTCTGCGACAAAAAGAAATCTGTATCTTTTCCCTGTCCTAATGTCGCATCCACACATATTGCTTGTTTATGAAGAACTGGCTTTAAAAATTCATGGGATAAATCAACCATGGATTTCATCGTAGTCTTAATGCCTCTTTATATAACATATAATCTTCGGTTTTATCACACACAAAACATACATGAATAGCCCTTGTCTCAGGAAACTTATTCATTAATCGTTTTACGGTTTGAATCGCAATTGCACAAGCCTCATGATTTGGATATGCATTGATACCTGTAGAAATACATGGAAAGGCAATATTGATAGATTCCATATCATTTTTTCGCATATAATCATACGCCAATGCCATACTATTCCAATAACATGCAGCCAAGTATTCATCTTCATTATGAGCGCCATCTATATAACGAGGTCCACACGTATGAATAACTGCTTTACATGGCAAATTAAAAGATTCTGTCATCTTAGCTTTTCCTACTTCTAAACCATTTAAAGCCTGACAAGCCTTCATCATTTCATTTCCAGACTGATGAAATATCTGTGCGCTCACTCCTTGCATTGGTAAAACTTGTTGATTGGTTGGATCCACAATCAAATCAAAATCCAATAATGATATATTTCCTTTTAATGTACTAATCATTCGTCTTCTCCCATCTTAGTCATTCGACTTGATAATTTTTGTGCAGAAATAGAAACCGCATGGAATTGTGTTGCCAAAGTTTCCAACGTTTTTTCTGCCCTTACACTTCTTTCTACAAGACGATTCGCATCCTCCTGCAGCAACAAAATATTTCGTTCGATTTCTTCCATATGGCTTGTGCGATAAAAATCCTTTGTACTTGATAGTAAAGTCATCACTTCCGCTACAAGTGTAGTTGGAGATACCAACATAACATGTTTTTGAAGGGCATATGTAAATAAATCATCACATTTAGCACATACAAATTGATAAATCGCTTCACTAGGCACAAACAATAAAGCATAAGGCATCGTATCCATATTAATATATTTATTTGCTACATCATCAATATGTTTTTTCATATTCATCTTAAAAGGTCTTAGATATGTATCCATATCTTCCTGAAGATTCATATAATTTTCCATAGGAAACTTTGAATCAATACACAACACTTTATTCGTGTCTGGTAAATGAAAAGCACAATCCGCAATCTTTCCATTTGGCAAAGTATACTGCATCGAATAGATAGATGGATTTTGACCACAATATACACTTAGAAGCATATCCAATTGATATTCTCCCCAGTTTCCTCTAAGTTTTGTATTTGTCATGACCATATTCATACGATATAAATACTCTTCCATTTGATTCAAGCTCACTTTTGAAGTAGCCTGATTCTTTTGAACATCCTGTACTTGTTTTAAAAGATATTCAAAATTCTTTTGTAGAATCAAAGAATCTGCACTTGAAGTTTCTACTTCCTTCGACTTATTTTGCATCAACAAAACAATCAAGCATACAATCACAACGCATAATAATATTAAGATAATGATTTCCATTAAAACCTCCATACGAAAAGAAAAGAGACAAAAATATTTGTCCCCTATTTGTACATTTATTATAGTTCAACTCGAAATGAATTACTACATCTTTTGAAATTCTTTCATATATTCCACAAGAAAATCAGCCGTAGCTTCCACCATTTCTTTACCCCATTCATACGTTGCATATTTAGGATGATCCTTGCCAAACCAGCCATTATCACTACTTAAACGATTGCTTCTAGGAACTGGAATATCCACGCCTTTAAAGTTTACGGTTTGTGCATTGGAAGCTGTTAATTGAGGTGTAAACTGATTTAAATTTGAATCTTCAATCTTATCCTTTTGAACTAAACTTTCATCCACATACAACATAGCTGCCGTTTCCTGACCTGCACCATGGCCTCCGGCCCATTCTGGATTGATTTTTCCAGCAATAGTCCACCAGTCAAAAATTGTACCCACAGCTCCCTTCTTATATAAATGACGACATACTTTACTTAATGCATGTGTGTTTCCTCCATGTCCATTTAAGAACACAAAATGTCGAGCACCACAATCATATAGTCGATCACTGATTCTTTTCATAACCATTTCTAATAAATCACTACCAATTGAAATTGTACCCGTGTATTCTGTATGAAAATCGGCATCCCCATAAGGTAAGGTTGGGCAAATCAATACATCACTTTGTTTTTCAATTAGTTCTAAAATCTTATTAGGAATCATAGTATCTGTTCCTAATGGATTGTGGATTCCATGATTTTCAGTACTCCCCGTTGTAAGTATCACCATATCATGATCCTTAAAATATTCTTCGCAATCTTTCCAACTCATTCTTTCAAGTCGCATAACTTCACTTCCTATCTTTATATATGTATAATACTCCTA
>ENA-OZHP01001009-OZHP01001009.1-human-gut-metagenome-genome-assembly--contig:-NODE-1009-length-10527-cov-5.219347_pt1 | contig 10527 bp, 8 predicted proteins | sample MGYA00244046_ERZ653686 | MGnify/ENA primary metagenome ERZ653686 (study PRJEB26926, sample SAMN06165313) | human gut metagenome | biome: ENVO:00009003; feature: ENVO:2100002; material: ENVO:00002003... | reverse complement strand
CTGTTATACTTATCAGGTATTGGCAAAATATAATTTCTAAGGAGCAAATATGTGGTATTTAATAGTATTTTTTATTTCAATGGTTCCGATAGTAGAAATCAGAGGTGCTGTGCCTGTTGCGGTTGCAAATGACTTAAATCTTTTTTGGACATATGTAATCTGCATTTTAGGCAATATGCTCCCGGTTCCGATTATCTACCTCTTTGCAAGAAAGGTTCTTGTTTGGGGTTCTGACAAGAAGTTTATCGGCAGATTCTTTTCTTTCTGTCTTGAAAAAGGCGAAAAAGGCGGCAGAAAACTTGAGGCAAAAGCAGGCAACGGAATGTTTGTTGCACTTATGCTTTTCGTAGGCATCCCTCTTCCCGGCACAGGCGCATGGACAGGAACACTTGCGGCAAGTATTCTTGATCTCGGATTTAAGAAAAGCGTTATAGCCGTTATGTGCGGTGTTGTTATCGCAGGTATTATAATGGGTATCGGTTCGGTACTTGTTGCAAACGGAATCAACTTTATTTTTGCTCCGTAAATAATTTTGGGCAGCAGATCGCTGCCCTTATTTTTTGGTGAATTTATAAAATGGAAAAGAAACATATATATGACGCAATTATAATCGGCGGCGGTGCATCGGGACTTATGTGTGCAATCACAGCAAAGAAACATAACCATTCGAAAAAAATTGCAATAATCGAAAAAAATGACAGATTAGGCAAAAAGCTGATGTCAACAGGCAACGGCAGATGCAACCTGACAAATCACTGTATATCCCCCGATAAATATGTCGGTTCTTTCAAAAAGCAAAGCGAGAAGATTTTTGAAAGATTAAGCGGTGATAAAATGGCGAATATTTTTAAAGATTTAGGTCTTTTAAGCTTTCACGATAACGAGGGCAGATATTACCCGATAAGCAAACACGCCGCATCTGTTCTGGATGTTCTGCGCTTACAGGTTGAAACACTCGGAATAGATGTTTTCACGGAACAGAATGTCAATTCTATAAAAAAATTTTCAAACGGTTTTAAAATTTCATCTGATGACAGCGAGAAAAAGTACGATTTCATATGTAACAAGCTTGTGATTGCAAACGGTTCAAAAGCCGCTCCTAAGCTTGGCGGAAATGCAAGTGCAATTGATTATCTTAAAAATTTCGGTCACAAGGTTGTTTCGTTCTCCCCTGCTTTATGCCCTGTTAAGGTTAAAAGCGATGTTCTGAAAATATTAAAAGGTCTAAGAGTTACGGGCAAGGCACAGTTATACGGTGAACACGGTCGATTAATCAAGGAAGAAACAGGCGAAATTCAATTTACCGAGAATTCGCTGTCGGGAATTTGTGTATTCAATCTTTCATTGTTTGCTAAACCGAACGACAAAATAGTGCTTGATTTATTGCCCGATTATTCGGAAAATGAGCTGATTAAAATAATCAGACAACATATATCATTGTTTTCTGATTTGCCGTGTGAACAGCTTTTGACAGGGATTTTTCAGAAGAGAATCGGACAGGCAATTCTGAAAATCAGCCGAGTTGATTTGTCAAAGATTTGTTCCAAGCTTTCAAAGGACGAAGTATCAGGAATTTGCAAAACAATAAAATCGATGTCATTTACAGTAAGCGGAAAAGAAGATTTTTCACACGCACAATGTGCTTTGGGCGGTGTTTTAGGCAAAGAAATTGACGAAAACACTATGATGAGTAAAATTGTGAAAAATCTTTTTGTATGCGGTGAGGCGATTGACATTTGCGGTGAATGCGGAGGATTTAATCTTCATTTTGCATTTGCCGGCGGAATTATTGCAGGAGAAAATTTATGATCAGAGTGAATAATATACATTTAAGCCTTGACTACGATGATAAATCGGTTCGCAAGGCAGTGGCTAAACAGCTGAGGATTGAAGAAAAATCCATAAAAAGCTGTAAGATTTTTCGCAGATCGGTTGACGCAAGAAAAAAGGATAATATCTACTTTCTTACAACCGTTGACGCTGAACTTAATATCAACGAGGAAAAGGTATGTAAAAAATGCGGTAACGCTCAAATTGCGAGAAAGTATGAATATAATCAGATGAAATTTGGCAATGCGCCATCCCCCATTGTTGTCGGAGCAGGTCCGGCTGGATTGTTTGCGGCACTTATTCTGGCAAGAAGCGGTGCAAATCCAATTCTTATTGAAAGAGGTCGTGATGTTGACAGGCGAACTGCCGATGTGAACAGGTTCTGGACAAGCGGTAAGCTTGACATAACTTCAAATGTTCAGTTCGGCGAAGGCGGTGCGGGAACATTTTCTGACGGCAAACTAAATTCAGGTACAAAAGATATAAGACAACGCAAGGTGCTTGAAGAATTTGTAAGCCACGGCGCACCCGATGAAATTCTCTATAACGCAAAGCCGCATATCGGAACGGATATGCTAAAAGGCACAATAAAAAATATCCGCAACGAGATTATTGAACTCGGCGGAAGGGTTATGTTTGAAACAAAGCTTGTTTCAATGGCTTTTAGTGATAACAAGCTGAAATCTATAACTGTTGAAACGGCTAACGGCGATGAAATTATAGAAACAGACAATGTTATTCTTGCAATCGGTCACAGTGCAAGGGATACTTTTGAAATGCTTTATGATTTAAAATTGCCGATTGAGGCAAAGCCTTTCTCGGTAGGAGCAAGAATTGAACATCTTCGTCAAAAAGTTGATAAGGCACAATACGGCAGATTTGCGGGCAACGAAAAACTCGGCTCGGCAAATTATAAACTTAATACGCATCTTGATAACGGACGGGGTGTGTATACATTTTGTATGTGTCCCGGTGGCATGGTTGTCAATGCGTCAAGCGAAGAAAACAAACTTTGCACCAATGGTATGAGTGAATTTGCTCGAGATGCCGAAAATTCAAATTCAGCGTTGCTTGTAGGAATAAACCCGGATGATTATGAATCTGACCATCCGCTTGCCGGAATGTATTTACAGAGAAAGCTTGAATCAAAAGCATTTGTTGCCGGCGGTGAAAATTATAATGCGCCCATACAAAGAGTTGACGATTTTCTTAATAACAGAAAATCCACACATCTCGGTGATGTAAAGCCGAGTATCGGTCCGAATTATGAATTTTCAAATCTAAATGAAATTTTTCCCGAATATATCAGCACTTCAATGGCTCAGGGCATTGTAAAAATGGGCAGAATGTTGCACGGCTTTGATGACGGTGACACTGTTTTGACTGGCGTTGAGAGCAGAAGCTCTTCTCCCGTCAGAATAATGAGAAAAACAGATACACTCGAAAGTGTACTTATTGAAGGACTGTATCCGTGCGGAGAAGGTGCAGGCTATGCAGGCGGAATTATCTCCGCCGCAGTTGACGGCATTAAATGTGCCGAAAAAATCATTGAAAAATCGAATAGATAAATAAACCGGCAGAAACTAATCGGATTGTTTACTGCCGGTTTATTTTGTATTGTGATTTCACCAAGAAATAATGCCGCCCCAATATAATGAAAAATCAAAAAGGCAAAAAGCACTTAATCAATGGGGCGGCTCTTATATAACTTATATAATCTTATTAAATTTTACTCAGAGTATTTACTCCACTGTCCGTTTGAGTAAATCATATTCACATCGGGGATTTTTAAATCACCTGTCTGTTTTGAACCGTCATTGAATATAGCGTAATCTACGCCGTCAGGAAGTTCAAATCTGTATGTATTGTTACCAATACTTTCCATAGCCACACCCGGCCAGCTCATATAATTAGAATCTGTTGAACTCCATACATAAATATTCACTGTTGACCAGTTATCTGTATTATTGAAATAAACATAATTCTTTGTCTGAATTGAAGTCGGTTCGGTCGTTGGCTCTGTCACGGTTGTTGCAGGCTGAGTAGGTTCAATATTGCCTGTGTAAGTACCGCAGTATGAGTCTTCAACAGTAATTTTAACAACATAAGCCTGAATCATAGTTGCATCTTTAACCGAAATAACAGAATCTTTGTTTACATCAGCCGCAATGAGAGCATCATCACTTAAAGTCGATATGTGAGAAATATATCTTTGTGCTTCTGTTGAATCGCTGATTGTAATTGTTCCGTTTAAATCGACATCACCGATAAGAATCCTGTTTGAAGGTTCAGTTACCGGCTGAGTTGTAGCAGGCTGTGTTGCGGTTGTTGGCTGAACAGTTGTGGTTGGAGCTGTTGTCGGCTGAGTAGGTTTTACAGTCGAATAGTTCTGCCAAGAACCGTTGCTGTAAATTTTATTACCGTCCGCAATCCTGAGGTCATCAGTCTGACTGTTGCCATTGTTGAAAATTACATATTCTGCACCATCAGGCACTTCAATATCAAAAATATCATTACCCTTGTCGGTCATTTTCTTGCCCGGCCATGATGTCATTTCTTTATTGTCATCACTCCAGAAATATGCATTGACCTTTGACCACTTTGTTGATGAGTTATCATAAGCAACAACCTTTACGGCATTCGGGTCTATTTTTGTATATGTATATGTTTCCGGATCGGATGTTGTCTTGCCGTCGCTTGCTTTTACTGTTACTGTGGTTACTGTATCGTATGGAAGGTTTGTGCCGATTGTAATCTGCTGACCGTTTGTATAGTTTACAAATTCACCGTTATCTATTGAATACTGAGCATTTTTTGCGTCCTTGAAATTGAGTGTAAGTGTGAGCTCATCAGTATCGTAGTTTGTTGAACCCGGAGTTACCGACGCTGAAGGTTCTTCGGGTTCTGCTTCATAGACAACAGCTATACCTGATGAACCTATTGTACCTGAAATGGTGCTTGATGTAATTGTAAATGTGTTGCCTGAAACAGCGTCTGTGTATGTGCCGGGTTTAGCGTAACCGCCGCCGTTTTCTACCGATACTTCGCCGCTTCCGCTGCCTTTTACAATAACAGCACCGCCGTCTTTACGGGTAATTACAGAACAACCGTCTGACACGGTGTAGTAATCAGCTTTGCCGTCCATTGCATTATGGAACTTATTGATTTGGGCAACCTCACTGCTGGTGAAATGAGTTGAGCCTTTTTCTCCCATTTTGATACTTTCTTTGTTGGTTGAAGAAGGACGGGAAAAATAAAGAGCAGTAACTTTATTACGGCTTGCCGCAACCGCATAGGCACGGTCAATAACATTCTGGCTCATTTCATTTGAAAAGCCCCAGTCTTTGTTGTTTGACCATGTATCATGGCTTTCACCCCAATAAAGAAGCTTATCGTTTGAAATGCCTTTTTCACTCCAGTTTCCGCTTGAATTAGGAGCTTTACCCGAATTAAACGAATCACGGAGTTCTTTGCCGTAATTACTGTCAGTGACAGAAATATAATCGGTATACTCTTTCATAATGTCTTCATTGCCTGTCGAACGGTCATCGGGACCACCGAGAATTTCACCGTAGTTATAAAGACCGTACTGTGTTACCGATTTCCAGAAATCGTCGCCCTCGCTCGGAACGCCAATGTGTTTTGCAGCGTCCCAACGAAGTCCGTCAACGCCTACCGACTTGAGTTCCTGAACATAGTTGCAGACTTTTTGCTGAACATATGGATTTTCGGTTGCAATGTCCGGCATACCAATCGAGCCGTGTGTTACCTGCCAGCGGTTTTTCCAGTCAATACCTCCACCGAAGGTATGCCAATACTCGGATGGCTTTAAATCGTCGTCTATGTTGTTGTGATCGCCTCTCAAATGGTTAGCGACAACATCGACAATAATCTTGATTCCGTACTTTTCCGCTTCATCACAAAGCGACTGAAGTTCAGCCTTTGTGCCGACACCATTTGTTCCGATACTGAATGAAATTGGCTGATATAACCAATACCAAGTACCTGTTCCGTTTGGCTGTGCCGGAGAAGTCTGTATACTTGTAAATCCAGCCTTTGCAATTTTAGGCAATTCAGCCTTAATATCGTTATAAGTCCAGTCAAAACAATGTAAAATTACACCGTCCTGAATATTATCTTTGAGTCTGTACTTATTAGCCGATACGGTTGGCGAGCTTTCTGCCGCCTGAACACCGAGTGAACCGGATACAAAGGCAGATAGGCTTGCCGACAGGATGCTCACGCTCAATATTGCGCTGAGTATTTTTGATTTTGTTTTCAAATTTTTACACACCTTTCAAATTAATTTCAAAACTCTACTATGTGTCGAATCAGTCGACTGAAACCAATAAATTAAATCAATTTCAATAGGTTTCAGGCATAAAGTACGGTAAAGAGCAACACAAATACAGCGCTTTAAAACAGCAGGTTGCAAAAGCACATAATTTTCATACAAATTACCGAAATTCGACAATAATATTAAAGCACCCATAAAAGGTGCCTTAATATGCGACTGTGTCTGTAAGCCGGGTTTTGTCGTGAACAGCCATCTATCTTGGCAGACCGTTACCGAATCTGCTCGATGCCACCTCCTAAGGACACGCCGAGCAAGCGTATAATGTCCTACCACGGTGTTGCTTCAAATAGGGTTTACACGGCAGAGCAGTTTCCTGCCCTCCGGTGAGCTCTTACCTCACCTTTCCATCCTTACCATATAATGGCGGTAATTTTCTGTTGCACTATCCCTGGAGTCGCCTCCGGCGGCCGTTAGCCGTTATTATTGCTCTGTGAAGCCCGGACTTTCCTCGCACAGTACCTTTCGGCAGCTGCTCGCAGCTGTTCAACACACTCGCACATTTATTTTATACCTTTTTTGTACAAAAGTCAAATGAATTTTGTGATTTTTACTTGATATAACGGCTTTTTAGGGGTATAATGAAAGGGAATTTATTATAAGGAGTTACCGATATGGATATCAGAAAAGAATCACTCAAAAAACACTATGAGTGGAACGGTAAGATTGAAGTTGTTTCAAGAGTTCCGATTAACTCGGCAGAAGACCTCTCTCTTGCCTATACTCCCGGTGTTGCAGAACCGTGTCTTGAAATTCAGAAGGACTATGACAAGTCTTTTGAACTCACAAGAAGGAACAACCTTGTTGCCGTTGTGACCGACGGTACAGCTGTTCTCGGTCTTGGTGACATAGGTCCTGAGGCAGGCATGCCTGTTATGGAGGGCAAATGTGCGCTTTTTAAGGAATTCGGCGATGTTGACGCATTCCCTATTTGCGTAAGGAGCAAGGATGTTGACGAAATTGTAAACGCAATTTACCTTATCAGCGGTTCATTCGGCGGAATCAATCTTGAGGATATTGCCGCTCCGAGATGCTTTGAAATTGAAAGAAAGCTCAAAGAGAAGTGTGATATTCCGATTTTCCACGATGACCAGCACGGTACAGCCGTTATTGTTGCCGCAGGCCTTATCAACTCACTCAAGCTTGTTCACAAGAAACTTGACGAAATCAAGGTTGTTATGAACGGTGCAGGTGCGGCAGGTATTGCAATTGCAAAGCACCTTCTTAATATGGGTGTAAAGGACATTACGCTTTGCGACAGTAAGGGTATTATCTGCAAGGGTGATCCGAGACTTAACGCTGTTAAACAGGAAATGGCTGAAATTACTAACCTTTCTCACCTTGAGGGTTCGCTTGCAGATGCAATGAAGGGTGCTGATGTATTCCTCGGAATTTCTGCCGCAGGCTGTGTAAGCGAAGAAATGGTTAAGTCAATGGCTAAGGATCCTATTCTTTTTGCCATGGCTAATCCGACTCCTGAGATTATGCCTGACATTGCCAAGAAGGCAGGTGCGGCTGTTGTAGGTACAGGCAGAAGCGACTTCCCTAACCAGATTAACAATGTACTTGCTTTTCCGGGTATTTTCAGAGGTGCTCTCGACTGCCGTGCAAGCGATATTAACGAAGAAATGAAAGTTGCCGCATCTTTTGCAATTGCTTCACTCGTAAGCGATGAAGAGCTTAATGCAGATTATATTCTTCCAGAGGCATTTGACAAGAGAATCGGCAAAACTGTTGCTGAGGCTGTTAAGAAGGCCGCTGTTGAATCAGGCGTTGCAAGAATCTGATAAAGATTTGCAAATAAATATTTTAAGAGAAAGAAAAAGAGGAAAACAATGAAAAAGACAGTTACTTTATTGGTACTGATTTCAATGCTGTTCTCTACTGTTTTTCTGTTCACCGGATGCGGTGATTCATCGGTTAAGGAAATTAAGACTGCCGATGATATCAAGGGAGCGTCCGTAGGTGTTCAGACAGGTACAACAGGCGATACTTTTGTATCTGACTATGAGGCTGACGGCACCAAGGTTATGCGTTACAGCAAAGGTGCCGACGCTATCGTAGCTCTTACACAGAATAAAATCGACTGTGTTGTAATTGACAGTGAACCGGCAAAGGAATTTGTAAAAGCAAATGCAGGACTAAAAATTCTTGATGAACCTTTTGCAGAAGAGCAGTATGCAATCTGCATTTCAAAGGAAAATCATGAACTCACCGAAAAAATCGACAAAGCTCTTGCAGAGCTTAAAGACGAGGGAGTTCTTGACAAAATCAAAAGCTACTACATAGAGGGCAACACCGATACCGTACCCTATGAATCACCTAAGGATATCAAGTATGACGGTGAACTTCATATGGCTACGAACGCTGCTTTTCCACCGTATGAATATGTTGAAGGCGGTAAAATTGTCGGTCTTGATCCGATGATGGCTACAGCAATCTGTGACAAGCTCGGTAAAAAACTTGTTATTGATGATATGGAATTTGATTCTGTTATCACTGCTGTTCAGACCGGCAAAGACGATTTCGGTATGGCGGGTATGACCGACACACCGGAAAGAAGAAAAAATATCGACTTTTCAACTTCATATGCAAACACAACTCAGGTTATTATCGTAAACGACAGTGCGTCGGGCAGTTTGTTCGGCAATCTCGGCGAAAGCTTTAAAAACACATTCATCACAGATAACAGATGGCAGCAGCTTTTAAGCGGTTTGCTTGTAACCCTTGAAATCACATTGTTTGCAGGTATTATCGGTGTTATTATCGGTTTTGTCATTGCTCTTGTAAGAGCTACTCACGATATTCAGCTTGGAAAGAGAAAATGCAGGAGCTTCGGTGATTGCGTCCTGAAATTCTTTAATGTGATTTGCAATATCTACATTACTGTTATCAGAGGCACACCTGTTGTAGTTCAGCTGATGATTATGTATTACATTATTCTTGCATCTGTAAGAAACGGTATCTTTGCCGCAATCATTGCATTTGGCATGAACTCTGCCGCTTATGTTGCAGAAATTGTTCGTTCGGGCATTATGGCTGTTGACATTGGACAGACTGAGGCAAGCCGTTCACTCGGTTTTAACAACAGACAGACAATGACAATGGTCGTTCTTCCGCAGGCAATTAAAAATGTTCTTCCTGCACTCGGCAATGAAATTATTACGCTTCTCAAAGAAACTTCGGTTGCAGGTTATGTTGCACTTGCAGATATCACATATATTGGTAATATGATTCGTTCAAGAACTTACGAGGCATTCTTCCCGCTTATTACGGTTGCATTGATTTACCTTGTAATTGTACTTGTGCTTTCGTACATCCTCAGAAGATTTGAAAGGAGATTGAAAAAGAGTGAAAGATAACGCATTAATCTCCGTAAGAGGACTTGAAAAATCATTTGGTAAGGATATTCAGGTTCTTAAAGGTATTGATATTGACATTTTTAAAGGCGATGTAGTTGTTGTTCTCGGTCCGTCAGGCTCGGGTAAATCAACTTTTCTCCGTTGCCTTAACAGACTTGAAGAACCGACAGGCGGTCACATTTTCTTTGAGGGTACCGATATTACGGATCCAAAGGTTAATATAAATGTTCACCGTCAAAAAATGGGAATGGTGTTCCAGCAGTTTAACCTTTTCCCCCACAAGACTGTTATTGACAACCTTACAATGGCTCCCGTCAAGCTTCTTGGCAAGAGCAAAGCTGAGGCTAAAAAAGACGCTATGGATCTTTTGGAGCGTGTAGGACTTGCCGAAAAGGCAAACGCGTATCCGAACCAGCTTTCAGGCGGTCAGAAACAGCGTATTGCAATTGTAAGAGCGCTTGCGATGAATCCCGATGTTCTCCTTTTTGACGAGCCGACATCTGCGCTTGACCCCGAAATGGTTGGCGAAGTTCTTGATGTTATGAAAGAGCTTGCCAAGGCAGGTATGACAATGGTTGTTGTTACTCACGAAATCGGCTTTGCAAAGGAAGTTGCAACCGATGTTGTATTTATTGACGACGGTGTTATCAAAGAAAAGAACAATCCGCAGGAGTTCTTCAATAATCCGCAGGACGACCGTTTAAAGGAATTTTTATCAAAGGTTCTTTAATTTTAAACAAAAATCAGAGGATTTCAGTTTTCGCTGAAATCCTCTTTTTTTAATTACTTATTTATTTGATTACCGTAAATATATTCTTTGGCTTTTGATATGAGCATTGATTTTTTGTTTGGAACATTTGCATCTACTACAAGCATTAGCAGATAATCGAGAATATTTCCGACATCTCTTCCCTCTTTTACGCCAAGGTTTAAAATCTGTCTCTTATACACATCTGACGCTGCCGACGAACTCTAGGGTGT
>ENA-OZHP01001000-OZHP01001000.1-human-gut-metagenome-genome-assembly--contig:-NODE-1000-length-10626-cov-7.089679_pt1 | contig 10626 bp, 7 predicted proteins | sample MGYA00244046_ERZ653686 | MGnify/ENA primary metagenome ERZ653686 (study PRJEB26926, sample SAMN06165313) | human gut metagenome | biome: ENVO:00009003; feature: ENVO:2100002; material: ENVO:00002003... | reverse complement strand
CGGAGATGTGTATAAGAGACAGGGCATAATATGTTTTTGACATTGCAAACTGTCTTCACGAATTGGGTGCAGCGACACGCTGCCGGCCGTGCGGCTTAAGTATTGATTTAGAGGAATTGTTATGCTATAATTTTAAAGATACAGTGTATTAACGGAGGCTTTATGATGCTGGACTCATATGTTGAAATTGACCTTGACAAAATCGGTGCAAATGCCCGTGCGATAACACAAAAATATAGCGACTACAAATATTTTATTGCCGTTCTCAAGGGTGACGGTTACGGTCACGGTATGGAAGTGGCAAATGAAATGTACAAAAACGGCATTAACTATTTTGCCGTGTCTTCTCTTGAGGAGGCTCAAAGCTTTCGTAAGGTCAACAAGGACGCTCCGCTTTTGTGCCTGCATCCTGTTCATCTTTCGAGAATTGAGGAGGCAAAACGGCTTAATCTCACAATTGCCGTGAATGAGCTTGACTACCTCAAAAGGTTGCTTGATTTGAACATTGACTGCAATTTCAAGGTTCATCTCCAGATTGATACAGGCTTTAACCGCCTCGGCTTCAAGGATAAGAACGAGGTTAAAACTGCCGTTGATATGATTAACGGTTCAAATTTTGTTCTTGAGGGAATTTATCAGCATTTTGCAACAGCCGGAATTTTTGATCCCCATTGGGACGAGCAGGTCAGAAACTTCAAGGAGCTTACATCGCTTATTGATTTGAAGAAAATCCCGATTGTCCATATGGGCAGTTCCGTTTCAATGCTCACCCACCCGAAGCAGCCTTTTACAACAGGCGTGAGAATGGGCATCGCAATCTACGGCTACAATGTTGCCCCCGATTCTCTTTCAAATTCGCCGAAGGACAGACTCCGCAAAATGCGAAACAATTACTTCATTAAGAAGTACAACATCAGCGAAACATATTTTGATGTAAAGATAGATTTACAGCCGGCTATGAAGATGAAAACCCGTATTCTTCAGCTTAAAAAGGTGAACAAGGGTGAGTGGTTCGGCTACAATGCGTCATACACGGCAGATGAGGATATTATTCTTGCAATTCTTCCTGTCGGTTACAACAACGGCATAGGACACGCAAATCACGGCAGACAGGTTGTTATCAACGGCAAAAAATATCCTGTTGTCGGTGAGATGTGTATGAATATGACGGCTGTTAAGGTTGATTCATCGGTAAAAATTGATGACGAGGTAACACTCCTCGGTGACGGCATAACCGTTGGAATGTTCGGCAGAAGTTCGGGTATGGGCAATGCCGAGGCGCTTGTGAATATAGGCAAGAACAATCCGAGATTTTATGTAAAAGACGGTAAGGTTGTAAAGGAGAAGTAATATGGCAGTTTCGGTACACAAATGGCTTTTGAATAAATTCAGAGATATTAACCACAGCAGAATGGATAAGCACATTGACATTATCGCCAAGAACAGCGGTAAGTCAAAGGCTTATATCAAGTTCGACATAATCCGCAACTTTCTCATCAGAGGCACAGGCTACACGGACTATTTTCGTTGCGATTTTATCAACCTTTCGGCTAAAGAGAAAAAAACCTTTGTAACTGCAAAAACTTTCTACAAAATTCTTGAATATCTCAACGATGAGGAATATATCGTTCTTCTTCGTGACAAGCTTGTTTTTGACGAGCTTTTCAAAAAGTATCTCAAAAGAGATTTCATCAACCTTCGCACAGGCAGTAAGGAAGATTTCAGGAAGTTCCTTGACGGCAGAGAAACCGTTTTTGCAAAAGACCCGACAGGCGAGGGCGGTCACGGCATTTCAAAAATCACCGTTGCCGATGTAAAGGACAGCAACAAGCTTTATGATGAACTCAAGGCAAACGGTCAGCTTCTTGTTGAGGAGGCAATCGTTCAGAGCGATGACCTCAACGAAATCAATCCGTGCGTTGTAAATTCATGGCGAGTTGTTACGCTCTATAAGGACGGCAAGGCGCATATAATAAATAACGCTCTCCGTATCAATCAGGACGAGTCGAATGTTATCGGCTGTACAAATGACCTCTACCTCAGCCTTGATGCAGACGGCAGAATCGACAGTAATGTAATTGACGACTACGGCAATGTTTACGACAAACACCCGATGACAGGCAAAAAGTTCTCCGAGGTTAAGATTGCAGGCGTTCGAGAGGCTTTGGATATGGTTGTTGAGGCGGCGGAAAAGATTCCGCAGGTGAGATATATCGGCTGGGATATCGCCTTTTCAAAGAACGGTCCCGTTATGGTTGAGGGCAACGAGTACCCGGGCTACGGACTTTTGCAGTTTTATAAACTAAAAGGTAAACGCACAGGCCACCTGAAAGAAATCGCCGATGTCCTCGGTGACGAAATGAATAACATTAAGCTTTGACTGTTCAATAAATTTTATAATAAGGGGCTGTGAAGAACGGAGTCTTAAACTTCATTTCTTCACAGCCCCTAAGTAATATCAGAAAAAATTGTGATGGATTGAATTTTATAAAAGGCGCAAAGCCGGTGCTTGTTTGCAGGTGAGAACCGTGTTTTTCCGTTCGTGTGCAATACACAGTTTATGTTATATCAAAACATATGTGCGTGGACATAAAACATCATCAAGTGGGGGGATAATATCCGCCCCACATTTAAAAGCAACTTCCATATATACAAAAACAGTCGGGCGACAATGATTTGCATTTTGCAAACTGTCTGCCCGACCACAACTTTCAATTTTAAAAAATCAACAACAAAGTACCTTGACAGGAACAAGTAAATACAAAAAACTTTTTGTAAAAAACGAAACAAAAATATATATCCTGCTTTGAATTTCTTGTGTAAAACACTTTACAAATCGGTGTTTAAGTGATAAAATTTAAGATGATACAAGGTATCCGTACCGTTTGTTAATTTACGGTGCGTAATTAAAGGGTATCGAAAATTTATGCGGCATCATTTCCTTTGCCGCTTTGATTAAAAAGGAGGACGATTCCATTGGCAAGAAAAATGAAAACTATGGATGGCAACAGCGCAGTAGCTCATGTATCTTATGCGTTTACCGATGTTGCGGCTATCTATCCTATTACACCTTCTTCCGTAATGGCTGACCTTACCGACAAGTTCTCGGCACAGGGTGCAAAGAACCTTTTCGGCAGACAGGTTCAGGTAACGGAAATGCAGTCAGAGGGCGGCGCTTCGGGTGCTGTTCACGGCTCACTCGCAGCAGGTGCTTTGACTACAACCTATACAGCATCACAGGGCCTGCTCCTTATGATTCCGAATATGTACAAGATGGCAGGCGAGCTCCTTCCGGGCGTTATTCATGTATCAGCCCGTGCGCTCACAAGCCACGCACTTTCTATTTTTGGTGACCACTCAGATATCTACGCTTGCCGTCAGACAGGTTATGCAATGCTTTGTTCAAACAATCCTCAGGAATGTATGGACCTTGCCGCTGTTGCTCACCTTGCAGCTATTGAAGGCAGAGTTCCTTTCCTTCATTTCTTTGACGGTTTCAGAACTTCTCACGAAATTCAGAAGATTGAAGAGTGGGATTACGCAGACCTCGCCGATATGCTTAACTGGGATGCAGTTGAGGCTTTCCGTCGTCGTGCTCTTAACCCTGAGCATCCTGTAACAAGAGGTACTGCTCAGAACGATGATATCTTCTTCCAGGCAAGAGAAGCTTGTAACAAGTATTACGACGCAGTTCCCGAAGTTGTTGTTAAATATATGGACAAGGTTAATGCTAAAATCGGCACTGACTACAAGCCATTCAACTACTACGGTGCAGAGGATGCAGAGCATGTTATCGTTGCTATGGGTTCTGTTTGTGACTGTACAGAAGAAGTTGTTGATTACCTCAATGCCGCAGGCGAAAAGGTCGGTCTTCTTAAAGTTCACCTTTACAGACCTTTCGTTGCCGACTATATGCTCAGAGAGCTTCCTAAGACTGTTAAGACAATCTCTGTTCTTGACAGAACAAAGGAACCCGGTTCAATCGGCGAACCTCTTTATCTTGATGTTCTCGCTGCTATCAACGGTTCGGACTTTGCAGGTGTAAAGGTTTACACAGGCAGATACGGTCTTGGCTCAAAGGATACAACACCGGGCGACATCATCGCTGTTTACAGAAACGCTGAAAGCGAAACACCTAAGAGAAGATTTACAATCGGCATTGTTGATGATGTTACAAACCTCTCACTTCCGATTGTTGAAAATCCCGATACAACTCCGAAGGGTACACACAGCTGTAAGTTCTGGGGTCTTGGTGCTGACGGTACTGTCGGTGCTAACAAGAACTCAATCAAGATTATCGGCGATAACACCGATATGTACGCTCAGGGCTACTTTGCATATGACTCAAAGAAGTCGGGCGGTCTTACAGTTTCTCACCTTCGTTTCGGTAAAACTCCTATTAAGTCAACATACTACATTTCAAAGGCAGACTTCGTTGCCTGTCACAATCCGTCTTATGTTGACAAGTACGATATTGTTGATGACCTTAAAGAAGGCGGTTCATTCCTTCTTAACTGCCCATGGGATACAGAAGAGCTTTCCGAGCGTCTCCCGGGTAAGATGAAGAAGATTCTCGCTGAAAGACACATCAACTTCTACACAATTGACGGTATCAAGATCGGTAAGGAAATCGGTCTTGGCGGTCGTATCAACACAGTTCTTCAGTCAGCATTCTTCAAGATTGCAGATATTATTCCTGCCGACAAGGCTAAGGAGCTTATGAAGGCTGCCGCTAAGAAGTCATACATGAAGAAAGGTCAGGCTATCGTAGATATGAACTACGCCGCTATCGACCGTGGTATGGAAGACCTCAAGAAGGTTGAAATTCCTGCTGATTGGGCTAATGCTGTTGATAATTCAGTTGCCGACAAGGCAGAGGGTAACGGCGCTCTCGTTGAGTATGTAAACGAAATTCTCAAGCCTGTAAACGCATATAAGGGTAACAAGCTCCCTGTTTCAACATTTATGGATCATGTTGACGGTACTGCTCCGAACGGTTCTGCCGCTTATGAAAAGAGAGGTATCGCAGTTGATGTTCCCGAATGGAATCCTGAAAACTGTATTCAGTGTAACAGATGTGCAATCGTATGTCCTCACGCTGTAATCCGTCCTGTTGCCATGACAGCCGATGAGCTTGCAAAAGCTCCCGAAAACACAAAGAGCCTCCCGATGATGGGACTCAAGGACCTCAACTTTGTAATGACAGTTTCAACACTTGACTGTACGGGTTGCGGCGCTTGTGCTCAGGTTTGTCCGGGTAAGAAGGGCGCTAAGGCTCTCACAATGCAGCCAATCGACTCACAGCGTCCTAAGCAGGCAGTATTTGACTACGCTCTCACACTTGAAGATAAGCCTGAAGTTCACGAGAAGTTCAAGTTCACTACAGTTAAGGGCAGTCAGTTCAAACAGCCGTTGCTTGAATTCTCAGGTGCTTGCGCAGGCTGCGGTGAAACACCGTATGCAAAGCTTGTTACACAGCTTTTCGGTGACAGAATGTTCATTGCTAACGCAACAGGCTGTTCATCAATTTGGGGTGCGTCTGCTCCTGCAACACCTTATACAAAGAATAAGAAGGGTTACGGTCCTGCTTGGCAGAACTCACTCTTTGAAGATAACGCAGAGTTCGGTCTTGGTATGGCTCTCGGTCAGAAGGCTATCCGCAACAGACTTATCGAGTATGTTGAGGGTATTCAGAAGGATACAGACAGCGCTGACCTCAAGACAGCTTGCCAGAACTATCTCGACACAGTAACAGATTCAACTTCAAGCCGTCCTGCAACAGACGCTCTTATCGCTGAACTCGAAAAGAACACAGAGGATGCAAAGGTTGGCGAACTTGTTAAGAAAACACTCGTTGACAAGGACGAACTCGCTAAGAAGTCAATGTGGATCTTCGGCGGTGACGGTTGGGCTTACGATATCGGTTTCGGCGGTCTTGACCATGTAATCGCATCAGGCGAAAATGTTAATATTCTTGTATTCGATACCGAGGTTTATTCTAACACAGGCGGTCAGGCTTCAAAGGCTACTCCTGTAGGTTCGGTTGCACAGTTTGCCGCCGCAGGTAAGGCTGTTAAGAAGAAAGACCTCGCCGCTATTGCAATGAGCTACGGCTATGTTTATGTTGCACAGTGCGCTATGGGTGCTGACAACAATCAGGTTCTCAAGGCTATGGTTGAGGCTGAAAGCTACAACGGTCCGTCACTCGTAATCTGCTACGCTCCGTGTATCAACCACGGCATCAAGGGCGGCATGGGCATTGCTCAGCTTGAGGAGAAAAAGGCTGTTGAGGCAGGTTATTGGAACATCTTCCGTTATGATCCGCGACTTGCAGACGAGGGCAAGAATCCGTTTATGCTTGACGGCAAGGCTCCTTCTGCATCATACCGTGACTTCATCATGGGCGAAGTTCGTTATAACTCACTCACTCGCTCATTCCCCGAAAGAGCAGAAAAACTCTTTGAAAAGGCTGAAAAGGTTGCCGCAGATAAGTATGCCCACCTTGAAAAGCTTGCAAGCCTTCCCGACGCTGAATAATTTTGGTTAAAGCTTGTACAAATTGACAATAAATAAAATTTTCTCCCGAATATGGCGTTTGCCGTGTTCGGGAGAGTTCTTTTAAAAATTGAAAATGTAAAACGGAAAATGAAAATGAATGTCGGCGGTGTGCCGCCGCAGTCCTTTTGAGAAGACAGTTTTGTTAATGAGAGAGTATAGACGCCCGTGTGCAGATATGCAGAGCTTGTACAAATCTGTAGGACGGATGGATATTATGCGAATGCCGCAAAAGCCCACAAAAAAATCGCCTTTCTTTTTACAGTGAGAATGTTCAAATCTACCGTAAAAAGAAAGGCAATTGTTAAGCCGTTTGATTTGTTTAATTATCTGTCAATGTTTACCGACAATTATTGTCAAAGCTATTGCCGCATGGAATTATAATACACCCGGAAACCATATGGGGACAACTGTGTTAAAGATAAGCACTGAACAGATTCCGCAGGTTAAGCCGAGAATCATACCGGCGATAACATCTGTTAGGTAATGCACACGCAGATAAATTCTTGAAAATGCAATCAGCAGTGCGAGTGCGAGAATCGGCATAAAGGTTACCAATCTGCAACGCAGAAGAGCAACTCCGACCATTGCAAACGATGCTGTGGTGTGACCCGACGGAAACGAGTAAAACCTCGGTCTGTCAATAAGCTGTTCGTCATCATCAAGGCTGTGGCAGGGTCGCACACGCTTTACGATATGCTTTATAATAATCTCTCCCATAAGGTGAGCCCAAGCAAGTCCGAAAATAAAGTTAGCGGCTGTTGCCCTCCAACTCGGATTTATAAGGAAAGGCAGACAAATTGCCCACCATATCAGCCCGGCATTGCCTGCACGGGACGCAGTAATCATTATTCTGTTTAGTGCCGGCTTATGAATTCGGGATATGTTGTCAAGAACCCTATTGTCAATGTTTTGAATCCTGCCAAACATAAACGCAACTCCTATTCGTATATTTACTCTGTCTGCCGCAAGATAAAATTGCATTGCAGGCTATTCTGGCATCCTATCATTATTCATACAGGTTCATTATAACACATGGAATTTCATTTGAACAGATATTTTGAAAAAATTTTACTTTATTTTTATATTAACCAAATGAGCAATTGAGGGAATATTTGCCCCCTGTCCGCTTGATGTTGGACTCATGAGCGCCCCTGTTGCCATAAACAGGATGTTTTGAACAATGCCGTTTTGAAAATCGTCCATAATTTTTGAGCAAAGCACCGATGCGGCACATCCGCAGCCTGAACCGCCCGAGTGAACATCCTGATTTGAGCGTTCAAAAATCATCAGACCGCAATCGTTGTGCTGTTTTCTGATATTTATTCCGTCACGCTCAAGCAAATCATAAAGTGATTTACTGCCGACTTCTCCCAAATCGCCCGTGATAATCATATCGTAATCCTCGGGCGATGTTTTGGTATCCTCAAGATAACATTCAAGGGTTTGGGCTGCCGCCGGAGCCATTGCCGCCCCCATGTTATTGGCGTCGCTTACACCGAGGTCAACTATTCTGCCGACTGTCGCTCTTGCAACGCAGATTCCTTTTTTAAGATTTTTCAGAATACAACTCCCGGCGCCCGTAACTGTCCATTGGGCGGTAGGTGTGCGGACTCCGCCGTATTCAAGCGGAAAGCGGTACTGCCGTTCCGCCGAGGCGAAATGTGATGAGGTGACGCAGGCGGAAATTTCCGCACCGCCGCTTTCAACAGCCGCTGCCGCCATAATAAGACTCTGCGCCATTGTAGAGCATGCACCGTACTGCCCGAGATACGGTATTCCGAACTTCATAAGTCCGAAGCTTGAGCCGATGCACTGGTTGAGCAAGTCGCCTGCAAACACGCAGTCAACCTCATTTGCGTGTATTTTTGACCGTTCAAGCGCCTTTTCAAGAGCCTCTCCCTGAAACATACTTTCCGCCTGTTCAAAGGTATCACAGCCGTCGTAGCTGTCGTAAATGATTTTATCAAAGTATTTTTTGAGAGGCCCCTCGGCTTCTTTTTTTCCGGCAACAGAACCCCAGCCTGCAATAACAGGCTGATTTTCAAATTCTATTGTATACGCTCCTGTTCTTTTTAACATACAAAAACTCCCTTCCGCTGTTATTATCTGCGAAAGGGAGTCTTTTTATTATTGCCTGTTAAATTTCAGACACTTTAATTATTCTGTAACATCAGATTCTGCGTGCGTCGGCTCAGGCTCCGGTTCAGGCTTCGGCTCTGTCTTCGGTTCTGAGCTTGAGTGTGACGGTGAGCTGCTCGGCGTGCTTGACGAGCTGCTTACATGGCTTGATGAAGAAGATGATGACGGCTTGCTCGACTGGCTTGGTTTGCTCGAACTCGAATGCGACGGTTCACTGTCGGATGACTGTACGCTTGATGAGCTTGCCGCCGAACTGTCGTCGTTGCTGTTTGTGGGTGCTGTTTCATCGGGAACATTAACATCATCGCCGTACTTTGCACGGGGATCGTTTGCCGCATCAATAAAAATATAGCCGTTTGCCGTATCATAGGTTGAAGAGCCGAGCGACTCCGAATCAACCTCCTTGCCATCCTTGTAGTAAACTCTCCAAGCCTTTACGGTATAGCTTGAACCGCCCCGATCCGTGAGCTTGTTGCGAGTCATAATAAGGTCGTAGGAATCTGACTTCCATCCCCAAAACGAAACATAAAGAGTGCTGTCAACAACCTTACATTCAAGGAACATCTGGTAGTCTGTCGGATTGGAAAGCTTGAGATCAAGGTTGCCGTAGTCGATTGTTGCGTCAAGACCTGTCGGAACATAGCTTGATGCCCACTTGTGACAGTAGCGTTCCTCAACCTTCATATTGGCTCTGACTGCCGCATTGTAGATTGTTGAACTGGACTGGCATATACCGCCGCCGATGCCGATATCGGATTTGCCGTTTGAAATAACGCCTGCCGGTTTGTAGCCGAGTGATTCAAGGTTTGAGTTGCCTGTGCATTTGTTGAATGACCATGTTGCACCGGGTTCGATAACCGAACCGTTGCAGGCTTTAAGCGAAACACGCATATTTTCTGTTCCGTTTTCCGTGTTGGTTGAAACTGTTTCGTATGTTGAAAGAAGAACGATGTTTTTCTTCAAATCGTCAACCGTGATTTTTGCGTCTGTTTTTTCAACATCGGCAATAATTCTGTATTCGCTTGCACCGCTTGCAAACACGCCCTTGAACTGATTTGTAAGGTCGGTTTCGTTTACCTTTTGTCCCTGAGTTTCCTCTGTATATTCAAAACGCTTTTTCGCAAAAGGATGGAACTTTGAAACATAGGCGTTTTCAGCTCCCTTGTAATTTTTCTTTGCGACCTTTTTGGCAGCCTCTTCAACGCTTTCGGGGATTACCGTAGCGGTTACGGTGTAGGCTGAGCCGCTTGTTGAAGCGGTTTCCGCAGACGGGTCGGTTGCCTTTGTTTTGATTTCATTAAGCACCGACTCAATGTCATATGTATACTTAAAATCCTTTTCGGTCACATTGCTGATGATTCCGCTCACATCAACCGAAATGCTGAGCGGCTTGACAAAGCTTTCCTCGTTCTTTTCGAGAAGCTTTTTCGCCTCATCGTATGTTTTGCCTGAAATTGAAATACCCGAAACGGTTGTGCCGTCGGGAAATTTAAATTCGCCTGCCATAGCCTCTTCAACTTTGTTGAAAAGATTTCCGCCGAAAACGCAGAAGCCTGCAACACCGAGTGCAATTACCGCCGCTGCGGCAGAGGAAATGATGACAACGAGCTTTTTTTTGCTCTTTTTTTCACCTTTGGCCGCCGAGTGTCTGCCCTTCTTGCCGTTAGATGAGCCGTTGCTGCCGTGGTTGATGTCGACCAACTCTTCGTCAACAACAAGAATATCGTCCATATAATTCCTGTTCAAAAAATTCACCTCATAATATATCCCAAAATTGTCTGTTAAAAATCGAATTTATTCAGCTTTTAACAACGGCTAATATTTTTCATTACTTCCTTTAATTACCCTGTGCTGTAATATATAACAGCACAGTCTTTATTCTGTCTCTTATACACATCTGACGCTGCCGACGAACTCTAGGGTGTAGAT
>ENA-OZHP01000995-OZHP01000995.1-human-gut-metagenome-genome-assembly--contig:-NODE-995-length-10646-cov-5.011708_pt1 | contig 10646 bp, 7 predicted proteins | sample MGYA00244046_ERZ653686 | MGnify/ENA primary metagenome ERZ653686 (study PRJEB26926, sample SAMN06165313) | human gut metagenome | biome: ENVO:00009003; feature: ENVO:2100002; material: ENVO:00002003... | reverse complement strand
TCAGATGTGTATAAGAGACAGCCCATCGAGAAGCGCCCGGCGCGCTTCTTCCCGGTGTCCGCGAGGTCCACGGCGGCGAGCACCTCATCTACGCGGCTCTCGGGAAGGCCCAGCAGCGTGGTGCGCACGCGCAGGTTCTCGCGCGCGGTGAGGTTGGGGTAGAGCGGCGCCTCCTCGATGAGGCTGCCGATTGCGTAGAGGTCCTCGCGGCGCCAGACGTGCCCGGCAAAGAGGATCTCCCCGGCCGTCGGCCGCAGCATCCCGCAGATCATCTTGAGCGTTGTCGACTTGCCGGCGCCGTTGGGGCCGAGCAGCCCGTACACCTCGCCCTCGCGGATATGAAGGCTCACGTCGGCCACGGCATCCTGCGCCTGGTCGCCGCGGCCGAAGCGCTTGGTGAGCCCGCGTGTCTCGAGCATGTAACCCATGGGTTCGTCCTTTCTCTTCCGGGCGCGCGGGCCGAGTCGCCGTGCCCGTGCGCCTTATCTTTCGGGTTCACCATCCATGGTGGGGCGCGTTTCTAACGAAGCCGTAACGGCCGTTGGGCTCTTTTGGCGCCAGCCCTTCTCGACTCGTACGCCACTCATGGTGTGTTTATCGCGATAACAAGGACGGAGGTGCCCGTGGCACGCAAAAAGTACCCGGAGGAGACGGTCGAGAAGATTCTCGACGTTGCCGAGCGGCTCCTCGTGGAGCGCGGCTACGAGCACACCACGATGATCTGAAGGGCAATACGCCAAATCGAAAAAGGCAAACCCTGGAGACGTGATTTTTGCCATAACGAGCGAGAATATCGAAGATGTCTGCACGCCATTGGCGTGGGAAGGCGAACAGCCGGTTGCAATCAGCGGGCACTCTTGCGTGTATGCGACCGAAAGCATTATCCCGAGATACTTTTAGCTAGCGGTTGCGGCTCCTTGTTGCGGAAATGCCGGCTGCTGCAATTGCTACGCCGGCTGCGCTCAGGACGACCGCCATTGCGCCGTTGTCGCTTGTTGCGGGCAGGGCGGTCTCGGTGTGCTTAATGACCGCTGTTGTCTTGGCGGGGGTGGGGACTGCGGTTGGCTTGTCTGTCTTAGGCTGCGGCGTAGGCTCGGGCTTGGTTTCCGGATTGGGTTTGACTTCAGGATTCGGTTTCACCTCTGGGTTCGGCTTGACGTCAGGGCTGGGCTCGGGATCGGTCGTGTCGGTTGCAATCAAATGTACATCGCTGTCGAAGACGTAGCGTATGTAGTAATCGTGTCGTGTCTCGCGCATAGTTCCCTGCGTGGTGTCGTAATCGCGGTCAACGTGTGTACCAAGGCAGGTTGAGCTGACGAGATTCAGCCTGTAAGGGATTTGGTCGTCGGCGTAACCGCCTGTAAAGACTACGGTTGCTCTTACGTGATTGTCGATCATGGTCAGGGCGATAGAGACGCTTGCCTCTTTGGGGTTCTCGGTTTTTATAAGGCTTTCGGTATCGGTGTCGACCTTGAAGAGGTGGACGGTGTCGTTAAGCCCGTAGGAGAAATCCTCGGGTTTGTCGGGGAAGTCGTAAACAAACGCCTCGTTCTGGATCAACATGAAAGCAGGGGGTAGCTCTAGGTCGTAGTAATGGTCGACAACGGTGGTAGCTGTGAAGTTGCCGTTCGTGTTGGTTTCGTCGCAGGTAATGGGCGTTGCGGTATCGGGTTCGGGCATTTCGGCCGCCAGTGCCGCGCCGGGTAGCAAAAGCAGCCCCGCCATAAGAATGCATACTCCGAAAGCAGCGACTCTGACACCTGTATGACGCATGGCGTTGCGGATAGACAGGCTGGTCCGTTTGTTCTGGGTTTGAGGTGTAACACACTGTCCATACATAAGGCGCTCCTTGTTCGTAGGCCGGTTTCCGTGGGTCTATATTGCGCCTGTCCGATTCGGCCAGGTTCATACACGCGAACGCTCACGCGAGCAGGGAGAAAGCTCAAGTTAATTTTCCCACAGCCGACACTTTGCGAGCAACATTCTGCCCGCTTGATTCTTGGAGAGAGAATTAAGGTTGCCGGGGAGTTATCAACCAATGGAATTGTGTCTAGAGAGTGCGAACAAGAGATGTGGTCTGCAGACAACTGAATAGCTCCATCCGGTTTGGTTAAAACGGAAAGCGTGCCGCGCGCCTGTGGCATGAAGGAGGGAGATTCCTATGAATATCGTTGTATTGAGCGGTAGCCCGCGTAAGGGCGCCAATACCGACATTATGGTCGAGGCGTTTGCCGAGACCGCGCGTGAGGGCGGCCATACGGTCGAGGTCGTCCGCGTTGCCAGCAAGAAGATCACTGGTTGCCTGGGATGCCAGTACTGCTTTGCCCATGAGGGTGCCTGCGTGCAGAAGGACGACATGGCCGGCGTGATCGAGTCGTTGAAAGACGCCGACATGGTCGTCTTCGCTTCGCCGATCTACTGGTTTGATATTACCGCGCAGGAGAAAGCCGTCATCGACCGCCTTTACGCCTTCGGTGCTACGGGCTTCCCGTTCACCAAGACGGCCCTTTTGCTCGATAGCCACAGCGAGGGCGTCTATGATGCTGCGATCGCCATGTACAAGTCCGCATGCGCATACTGCAAGTGGGAGGACCAAGGCGTTGTCACCATCAGCGGTATGACCGAGCGCGACAGCATGGCCTCCTCGCCCAAGTTGGAAGAGGTGCGAGAGCTCGCTCGCAAGCTGGCCTAAGGACAAGAAGAGCGCATGGCAATCGGCACGAGCGGAAATGCTTGCTGTCCTTACCAAGAGGATTGCTGATTGCCAAGCGTTGATGCTCTCGCGGGCAATTCCGGCGAGCTAAAACGCCTTCTCGCTCAAGAACTCCCTGAATGCGGGGATGTCAAAGCCCACGAGGCCACGTCCGCGCTCCCCGATAACGCCGTCTTCGAGGAGGCGGCGTTTGTACTGACTTGCGTAGTTTCTAGCGACGCCCATGCGCTTGGCTATCTCCGAGACCCTGCTGGGGCCAGAATCGAACAGAAGACTGAGGGTGAAAATCGGGAGTTCTATTCCCGATTTTGACCGATTTAGGTTTGTGCGAGATAATGAACTCCGAACAGGAGGCGATTCTATGTACATCGAGCGCGAAATTGAACAGACGATAGATTCGATGCTGGGGCAGGGAAAAGTTGTCCTGGTGACCGGGGCGCGCCAAGTTGGGAAGACGACGGTTCTCAAGCAACATCTGGGCGACCGATTCGACTATGTTTCGATGGAGAACCCGCGGGATTATCTTCTTGCAAAAGAGGATGCCGCCCTGTTTTTCGAGTCTCATGATCTGCCGATCATCATCGATGAGATTCAGCGCGTGCCTGAGCTTTTTTCTCCGGTGAAGTGGGTTGTTGATCAATCAGAGGAGAAGGGTCGAATCGTCCTCACGGGATCCCAGACATATCACCTCATGAAAGGTGTGAGCGAATCTTTGGCGGGGAGGATCAGAATTCTGGAGATGCCCTCCCTAAGCTTGCGAGAGCTCGTTGGCGGTTCCCAGAGCCCTCGTCCGTATATTCCCAAAAAGATTTCCTTGGCCTCTAAGATGTCTTCGGGAAATATTTGGAACATCATCCATAGGGGTTCGATGCCCGAACTGCAAGACCCAAATATCGATTGGGACTCCTATTATTCCGACTACGTTGCCGCATATCTCGAACGCGATGTTCGCGATCTTGTAAACGTGAAGGATGAAGCGAAGTTCTACAGCTTTATGGTCGCGTGCGCAGCGAGAACGGGGCAACTGTTGAATGCCACCGATATTGGAAACACCGTTGACGTCGACCGTAAGACGGTAAAGGCTTGGCTCTCGGTTTTGCAGGCGTCGAACATCGTTCGGATTGTCGAGCCCTTTTGGCCTAATGTCGATAAGCGTCTGACCAAGACCCCAAAGATATTCTTCATGGACACGGGCCTTGTTTGTCATCTTACGAGATGGATAACACCGGAGCAATTGCGCAACGGGGCCGCGGCGGGGCATATATTTGAGACGTTCGTTGTCTCAGAAATTTTGAAGAGCTTTATGAATGCGGGGAAGAGCCTTCGTGATGTATGGTTCTACCGGGATCAAAAGAAGCGCGAAATTGATTTGCTCATCCAAGAGGGTCATATCTTACATCCCGTCGAGGTGAAGATGTCTGCTACGGTGAGTAGAGACGCGGTGAAGAACTTTACCTGTCTTGACGGCCTATCTGGCTATGAGATCGGGTTTGGGCACGTTGTCTGTCAAACTCCGGAACCATACCTCATTACCAAGGATGTCCAGGCGGTCCCGGTGTGGAGCATATGATTTACGTGGCAGTGGCGCGGTCTTGATTGATGGTTGCCAAGAGGATTGCTGATTGCCATGCGTAGTTGCTGACATTGTCGTCTTTGCCTTGCATGTCTAATGGCGGGGCCCGGAGCTCAGTATTTACTGCGCTCCGGGCCCCGTTGGTTTGTGGCTTGGACCAGCTCGACTGCCGTCGTCCTAGTCAAACAGGCTCGGCATGTCGTTTTCTTTCATGAGGGCACCGGCTGAGGGGAGGCTCTGCGCGGTGAACTTCTCGGCCGAGACGCCGGCGCCAAGAATCTCCTCGGTCGTGCCGACGGTGGTGACCGAGCGGCCCTTCTTGGCCGTGAAAGCCTGGACGCCCTGCGTGTTGGTGGTTGTCTTGGTCTTGAGCAGCGACGTGTTGAAGTTCATCAGGCGGTAGTCACTCGAGACCAGTGCGATGTCGCGATCTTCCTTGAGCACCTGGGCATACAGCAGCTTGCTGCCACCGTAGATGGCGTTCTTGAGGCGCTTGCGGTTGGTTTTGGTGACGTATCCGGCAAGTGCGACACGCACCACGCGGCCGTTTTCAAAGACAAACAGCACGTCGGCCTTGTAGTCCTCGGGGTCGATGACCCAGATGACGCTCTCGTCGGGTTCCATCTCAAGATCGGTCGGCAGGTACGAGCCCAGCTGGGCCGACTTGGTGTCCTCAAACGCCGCAACCTTGCACTTGTACACCTGGCTCTTGTTGGTAAAGACCAGCAGCTCGTGCGTGTTGGAGGACGGGAACTCGATAAAGGGTTTGTCGCCGTCCTTGTACTTAAGCGTGGTCGCCTTCTTGAGCACACGGTCCGTCATCTTTTTAAGGTAGCCCTCGCGCGAAAGCATGATAGTAACCGGGTACTCCTCGACCTCGGGCTCCAGGCTTACCTCGATAACCTCGTGGGGCTCGATCCTGCCCGTGCGGCGCGGCATCACGTACTTCTTGTTGACCGCGGCCAGCTCGTCGCTGATGACCTTCTTGATGTTCTCCTCGCTGGAAAGGATCTCCTCAAGCTCGGCGATCTCGCCCTCAAGCTTTGCAATGTCCTTGGTGCGGTTGAGGATGTACTCCTCGTTGATGTTGCGGAGCTTAAGTTCGGCAACAAACTCGGCCTGGGTCTCGTCGATGTCGAAGCCCTTCATAAGGTTGGGCACGACCTCAGCTTCGAGCTTAGTGCCGCGGATGATGGCGATCGCCTTGTCGATGTCGAGCAAGATCGCCTCGAGGCCGTGCAGCAGGTGCAGGCGCTCGGACTTTTTTCCCAGGTCAAAGTTAATGCGGCGACGCGTGGACTCAATACGCCACTTGACCCACTCGTGCAGGATCTGGCGCACGCCCATAACGCGAGGGTAACCATCGACCAGCACGTTGAAGTTGCATGAGAACGAATCCTGCAGCGTGGTCGAGCGATAGAGCTTGGCCATGAGCTTGTCGGGGTCGACACCGCGCTTAAGGTCGATGGCGATGCGCAGGCCCGAGAGGTCGGTCTCGTCGCGGATGTCGGCGATCTCCTTGACCTTGCCCTCCTTGGAGAGCTTGACGATGCGCTCGATGATGACATCGGTCTTGGTGGTGTAGGGGATCTCGTAGACCTCGATGATGCGCTCTTCGGGAATCCAGCGCCAGCGGGAGCGGATTTGGAAGCTGCCAAGGCCGGTCTCGATAATCTTTTCCATCTCCTCGCGGCGGTAGATGATCTCGCCGCCAGTCGAGAAGTCGGGCATGGGCATGTACTCGAGCAGGTCGCAGTCGGGATCCTGCAGGTAGTGCATGGTGGCGGTGCAGACCTCGTTAAGGTTGAAACCGCAGATGTCGGACGCCATGGCGACGCCGATGCCCTTGTTGGCCGAGACGAGGATGTTGGGGAATGTGGTGGGTAGCAGGCGCGGCTCCTTCATGGCGCCGTCGTAGCTGTCGACGAAGTCGACCGGGTCCTTGTCGATGTCCTTGAAGATCTCGGCGCTGATGGGGGAGAGCTTGGCCTCGGTATAACGCGAGGCGGCGTAGCTCAGGTCGCCCGAATAGTACTTGCCAAAGTTGCCCTTCGACTCCACAAAGGGCGCGAGCAGCGCCTCGTTGCCGGTGGCCAGGCGCACCATCGTCTCATAGATCGCGGCGTCGCCGTGCGGATTGAGCTTCATGGTCTGGCCCACGATGTTGGCGCTCTTCTGGCGCTCGCCCTTGAGCAGACCCATCTTGTACATGGTGTAGAGCAGCTTGCGATGCGAGGGCTTAAAGCCGTCGATCTCGGGGAACGCACGCGAGACGTTGACGCTCATGGCGTAGGGCATGTAGTTGACCTCGAGCGTCTGCGTGATCGGCTGGTCGGTGACCTCGGAGTGCAGGCCGATGACGTTCTCGGCGTTGACCTGCTTTTTCTTTGGCTGGGTTTTCGTCTTCTTCTTTGCCACGATTTCCTCTTGAACTTGTTATGGGCCGTCGTTATCGATTTGCTGCTATTGCAAGTCCAGCTGGTCCAGGTATTCCTTGCCGTGCTCGGAGATATGGCGCTTGCGGCCAGCCTCGTCGTTACCCAGCAAAAGGTTGAACATGGTCTCCATCTTGGTGACGTCCTCGGGCTCCACCTTGATCAGGCGGCGCGTCTCGGGATTCATGGTGGTGAGCCACATCATGTCCGGATCGTTTTCACCAAGACCCTTGGAGCGGTTGATGGAGCACTTTTGATCGCCGATCTCCTTAAGGATGCCGTTCTTCTCGAACTCGGTGTAGGCAAAGTAGGTCTTCTCTTTGCAGTTGATCTCGTAGAGCGGCGACTCGGCGATATACACGTAACCCTCGTCGATGAGCGTGGGCACCAGGCGGTAGAGCATGGTGAGCACGAGCGTGCGGATGTGATAACCGTCGACGTCGGCGTCCGTACAGATGATGACCTTGTTCCAGTTGAGGTTGTCCAGGTCAAAGGCGCCAAGGTTCTTGATGCGCTTGTCTTTGATTTCCACGCCGCAGCCCAGCACGCGCATGAGGTCCATGATGATGTCGGACTTAAAGATGCGCGGATAGTCCTCCTTCAGGCAGTTGAGGATCTTACCGCGGACGGGCATAACGCCCTGGAACTCGGCATCGCGCGACGTGCGAATGGCGCCCGCTGCCGAGTCGCCCTCTACGATGTAGATCTCGCGGCGGCTCTTGTCCTTGGAGCGGCAGTCGATGAACTTCTGCACGCGGTTGGCCATGTCGGTCTTTTGCTGCAGGTTGGTCTTGATGCTCTGGCGCGTCTTCTCGGCATTCTCGCGCGAGCGCTTGTTGATGAGCACCTGCTCCATGATCTTGTTGGCGGCGTCCTTGTTCTCGATCAGGTAAGTCGAGAGGCGCTCCTTAAAGAAGGCCGTCATAGTCTGCTGGATAAAGCGGTTGTTGATGGCCTTCTTAGTCTGGTTCTCGTAGGACGTCTGGGTTGAGAAGCAGTTGGTCACCAGCACCAGGCAGTCCTGGACGTCTTGCCACTTAATGCCGCTCTCGTTTTTGTTGTACTTGCCCTGTTGCTTAATGTAGGCATCGATGGCGCTGGTCAGAGCGCTACGGGCGGCCTTCTCGGGTGAGCCGCCGTTCTCGAGCCATGACGAGTTGTGGTAGTACTCCTGCATCATGAAGGTGCGCGAGAAGCACATGCACGCGGTAATCTTGACGTTGTAGTCGGGCAGGTCCTCGCGGTCGCGACCGCGACGGTCGGCCTCGATAAAGAAGGGCTCGGTGAGGTAGTCGGTACCGACCTTCTCGAGCACGTAGTCTTCGATGCCCTTGGGATAGCAAAAGTCCTCTTCGGTTAATTCGCCGTCGTCTCCCTCGATGCGCAGGCGGAAGGTCACGTTGGCGTTGACCACGGCCTGGCGGCGCATGGTTTCGCGATACCAGTCGTGGGGAATGCTGATGGAGGTAAAGACTTCGAGATCGGGGCGCCATTTGATGGTAGTGCCGGTGCGGTCCTCGTCGCTGGGCTCAATCTCGAGTGCCTTCTTTTTGGCACCGACGACCTTGCCCTTCTTAAAGTGCAGGGAGTACTTGTTACCGTCACGCCAGACGGTGACATCCATGTACTCGGAAGCGTACTGAGTCGCGCAGGAGCCCAGGCCGTTGGTGCCGAGCGAGAAGTCGTAGTCGCCGCCTTGGTTGTTGTTATACTTGCCGCCGGCGTAGAGCTCGCAGAAGACGAGTTCCCAGTTGAAGCGCTTCTCGGAGGGGTTCCAGTCGAGCGGGCAGCCGCGGCCGTTGTCCTCTACCTGGATAGAGCCATCGCGAAAGGCGGTAAGGGTGATGAGCTTGCCGTAGCCCTGGCGCGCCTCGTCAACGGCGTTGGACAGGATCTCGAAGGCGGCATGCGCGCAGCCGTCGAGCCCGTCCGAGCCAAAGATAACGGCGGGGCGCAGGCGTACGCGCTCCTCGTCCTTGAGCTGGCGGATACTGTCGTTACCATAGTTTGCGGTGTTTTTTGCCATACTCGCTCTCTCGGTGCTCCTTTGCTGCGTTTAAGTCATATAGATAGTCAAGGTAGCATAGCCCAGCCCATAGGCGATTCCAACCAACACGAAATCCATCGAACAACCGTTCGGAGTTCGATGGAGATTCGTTTACTCGGACAAAACCGAGTCGGTTATGTCCGAGTAAGTTTGAAGGCGGCCGGATGCGTCTTGCTGCGTTTACGGTTGGATACGTTGTCGAAAACGTGTCGTGCGGATTGTTGGATTGAATCGAACATTGGGACAGACGTCTCGTTTTATGGGCCGGGGGCGTGCATGTGCGAGTTCTTTTGGCCCATAAGGAACGCTGGTGGGTCGTTATTTGGGCCACGGGTCACTTCGCCGGCGCCGTGTTTCGTCATACGCTCATAGTGGAAGCCGATGCCACGGGATGACGAAGGCCTTGGGCAACGGATGAGCTGCAAGCGAAAGGAGCGGTGAGGATGATGAAGCCCATGACGAAGAAGCTGCTGTTAGGAATTCCCACCGTGACGCTTTCGGCCGTGCTGGCGTGTACGGTGGCCGGCTGTGGCGGCAGTGCTCCGAGCGGCTCGGCTGGCAGTTCGGGCGGCAGCGTGTCTGTGCAGGAAAAGCCCAAGGCCTATGAGTCGCAGACGGTCGAGGTGGCAGGCATTACCTATGAGTCGGTGGCTCACGGTACGTTCTATCGTGGCGATGCCAAGCTACAGGACGGCTTTTATCTGCACATCAAGATCACCAACAACAACACAAAGAACAGGACGTTCAGTTCCTTTAACGTGCATGCTGCCCAGGGCGATCTTGAGGCAGGCGACCCGTTGTTTACTTCCGGCAAGGCGGCTGTGCTCGACTACGTTGCAAGCGAGGCCCCCGATGATCTGCACAAGGGAATTGACCTTTCCGAGAGGCCAGACATCGGTCCGGGCGAGACCGTTGAGTACGTATATTTCTGGGCGCCCAAGACGGCGTACTACGGGCCCATCACTGTCGAGTTCGTAGACGCTTACGCCCCCGCTAAGAACCACGAGGCCATGCACTTTGACACCACGGGCTGCGAGACCAAGGAGTTCAAGGCGGCCGGCGGCGTGGCCGATTCTGGCGAGAAGGCAGATTTAACGGGCATCGACTGCGCGTCGTACAGCATCGAGGCCGCCGATGGGTACACGCTGGATTCGTCCGACGAAGAGCGCGAAAAGGCAAACTTCTTCCACGACGAGACTGGAGGACGCCTGAACATCAGCATCTTCCCGCGCTCGCCGGAGGAAGAGGTTGCAAGCCTAGAGCAGGTCTACGAAGGCAAGGAGACAACAACCGACCAGGTCGAGTACAACGGCATAGCGTGGCTGCGCTTTACCGGTCCCGACAACGGCCATACGCTGTTTGCGACGGCTCCCGCAACGGGTGAAACCGTCCGCGTGTCGATTGGCTGGAAGATCGATTGGGACGCCGCCGTGCCCATGATGGAAGCACTGAAGCTCAAGTAACGCCGCGATTCTTACGTCAGGCGACTCAGGGCTGGCTCCGAGTTATCGGGGCCAGCCCATTTTGATGTTCGATGAGCCGAGTCGGCGTCTCTCGTAAAAGCAACTAGGAGCTAGCGAGGCTTATCCGAATTGACCTCATTGGCGGTGTCGGTTTCGAGCGCCGTGCGGCGGGCACTGTAGGCGACGAGGCCGGCGCCTGCCGCGGCGAGTGCTGCTGCGGCTGCTGTCAGGGGAGCGTTGACATCGCCCGTGCCCGCAAGCGCGCCCGCTTTTCCGGGGCGCTTGCTATTGCCGTGATCCTTGCCGCTGCCAGAGCCACTGCCGCCACCGGAGCTGCTTCCGCCGGAGCCACCTCCGCTCGCGCCGCCATCGCCGTCGACTGTCACTGTCTCTTATACACATCTGACGCTGCCGA
>ENA-OZHP01000979-OZHP01000979.1-human-gut-metagenome-genome-assembly--contig:-NODE-979-length-10768-cov-4.653318_pt1 | contig 10768 bp, 10 predicted proteins | sample MGYA00244046_ERZ653686 | MGnify/ENA primary metagenome ERZ653686 (study PRJEB26926, sample SAMN06165313) | human gut metagenome | biome: ENVO:00009003; feature: ENVO:2100002; material: ENVO:00002003... | reverse complement strand
AAATTACCGCGGCTGCACCCGCCTGCGCCTTTTCTGCAGGGCCTGAACGGGTTATGGCGCGGCATGGAATAAGTCCGGGCTTCCCGGGGTTGCACGCTCTTCGGCTTCTGGGAGAGGCGAACACATCCGGGCTTCCCGGGGGGGCTCTTCGTTTTTTGGACGGGCGGCGGCACGGCACGACCCGATAAATTTGGCACTCCTCGCGCCTTGCACTATCTTTGTCCCCATGGAAACAAAGATACTTTTCGTTTGTCTGGGGAATATCTGCCGTTCCCCGGCTGCCGACGGAATCATGCGGCACATAGTCCGCGAACGCGGGCTCGGGGCGGAGATTGCGGTCGACTCGGCCGGAACGTATGCCGGGCACACGGGCGAACTGCCCGATGCGCGCATGCGGCGGGCGGCGTCGCGCCGCGGCTATGACCTGACGCACCGTGCCCGGCATATCCGCGAGGAGGATTTCGGGAAATTCGACATGATCGTGGTGATGGACGACCGGAACTACGAGCACGTGCACCGGCTGGCGCCGTCGCGTGCGGATGCCGCCAGGATCTTCCGTATGCGGGAGTTTTTCAGCCGCCATCCCGGCTGGGATCATGTTCCCGATCCCTATTACGAAGGTGCCGAGGGTTTCGAGCTGGTGCTCGACATGCTGGAAGACGGCTGCGAGGGAATCCTCGCGCACCTCGGGAAATAGGCTGCCGGAATGCCGGGCGGACGGGTGCAGGTGTCATTTGTCGGAAAACCCTGCCGGCGCTGCGGCACGCAATGCGAAACACCGGCCCGGATACTTCCGGGCCGGTGTTTTCATGTACCGGGAGTCCCTTAGAAATCGAGTCCGAAGCTGATGCTGTACGTGTTGTGCAGCAGCGTCTCCTTGCGTGCGATCAGGTAGGCGAAATCGAGGCGCAGGTGCAGGAACCGCACGCCGGCGCCGACCGACCCGTAGGTGGGGTAGTAATTCCGCCGTTCGCCGTAGTGGTAGCCCGCCCGCAGCTGGATGAGCTGCATGAGGTTGTATTCGGCGCCCACCGACATCTGGAACCCGCGCACCCGCGCCGGGGAGAAATAGTAGCCCCAGTCCGCCCCGACGGTTATTTCGTGGGCATCGGTGAGGAACGTATCCAGCGCCACGCCCGCCGTGAGATCCATCGGCAGCGTATAGTCCGTTTTCCCAAGGTAACCGCCCAGATTGCCCAGCTTGCCGCCGACGCGCAGCGTAGAGTGGCTGCCGACGTTCTCCAGCGGCTGCGACCACGCAACGCTCAGGTCGACGGCCAGTGCGTCGGCCGTGTCGTCGTGGCGTTTGAGGTGCATGTAGCGTCCCACGATGCCGACGGCCCACCTCTCGCCCAGGCGGCGCGAATAGCCCAGGTCGACGGCCATGTCGTTGTTGCCCCGTTCGCGCAGGTACTGCCGCCAGCCGATTTGTGCCATGTTGACGTTGTCGAACCGGCAGAACCCGGTCACGGCATAGTAGTCGAACTCGCCCTGCCCGTAGTAGGACGAGGAGACCTGCGAGGGCATCTGCGAAAAGATGGCCGTCGCCGAATTATTATAGATGGCGTGCGAACCCGACAGGGTCGTCATGGCTACGCCGCCCATGCCGAGCGCCTTGGCGTCGGGTGTCGGGAGCGTAGCCTCCTGCGCCGAGGCATACAGCGCGGCGGCAAGGAGTGCCAGAGTGGTTGTCAGACGTTTCATACGGCAAATATAGCAAAAAAGATGCAACTTCCATTCCGGGGCGTTGCCTGCGCACGTTCCGTCAGCACGAAATCCGTTTCAGGTGCGCTGCCACCAGTTCGAAGAAGCGCGAAATATGCTCCCCGTCGACGAAGGCGTGGTTGACGAAGATCGAGAGGGGCATCACGAGCCGGCCTTCGCGTGCGACCGCCTTGCCGGCGTTCATCAACGGGTATTCGGTGGGCTGGCCGGGTGCTCCCTGGGCATAGGTGACCGAGGTGAAATAGAGTTTCGGCGTGGCGCTCAGGAGGAAGACATCGTAGTCGCCCTGTGCCTGCAACACTTTTTCCTCCCCGTAAGGATCCCCGTCGGAAGGAATGCCGGTGACGATGGCGCGCGCCCGGGCATAGAACCTGTCGAACTCGGCGTGGTAGGGGATGCGGACGGTGTAGAACGTGCGTCCCGGGACGGCGATCGGCGTGATGACGTCCACCCTGTCGTGGTAAACCACGTTGCCGCTGCTGTCGGTGCGGTAGCGAAACTCTTCGATCTCGTTTACCGAACGCAGGACGGCATAGAGGTAGTAGAGGAAGAACGAACGCCCGGTGGCCTTCGCCGCCGCGCGGGCTTCGGTGCAGTCGACCTCGGTCGCTACCGAAATCCAGGAATTGAGGAAATTGCGGAAGAAGGCGTAATTGTCGCGCCGCTCCCATGTTTCGATGTCTACGATATGTTTCATGGCGGAAATTTTCCGCAAAGATAGCGATTCCCATTGCAGTTTGTCGTGCGGCCGGCGGAATTTTGCATGCCGGACGATTGCCGTTGTGCGGCGGGCATCTTGGGGCGGGGGAGGCAATTACGTCCGCTTCCCGCTGCGTGACCGCCGCGGCATGGTGCAATTGCACGCGCTCCGTTGCGTGACGCTCCGCGGCCGGCTGCGGGACAGCGGCAATACGATAAGTTCCCTGCGGGGGTATGGCCGTAAAAAAAGCACCCGCCCGAACATATTCGGGACGGATGCTTCGATTCGCGTCCGATGCCTTGCGGCATGGTTTTACGTATTTCTATGGCCTGTACCGCCTTTTAGCAGTTCATCGCGCCGCAGCAGTGGATGACCTGCCCGCTGACATACGACGAGAGATCCGACGCAAGGAACAGCGCGACTTTCGCCACATCCTCGGGTGTGCCGCCGCGGCGGAGCGGGATCTGCTTGTACCAGCCTTCCTTCACCTCGTCGGGCAGCTTGTCGGTCATCTCGGTCATGATGAAGCCCGGGGCGATGGCGTTGGCGCGGATGCCGCGCGGGCCCATCTCCTTGGCGATCGACTTGGCCAGGCCGATCATGCCGGCCTTCGAGGCTGAATAGTTGCACTGGCCCGCGTTGCCGCTGACGCCCACCACCGACGACATGTTGATGATCGAACCGCTCTTCTGGCGGGCCATAATGGGCGTCACGGCATGGATGAAGTTGAACGCCGACTTGAGGTTTACGGTCAGCACGGCGTCCCACTGCGCCTCGGACATGCGCATCATCAGGCCGTCCTTGGTGATGCCGGCGTTGTTCACCAGGATGTCTATGCGGCCGAAGTCCTTCACGATCCGGTCGATGACCTCATGCGTCTCTTCGAAATTCGCCGCATTCGAGGCATAGCCTTTGGCCTTGACGCCCAGCGCTGCGATCTCGGCCTCGGTGGCCTTGCCGTTCTCGTCGATCGCCAGGTCGGTGAACGCCACATCGGCGCCTTCCTTGGCGAATTCAAGTGCGATGGCTTTGCCGATGCCGCGGGCTGCACCCGTTACGACAGCCACTTTTCCTTCGAGTAATTTCATAACTTTCAACGTATTAAGAGTTTTGATAAAATATTCTGTTTTTCCTTTTTTCGTCCAAAAGACGAACAAAGTTAAGAAAAATATTTTGAAACGTCCCGCCGCCGCCGGATTTTCGCCAAATATTACTAACTTTACCGTCCGTAAACGGAATTTCGTAAAACCCTTAACGATATGAAAAGAGACACCCAGATTTTCGATCTGATCGCCGCCGAGCGCAGCCGTCAGATGCATGGCATCGAATTGATCGCCTCGGAAAATTTTGTCAGCGAGCAGGTCATGGAAGCCATGGGCTCCGTGCTGACCAACAAATATGCCGAGGGCTATCCCGGGGCCCGCTATTACGGCGGCTGCGAGGTCGTGGACAAGGTCGAGACACTCGCCATCGAACGCATCTGCCGCCTCTACGGCGCCGAATACGCCAACGTGCAGCCCCACTCGGGCGCACAGGCCAACATGGCGGTATTCTTCGCCTGCATGCAGCCGGGCGATACCTTCATGGGGCTCGACCTGGCGCACGGAGGCCACCTTTCGCACGGTTCGCCGGTCAACATGTCGGGTAAGTATTTCAACGCCGTGGGGTACCAGCTCGACGAGGCCACGGGTGTCATCGACTACGACGCCATGGAGCGCAAGGCGCTGGAGTGCAAGCCCAAGGTGATCGTCGGAGGCGCCTCGGCCTATTCGCGCGAATGGGATTACAAACGTATGCGCGCCATCGCCGACAAGGTGGGGGCGTTGTTGCTCGTGGACATGGCGCACACGGCCGGGCTGATCGCCGCCGGGCTGCTGGACAACCCCGTGAAATACGCGCATATCGTCACCTCGACGACGCACAAGACCCTGCGCGGCCCGCGCGGCGGTATTATCCTGATGGGCAAGGATTTCGAGAACCCCTGGGGGCTCACCACGCCCAAGGGTGCCGTGAAGATGATGTCGCAAATCCTCAATTCGGCCGTATTCCCCGGCATCCAGGGCGGGCCGCTCGAACACGTCATCGCCGCCAAGGCCGTGGCGTTCGGCGAGGCGCTCGAGCCCTCGTACAAGGAGTACCAGGCGCAGGTGCAGAAGAACGCCAGGGCGATGGCCGAAGCGTTCGTTAAACGCGGTTACAAGATCGTTTCGGGCGGCACGGACAACCACCTGATGCTGGTCGATCTGCGCACGAAGTTCCCCGAGCTGACGGGCAAGCTGGCCGAGAAGTGCCTCGTGGCGGCCGACATCACCACCAACAAGAACATGGTGCCGTTCGACAGCCGCTCGCCGTTCCAGACCTCGGGGCTGCGCTTCGGGACGCCGGCCATCACCACCCGCGGCCTGAAAGAGGACAGGATGGACTACATCGTCGGCCTGATCGACCGGGTGCTGCACGACCCCGAGAACGAAGCCAATATCGCCGCCGTACGCAAGGACGTGAACGCCCTGATGGCCGGCTATCCGCTTTTCGCGTGGTAAAATTCCGGTAGGATGAAAGAGGTCATCGACTTTTTCCGCCGCCTGCACGACAACAACGACCGTGCATGGTTCGACGCCCACCGCGCCGAATGGGCGCACGTGAAGGGACGCTTCGCGGCTTTCACGGAGCAGCTCATCGCCGGGATCGCCGAGTTCGACCCCACGGTGCGCGGCCTCAGGGTGCAGGACTGCACCTACCGCATCGCCCGCGACACGCGGTTCAGTTCCGACAAGTCGCCCTATAAAACATATATAGGTGCGTATATCGCGCCCAAGGGCAAGAAGTCGGGGTTTGCAGGCTACTATTTCCACATCGAACCCTGCTGCGACAGCCTCGTATGGAGCAACCTGCTTTCGGCGGGGCTCTACTGCCCCGAGCCGGTCGTGCTGCGCAGCGTGCGCGAGGAGATACTCGACAACGGTGCGGAAATCGCGGCGGCCATCCGCAAGGCCAAGGGATTCGGCATCGTCGAAGAGAACAAGCTCAAGCGGGTGCCTACGGGATTCCCTGCCGACAGCGAGTACGCCGAGATGCTGAAGCTCAAGGATTTCTATATCGCCAAGCGGATCACCGAGGAGTTCCTGCTCTCGGACGACCTGCTGGAGCGAACCCTCGCGGAGTTCCGCCGCACGCAGCCGTTCATCGCGATCCTGAACCGTGCCGTGCAGTTCGCCCACGAAGAGATGATGTAACCTGCCCGGGCAATAATGCAACCGCCTTCCCCGACCGGGGGAGGCGGTTTTTTGTCGGCGGCGTACGGCCCGGGGAGGGGCATGAAAGACAATTCCCCGGCATCCTGCTGAAATTCGCAAGGGATCCCGAAATCCCGCTTTCCGACGCGACGGCAATTTCCACCCCTCCTGCGGTCTTATCCCCGGTTCGGTGCCGTAGCCGGAAGCCCCGCCCGTGGGCAATAAAAGGCGAAATCCGCCGCCGCCCGAAAAAAACAGGGCGATTCTTTGCCTGCGGAATAGGTGATTCGCGGGCTTTCCTTGTATTATATACAAGAAGAAAAGCTATGCGACAACAAATACAGAAATTTGGCAGGGCTCTGAGCGGCATGGTCATGCCCAACATCGGCGCGTTCATCGCGTGGGGATTCGTCACGGCGCTCTTCATTCCCTCGGGATGGTGGCCCAACACCCAGATGGCACGCCTGGTCGACCCGATGCTGACCTATCTGCTGCCGTTGCTGATCGCCTATACGGCCGGGCGCAACGTCGCCGGCGAACGCGGCGGGGTAATCGGGGCCATTGCCGCCATGGGCGTCATCGTCGGCAGCGACATCCCGATGTTCATCGGAGCCATGGTCATGGGCCCGCTGGGCGGGTATACGATCCGGTGGTTCGACAAACAGGCCCAGGGACGCATAAAGGCGGGCTTCGAGATGCTCGTGAGCAACTTTTCGATCGGCATTCTCGGTATGCTGCTGGCCATACTGGGCTATTGGGTCATCGGCGGTGCGGTGACGGGGCTGACGATGGTGGTCAGCAACGGCGTGGAGGTCGTGATCCGCCACGGACTGCTGCCGCTCGTGTCGCTTCTGGTCGAGCCGTCCAAGGTGCTGTTCCTCAATAATGCCCTGAACCACGGCATCTTCTCGCCCATCGGCATCGAGCAGGCCCGCGAAACCGGGCAGTCGATCATGTTCCTGCTGGAAACGAATCCCGGGCCCGGGCTGGGCGTACTGCTGGCCTGCTGGTTTTTCGGCCGCGGCAATATGCGCCAGTCGGCGCCCGGCGCCGTAATCATCCAGTTCTTCGGCGGTATCCACGAAATCTATTTTCCCTATATCCTGGCGCGCCCGGCGCTGATCCTCGCCCCTGTTGCGGGCAGTGCCGCCGGGCTGCTGTTCTTTTCGCTTGCCGGGGCCGGACTGGTGGCGCCGGCTTCGCCCGGCAGCATCATTTCGGTGCTGGCCATGGCTCCCAAAGGCCAGACCCTCGTCGTGCTGGCCGGGGTGCTGATCTCCACGGCGGTGTCGCTGCTCATGGCGGCGCCTTTCGTCCGGCGTGCCGCCGCTGCGGAGGATATGCCGACAGGCGGGGTTCCCGCCCCGCAGGCCGGGGCGCCCGACGTAAAGGCCGCGCTGCACTTCCCGGCACATATCCGCAAGGTGGTTTTCGCCTGCGATGCGGGCATGGGGTCGAGTGCGCTGGGTGCCACGCGGTTTCGAAAAAGGCTCTCCGATGCGGGCATCGGCACGGCGGTCGGCAACTGTGCCGCGGACGGCATTCCCGCCGATGCCGACGTCGTTGTCTGCCAGTCCGTGCTGGCCGGGCAGATCGCCGGATCGGCACATGGAGCCGCGCTGGTCGTGATCGACAATTTCCTGGCCGACCCGGCCCTCGACGTCCTGTTCGCCCGGTTGGCGCAACAGGACGGTGCGGACGCCATTCCCCGAGCCAGCGGTCTGCCTGCCGGGACGGCGGACGCACAGCCCTCCGACGCCGGCCTGCGAAGGGCGGGCGATGCCCCGGATCGCATAGCCTCCCCGCAGCCGGACGATGCCGCGGGGCGGTCTCCCGGCGAGATCTTGCGCCCCGGGAATATCCGGACGGGGCTTCCCTCCGAACCCAAGGAAGCCGCGATCCGGCGGGCCGGGGAACTGCTCGCAGCGGGCGGATATGTCGAACCCGGATATGCGGATGCCATGCTGCGCCGCGAGGAGCTGGCGACGACCTATATGGGCATGGGAATCGCCATCCCGCACGGAACGTCCGACGCCAAGAAGTGCGTCCTGCACTCGGGCATCGTGGTGCTGCAATACCCCGGCGGGGTTGCGTTCGGCGACGAAAAGGCATACCTCGTAGTGGGCATTGCCGGCGTGGGGGACGCCCACCTCGATATCCTGGCCCGGCTGGGCGAGGTATTCGGGGACGAAGACCTGTTGCGGAGGCTGACGACCGAAGGCGATCTGCAGGCGATATACGAAGCACTGAAATAACTACCTATATGACAACCGGAAAAGTAACGATCACCGCCCCGAACGGCATGCATGCGCGGCCTGCGGGCGAACTTGTAAAGTTAATCAGGGGGCTTGCGCCCGCCAGGATCACCCTGTGCACCGCGGCCCGGGAGGCCAGTGCCGTGAGCATTCTTTCGCTCCTGGCATTGGGGCTCAAACACGGCACCGAAGTGGAAGTCTGCGCCGAGGGCGGCGACGAAGCCGCCGCCGTGCGGGCCGTAACGGATTTCATCGCCGGCATCCGCGAATGATGTTCACGATCCGAGGAATCCCGACGGCGGGGATCGCCGTCGGGACGGCGTTCGTGCTGCAACGCCGCGCATCCGCCGCTGCTACGGCCGCGGCAGGCGACCCCGTGGCCGAGGCCGGGCGGTTCCATGTGGCGCTGGAGCGTGCGAAGGCGGAGCTGTCCGCACTGGCGGAAGGGGAGGCTGTTTTTGCCGCCCATCTGGAGATGGCCGGCGACCCGATGCTCGCCGGGCTGGTCGAGGGGAGGATTGCGGAAAAGCACCTGTCCGCCGAGCAGGCGCTCGGAGAAGCCTGCGAAGAGGTGTGCGGCATGTTCGCGGCGCTCGACGACGACTACCTGCGCGGACGTACCGACGATGTGCGGGACGTCTGTGCGCGTATCCGCCGCGTCCTGTCAGGCGAAACCGCCCACGATCCCTTTGCCGGGCTGGCTCCGGGGACGATCGTGGTGGCCGACGAGCTGGCGCCTTCGGATACGGCACAGATGGATTTCAGCAGGGTCGCCGGATTGGTGACGGCGCACGGAAGCGTGACGAGCCATGTCGCGATCATCGCCCGGAACAAGGGCATCGCGGCGCTGGTCGGCGTTGCCGGGTGCATGCGGCAGGTCAGAACCGGCGACCGGCTGATAATCGACGGGGAGCGGGGCGAACTGATCGTCGACCCCGATCCGGCTACCGGACGCAAATACGCCGCGCGGCTCGAATCGCTGCGCCAGGATGCGTTCCGCTGCGCAGCGGATGCACAGGCGCCCGCCGTCACGCCCGCCGGGCGGCGGATCACGGTGCTGGGCAATGCCGCGAACGTCGACGAAGTGCGACGCGCGCTCGATGCAGGCGCCGAGGGCATCGGACTTTTCCGGAGCGAGTTCCTCTACATGCAGGGCCCGGCGCTCCCCGACGAAGAGACGCAGTTTGCGGCATACCGTGCCGCGGCGGAGCTTTGCGGGGCACGTCCGCTGACTGTACGGACACTTGACATAGGCGGGGACAAAGCATTGCCCTACATGCATTTCGAGCCGGAGGAAAACCCGTTTCTGGGATGGCGTGCGATCCGGGTTTCGCTGGCCATGCCGGAGCTGTTTCGCACCCAGCTGCGGGCATTGCTGCGCGCGAGCGCATTCGGCAACGTGCGGGTGATGTTCCCGATGATAGCTTCGGTCGGGGAGTTCCGCGCCGCCAAAGCGGTTGTCGAGACCTGCATGGCGGAACTCGACGCCGAAGGGACGGCCTACGACCGCAGCATGGCGCTGGGGGTGATGATCGAGACCCCGGCCGCCGTATTCATCGCCGACGAACTGGCTGCCCGGGCGCGGTTTTTCAGCATCGGCACCAACGACCTGACGCAGTACGTGATGGCTGCCGACCGTGGAAACCCCCGCGTAGCCTACCTTTGCGACGCATTCGACCCGGCCGTGCAACGCAGCATCGGCATGGTACTCGACGCCGCGCACCGGGCGGGTATCGAAGCCGGGATGTGCGGCGAACTGGCCGCCGACCCGCGCGCCACGCAGCGCCTCGTGGCGCTCGGTCTCGGGGAATTCAGCGTCGGCCCCCCGGCCATCGCCCCGTTGAAACACCGTATACGGACTGACAAATAATTTTTATCTTTATCCCAACGTCTAAAACTCGAATTATGAAGAAAACAATGCTCCTGCTCTTCGCCCTCATGCTGTCGTCGGCGATTTGTGCGCAGGATTACCACGTTGTCCTGTGGGACAACACGACGGCACCCTCCTCGAACGGGCTTTCGGGCGACGAGGTCGAATCCAAGCCCGGACAGTGGAAAAACACGCAGACGGCCGAAATGTGGATTTACAAGGCCGGGGACAATGCCACGGGACAGGCGCTCGTGTTTTTCCCCGGGGGCGGCTATTCGTCGCTCTCGGTCGGCAACGGGCATAAGGAGGCCCAGTGGTTCGCCCGGAACGGCATCACGGCCGCGGTGGTGAAATACCGCCTGCCCAACGGCCACAGCGAGGTTCCGCGCAACGATGCCGACGAGGCGCTGCGCGTGATGTGTTCGATGGCTGCGGAACTGAACATCGACCCCGCGAAAGTGGGGGTGTCGGGGACTTCGGCCGGGGGTTACCTCGCCGGGAGCGTCGGAACGCTTTCGGACGTGAAACCGGGCTTCATGATCCTCTTCTACCCGGTGATCTCGGCCGACCCGGACAAACGCCATAAGGGGACTTTCGTACAGCTGCTCGGCGCCGAAGATGCCGACAAGCCCCTTGCACAGGAGTTCTCGCTCGAAAAGAAGGTCGATGCCGCCACGCCGCCGACGCTGTTGTTCCATTGCGACGACGACAAGGTGGTACCGGCCGTGAACAGCGCGCTGTTCTACCAGAAGCTCAAGGAACACGGCATCAAGGCCACGCTGCACATCTATCCGTCGGGCGGCCACGGCTGGGGCATGAACTCCCGCTTCCGCTATTACGACGACTGGCAGAAAGCCACGCTCGACTGGCTTTCGACGCTCTGATCCCGCAGCGCCTGCGGCTCCGTGAAACGATAAAAGAGGCTCTGGAAATGAAGTGCACCCCAAATATTGGACGGATTAGTATTTGTTTAGATGGCATGAGT
>ENA-OZHP01000969-OZHP01000969.1-human-gut-metagenome-genome-assembly--contig:-NODE-969-length-10847-cov-6.726464_pt1 | contig 10847 bp, 14 predicted proteins | sample MGYA00244046_ERZ653686 | MGnify/ENA primary metagenome ERZ653686 (study PRJEB26926, sample SAMN06165313) | human gut metagenome | biome: ENVO:00009003; feature: ENVO:2100002; material: ENVO:00002003... | reverse complement strand
AACTGTACAAGTTCGAATCCACAGTTGTTGGTGGTGCTATTCCGAAGGAATACATCCCGGCTGTTGGCGAAGGTATCGAGGAAGCTATGAAAGCTGGTATTCTGGGTGGATTCCCGGTAGTAGGCGTTCATGCAAACGTATATGACGGTTCCTATCATGAAGTCGATTCCTCTGAAATGGCATTCCACATTGCAGGTTCTCTTGCATTCAAGGATGCTATGCAGAAAGCATCTCCGATTCTTCTTGAGCCTATCATGAGAGTCGAAGTTACTACTCCGGAAGATTACATGGGTGATGTTATCGGTGATATCAACTCCCGTCGTGGTCGTATCGAAGGTATGGATGATATCGGCGGTGGTAAGATGATCCGTGGATTCGTTCCGCTTTCTGAAATGTTCGGATATGCAACAGACCTTCGTTCCAGAACTCAGGGACGTGGTAACTACTCCATGTTCTTCGAGAAATACGAACAGGTTCCGAAGTCCGTTCAGGAAAAGATTCTTTCTAAGAAAGACTGATGATATAAAAAAGCTTGCAAATATCCTTGATTTGCAATATAATCAAGGATAGCAAGTCAAAAACTGATAAAAACGCTCTGAAAGAAAGAGCATAGTTTTTAAGGAGGACATTTTAAAATGGCAAAGGCTAAGTTTGAGAGAACAAAACCGCATTGTAACATTGGTACCATTGGACACGTTGACCATGGTAAAACAACTTTAACAGCAGCTATCACAAAAGTTCTGGCTGAAAGAGTTCCAGGAAACACAGTTGAAAACTTCGAAGATATCGATAAAGCTCCAGAAGAAAGAGAGCGTGGTATCACAATTTCTACAGCACATGTTGAGTATCAGACAGAGCATAGACATTATGCACACGTTGACTGCCCAGGACATGCTGACTACGTTAAGAACATGATCACAGGTGCAGCTCAGATGGATGGTGCTATCCTCGTAGTTGCTGCTACAGATGGTGTTATGGCTCAGACAAAAGAGCACGTTCTTCTTGCTCGTCAGGTTGGTGTTCCGTACATCGTTGTATTCATGAACAAATGTGATATGGTAGATGATGACGAACTTCTTGAACTGGTTGAGATGGAAATTCGTGAACTTCTTTCCGAGTATGACTTCCCAGGAGATGACATTCCGGTTATCCAGGGATCTGCTCTTAAAGCTCTTGAAGATCCGGCTGGCCCATGGGGAGACAAGATCATGGAACTCATGAACGCAGTTGATGAGTACATTCCGGACCCACAGCGTGACACAGACAAACCGTTCGTTATGCCTGTAGAGGATGTATTCTCTATCACAGGACGTGGAACAGTTGCTACTGGTAGAGTAGAAGCTGGTGTTCTTCATGTATCTGAAGAAGTTGAAATCGTTGGTATCAAAGAAGAAACACGTAAAGTTGTTGTTACAGGAATCGAAATGTTCCGTAAACTTCTTGACGAAGCTCAGGCTGGTGATAACATCGGTGCTCTTCTTCGTGGTGTTCAGAGAAACGAAATCGAGCGTGGACAGGTTCTTGCTAAACCAGGAACACTTACATGCCATACAAAATTCACAGCTCAGGTTTACGTTCTGACAAAAGATGAAGGTGGACGTCATACTCCATTCTTCAACAACTATCGTCCGCAGTTCTACTTCAGAACAACAGACGTAACAGGTGTTTGCAACCTTCCAGAAGGAACAGAAATGTGCATGCCTGGAGATAACATCGAAATGACAATCGAACTGATCCACCCAATCGCTATGAGCCAGGGTCTTACTTTCGCTATCCGTGAAGGTGGACGTACTGTAGGATCAGGACGTGTTGCTACAATCATCGAGTAATACAATCTGAATATAGATTTGTTATCGTAAGATAACGTTGTGTCCAAACGTAAGATACCCCAGAAACCTTGTGTTTCTGGGGTTTTTCTGTACTCTAAGAAAAGAATTGTTCGTAAATTAATTAGATTAGAAACAGCAAAACATTTATCAGTAAGATGAAATACAGATAAATTTAAAATTGAAAAATCAGACCAGCGGTGCCAAAACGGTGCCAAAAAGAAACTCCTGCGAATGTTTGCTATTCACAGGAGTAATTTTTTACCAGCCTTTGATCTGTTTGATCTGTTCAGCACGTTCCGGATCACGATGATATTGCAGCTTCAGACGTATTGTTTCCACAACCTCCTGTCTGGCTTCATCATCAAGCTGATAGAACGATGTGAGTAGATTATCTACATCAGGCATACTGTTCTTGCCGAAAAGATACATTAGTGGGTACATAGAATTTTTTAAGTAAGTCTTTACACGGCTGGCATCTAATGCTCCGTTCAAACCGTCTGGAAGTGTAGGATAAATCTCTTCTTCCTTAATTGTGCCAGAAAATGGACTGGCAGAACATATCTCATTCACATCAATTTGCAATTCATTTGCAAGTCTTAAAGCAAAATCAAATCGAATATTGGAATCTTTTTGAATAATTGAATATAAAGTTGTGGCACTGATTCCGGTTGCCTTTGCAATTTTACGGACATTTGTGCCTTTTTCATCAAGATATTTCTTTAAATTTTTACCGTCGCCCATAGAATCCTCCTTTTTCATATATTACAAAATTACGAAAAACATAAATCTATAAAATATCATATCACAGATCGGGAATAAAATAAAGAAACAATAGTATACGAAGTTCGTAAAAGTGCATTTACGAAACATTGACAATGATAGAAATACATGATATTATCAATTTACGATATTCGTACAGATATGAAAATACAGTAAACGTATTTTGTATCTGGAGAGGAAAGGAGGAAGTAATATGGCAAGTTACAATTATATGATGAGTGCTGATGAAGTGGCACAGGAATTAAACTGCTCAAAATCTCATGCCTATAAACTGGTGAAAGCTATGAATAAGGAACTGGCTGCACAGGGATATATTACGATGGCTGGAAGAATACCAAAGGCGTTTTGGGCAAAAAAGATGTATGGCTATGAAATAGCAGGAAATTAAGGAGGATCAATATGGCTTACAGAGAAAAAGACACAAAAAAATGGACAGCCCAGTGGTTTGAGACAAATGTTATGGGTGAGAAGAAAAAACGCAGAAAGCGTGGATTTGAAACAAAGCGAGAAGCATTGGAGTTTGAACGCAGTAAAAAGTTGAGCAATGAGCGAAGTATGGATATGAAACTGAGCGATTTTATTGAGATTTATTTTTCAGACAAACAGAATGACCTGAAAGATCGAACAATCAAAAATAAAAGATATATGATGCAACAGCATATAGTTCCATACTTCGGAAATCAGATGATGAGTGAGATCAAGGCCTCACAGATTATTCAGTGGCAGAATGAAATTCAGAAGAAAGGCTATTCAGATTCTTATCTGAGAATGATTCAGAATCAGTTGACCAGTCTGTTTACACATGCAGCTAAAATCTATGATTTGCCGGTTAATCCATGCAAGAAAGTAAAACGAATGGGAAATTCGGATTCGAAAAGTTTGAACTTCTGGACACTGGACGAGTACAAACAGTTTATACAGACAATGGAGCCGGGAACAAGATATTATCTTATGTTTGAGATGTTGTTCTGGACTGGGTGTAGGATCGGGGAGCTGCTTGCGATTACAAAGGCTGACATCAATTTTGAAAAGAATCAGCTCAGTATCAATAAGACTTATTATCGAACAGGAATGCAGGATATTATCACAGAACCAAAAACAAAACAGTCCTTTCGGACAATCGAAATTCCAGAGTTTCTGAAAGAGGAAATTAAGGAATTTGTAGATGGTCACTACGGAATGCCGGATACGGAAAGATTGTTTCCAGTTGTTCAGGAAGCGGTACAGCATAAGATGAAACGGCAGATTGAGCTGGCAGGAGTAAAGAAAATCCGAGTGCATGATCTCAGACACAGCCATGTGGCTTATCTCATTGAGAAAGGTGTGGAACCGTTACTGATCCGGGACAGATTAGGTCATAAAGATATTCGTATCACATTGAATACTTATGGACATCTTTATCCAAATCAGCAGAGGAAGATTGCAAATTTGCTGGATGATGAAAATGGAAATGCTGTTACCGGATTGGGAGAAGAAAGAGATGAATGTTGAAAAGGCAAAAGAAAAAGCCCAGATAAATAATCTGAGCAAGTTCTCTGATAATCAGATTCACTGATATACCATCTTGGCAGATTCAGTATATCACGAATCGGGAAATACGACAATTCCCGAATATCTGTTCATCAGAGACTTGCCCGGAAGGGCAGTGGGGAGATGATGAAATGAATATGAATGAAAAAAACAAAATTGAGAATTGCAGAATAGAACCAAAACTGAAACTGATCAACATGGATTCAGTCGAGGTGGAACAGGTAGAATGGCTGCTTTACCCGTTTATTCCTTATGGAAAAGTGACCATTATACAGGGAGATCCAGGAGAAGGCAAGACAACGATGGTACTTCAGATTATTGCAAAACTGACCAGAGGAGAGCCGATTCTTCCTGTTACTGATACAACGAAAACAAAAGAAAAACGAAGTGATGAAGTCGATAGTGAGAATGAAGATTTAGATGTCGAAGATAATATGCAGGAACAGTCTTCTGTGTCACCTGTAAATGTAATCTACCAGACAGCAGAAGATGGACTTGGAGATACTATCAAACCCAGATTACTTGTTGCAGGTGCAGATTGCTCAAAGGTGCTGGTGATTGATGACAGTGACCAGCCACTGACAATGGCAGATGTCAGGTTGGAAGAAGCAATCGTGCAGACAAAAGCAAAAATGGTTGTTCTTGATCCGATACAGGGATTCCTGGGAGCAGACGTAGACATGCACCGGGCAAATGAAATCAGGCCATTGATGAAGCGTGTCGCAGTGTTGGCAGAAAAATATCATTGTGCAGTCATTTTAATCGGTCATATGAACAAAAACAGTAACGGCAAATCTTCTTATCGAGGACTTGGATCCATTGATTTTCAGGCTGCTGCAAGAAGTGTTCTGATTGTCGGGCGAGTGAAAGATGAACCGGAAGTAAGAGTGGTATGTCATACGAAGAGTTCTCTTGCACCGGAAGGAACGTCCATTGCATTCAGACTGGATAAGAATAATGGGTTTGAATGGATTGGAGAATATGATATCAGTGCCGATGAACTTCTTAATGGAGACGGCAGAGGACAGAAAGGTCGGAAAGCAAAAGAATTTCTCCTTGAGATACTGGCAAATGGAGGAATGACTCAGAAGAAAATTGCAGAAGAAGCAGAAGCCAGAGGAATCAAAAGTAAAACGCTATGGAACGCCAAACGGGAACTTGAAATTGATTCCGTAAAACGTGGAAACCAATGGTATTGGATGCTGCCAGAATAAAAATGGAAGATGGCAAGATTACCATTTCTTAAGAAGAGGGAATCTTGCCACCTTGAAAGGAGAACAGATGCAAAATAAAAATGTACAGATTCCATACGAGTTATTCTTTCAACTACTCCAATTTTTTTTAATGGATAACTACGATGGTGAAGAAATAATCCGATTAGGGTTGGAGAAGAAACTGGATGCAATGATGAATCGTGAAGTGTACAGCAAATCCAAAACAGCACCAACGGAAGAAGAAAGGGAAAAGTTCCGGCAGGAATATCTGGACAGACGGGGAATACCGGAGAACTTTCGATGGTAAAGGTTCTTTCTGACCACTTTATTACAGGAGCGTGTCACGCACCTGTAGATAGCAGACAAGGAGAAAGCCAGTAAGGTGTAGCCGGGAGTTGGTTGATGGTTTGTAAGTTTGTAGCAAATTTGATAGTCGTGAAGGGAGAAAGATACAATGAAACAGGGAAGATTAGGATATAACAGCAGCAATGACAGATATGGTTTATTATCATCAGATTTATGGATTGATACAGGCTTTCACTGCGGAGAAAGTCTGGAAGTTCTGGTTGATGATAAGTGGGTACGGACAAGAATGGAGATGAATCCGGCAAGAGAATGGTATCTGGTGGGAACACCGTACTGTGGAGATCTGGAATATGTGCAGGCAAGAATACTGGACTAAGTCGGTGAGAATAGTGATGCAGAAGAAAGCCGAACAACGGGAGGAATAGCCCCGCAGGGCGCAAGGGTACTTTTGATGGACGGTATGGCTGTCGAAAGTGCTTTTGCGTTACTTTTGACAAAAGTAACAAAAGAGGGGCTTGTCCCCGATACTTCTCGAACTACTAATGTTCGAGAAGGTTCCTAAATTATCGTATCCGGCGAAGATTCCTTTTTATGCTATTGCTGACAAATATACAAATTTATTTGCCATATCTGGCACAGGTTTTAGAAAGCGAGGTGAGGAACATGACGATGAAACGAACAATCAGCGGTATGATCGGAGCCGGTTCACTGGCTCATAACAGACGGGATTTTGTAGCAGAAAATGTAGATCCGGACAGAGTGCAATTGAACATTTGTTATAAGAATGAGAATCTGAAAGAAGTTTATAAGGAACTGTTTGACGATGCTGTGGAGAGATACAATGTCGGAAAAAGAAAGGATCGGCAGATCGCAAACTATTATGAAAAGATCCGACAAGGTAAACAGGAGAAGTTGTTCCATGAAGTAATATTCCAGATTGGTAATCGTGAGGATATGGCTGTTGGAACAGAAGAAGGAGATCTGGCTGTAAAGGTACTGGATGTGTATGTAAAAGATTTCCAGAAACGTAATCCAACACTTCGGGTATTTAGTTGCTATTTGCATCAGGACGAGGCTACTCCACATCTCCACATTGATTTTATTCCTTATGTAACGGGCTGGAAGGGAAAAGGAATGGATACCAGAGTTTCGCTGAAACAGTCATTAAAAGGTCTGGGATTTCAAGGTGGAAATAAGCATGATACGGAACTGAATCAGTGGATAAATCATGAAAAAGAAGTTCTGGCAGAGATTGCAAAGCAGTATGGAATTGAATGGGAACAGAAAGGTACTCATGAGGAACATCTGGATGTTTATAACTTTAAGAGAAAAGAACGGAAAAAGGAAGTACAGGAATTGGAGCAGGAGAAAGAGTATCTAACTGCTGAAAAAGAAGAATTAACAGCACAAATTGCAGAATCCAGGGTAGATATCCAAATTTTAAAAGACGATAAGGAACAGGCAATCAAGGCGAAGCAAGAAGCAGAACAAAAGGCAGGGAACGTAGAAAAAGAACTAAAAAGTCTGGAAGATCGCAGAGAACAGCTACAGCCGATTATGGATAATGTGAGCAAAGAAATTAAGGAATATGGAACGGTTAAAACGTTACTGCCGGAGGCTGGCACTCTGGAACGGGCGGTAACTTACCGGGATAAAAAGATTAAGCCGCTGTTTATTCAATTAAAGAATAAGGTCGCTGCAATGGCGGCTCAGATTAAAGAACTTACGAAAGAGGTGGAAAATTGGAAGGGAAAATATCAAAAGCTGAAACAGAAATATAATGGTATTCAGAGCGAACTGAATGATATGCGTAAAGACAATCAGAAATTGTCAGAAGAAAAAGATATATTACAAGGTGTTTCTGATAGGTATGATCGTGTTGTGCGTGTTCTGGGAATAGAAACTGTAGATGCGGCAGTACAGCAGGATATTCAAAATGAGAAAACTCTGGAAGAAAAGCGACAGATGGAGCAAATGCCGAAGGGAAATATTCATGAAAGATTGGCATGGGGAATGAAAAAGAGCGAGATGGAGAATCAGCAGCGTAAGAAAACTAAATCAAAAAACAGAGAAATGGAGAGATAAGATTATGGAAAAACACATTTATGATGAAAAGAACGGATTAAGATATACTTTGCAAGGAGATTATTATTTGCCAGATTTGGCACTGAATGAAGAAGAACCGACATATGGAAAATATGGAATGTTACGAAAACAATTTCTGAAGGAACACAGATTAGCAAAATATCAATACTTGTTGTTGACTGGAAAGCTGACGGAACATCTGAATCAGATCGATCAGGAGAGCAGAGAACAGGTGGAAATGCTTATGGAACAGATGGCAGAAAAACAGGGTGTAACTGAAGAATTAAAGGTACGGAATCAGATGAAGTGGGTTAGGCTGATGAATAATATAAAAGCCAGTGCAGAAGAAATGGTGTTGAGAGAAACACTTTATATATAAGTATTGTTTGTAAAGGACTGAACAGGAAAAGCACAATACTATCCTGCTTATTAAGATTTATTTCACATCTCTTGATTTTTATTACGGTTACTGATATAGTTATTACAGTAACCGTAATAAGGAGGGGATGCTATGAGGGATAATGTGAAAAGTGGTGCACTCACAGAAGTGACATTCTATATTTTGCTTTCACTCTATTCACCTAAACACGGATATGCTGTCATGCAATTCATTGAAGAAAAAACAGGTGGGCGGCTTTCATTGGGAGCAGGTACTTTATATGGTGCATTAAATTCAATGTAGGAAAAGGGATGGATTGAGCTTTTCGGAGATAGTGAAGGTAGAAAAAAAGAGTATCTTATCACTGTAAAAGGAAAGGAGATAGCTGAAAAAGAACTTATCAGACTTCGTGAACTTGTAGGCATTGCAAGCGGAATTGTAGGAGGTACACTATGAGTAAAAAGTGTTATCGTTTTTTTGGTGGGCTATTGACGGTACAGAAAAACTGGCTGAATAAGATGGCTGAAAAAGGTTATCGCCTTATTCGAACGGGGAAATTACTCTATGAATTTGAAAAATGTAAGCCAGGTCAAGTTCAATATTGCGTGGAGTTTATAGGACAAAAATCAAAAGCTAATGCTGAAGATTACCATGATTTCTTGGAAGAAATGGGATATTCCGTATTCTATAAAAATATCAATCTTAATTATTCTGTTGGCAAAGTTCGCTGGCGTCCGTGGGCTGAAATTGGCGGTCGTATTGCAACAAACACTACAACATTTAACAGGGAATTGCTGATTGTAGAAAAAGAAAATGATGGAAAACCTTTTGAACTTCATACGTCCTATGAAGATAGGGCAAATTATTACAGTAATTTGCGAAATCCCTGGCTTTTATTAATGCTTATGCTCGCAGCATTTGCTACCGTAAATCGGTCTGTTATTTTAGGCATAATTGCTGTGATTTTTCTAATTCCTGTCATTATATACCAGTTGCAAATTATGAAAAATAGGCATGAAGCGAAGATGAAGGAGTGGTGATTCAGGATAACAAGGTTGGTTTAACTGATGCAATGTAATACACTGTCGTTTGAGGGTTAGTAGCCCGTTCTTAAATTTGTGGGCAGTTTGTTGCTGATGATATAAATATTAGAGAAAATTAATTGAAAGTTAAAAAAAGAAAGTAATAAGTAAACAAAGGCTCAATTGTAAACATGTATTGGGAACGCTATAATGGAAATAAGGACAGGAGGTGTGAACAATGCGTATTGGTGAGCAGATAAAAAACTATCGAAAAACTGAGGGATTAACACAAGAACAGGTGGCAAATTATCTGGGTGTTTCTACTCCTGCGGTAAATAAATGGGAAAAGGGAAATACATATCCGGATATCTCATTACTTCCAGCTTTGGCACGATTATTGAAAATTGATATGAATGAATTGTTTTCGTTTCGTGAAGAATTGACCGAAAAAGAGATTGGACAATTTGTGAATGAACTTTCGGAAGTTTCATTGGACAGCTTTACAAAGGCTTTCGAGATGGCATCTCGTAAAATACAGGAGTATCCTCATTGCGACTTATTAATTTATACGATCGCAACCGTTCTGAACGGATCTTTGACTTTGTCAGATCTTAATGACGAAGAACGAATGGAATATAATACAGCTATTATTGAGTGGCTGGAACGAACAGCAGATAGTCAGGTTGAAAGAGTGAGAAATTCAAGCGTTTTTATACTTGCAACAAAATATGTCCAAATGGAGAAATATGAAGAAGCAAATGTCCTTTTGAAAAAAATTCCTGATACTGTAATTGATGCAACGATTATGAAAACAAGTGTATTAGCACATCAGGAAGGAACAGATACTGCTGCATTATTCTTAGAAGGGAAATTGCTACAGGCAGTTATCAATATCCAAAGCTACTTGTATAAGTTAATAGAAATGGAAGAAGAGACAGGAAATCATGATAAAGCAGAGAAAATTGCTGAGATTACAGATCACATGATATCATTGTTTGGACTATGGAATTACGGCAACACAGTGCCATATCTGCTGATTGCTGGATATCGAAAAGATGTAGAAAAATGTATCCAGTTAATTAAGCGATTATTAAGTGAATCACAGAAGCCTTGGAATATGACACAATCCCCTTTGTATTACAGGTATGAAGATACTGCACAGGGAAAAGCTTTTTCGGGACTTGGAAAAAATTTTGTTCGTGAATTGTATTCGGAAATTGAAAATAAGAAAGAGTATGAATTCTTGAGAGGGAATAAGGAACTCGAATCAATTTTTGAGGAACACTTGAAATAGGTTGTAAAAATGTATGGGTTACTGTTCAAGGGCAATGTCATTTACTTAAGAGATTCATAATAAAATATAGGCAGAAGACAGTCTAAAAAGATAACAAAAATAGAGGAGTATGTGGCTCTTAGTAACAGAACCACACACTTCTCTAAACATATAAATTATTAATCATCATCTTTAGATACATCAACAGATTCTTCCATCTGATATGCACCATGAATATGTCCACAATCGCCGGTTCGTTGTGTCCGATCAGATGTGTCTATATCCCAGCCTCCTTTGTAATCACGACCATAAGTATGTCCGCTAGAATCTGCGTTATATTTACCTGTGTTATCTCTGTTCATAAGAATGCCCTCCTTTGATACTGTCTCTTATACACATCTCCGAGCCCACGAGACTAGCGCTCATCTC
>ENA-OZHP01000966-OZHP01000966.1-human-gut-metagenome-genome-assembly--contig:-NODE-966-length-10871-cov-6.323132_pt1 | contig 10871 bp, 10 predicted proteins | sample MGYA00244046_ERZ653686 | MGnify/ENA primary metagenome ERZ653686 (study PRJEB26926, sample SAMN06165313) | human gut metagenome | biome: ENVO:00009003; feature: ENVO:2100002; material: ENVO:00002003... | reverse complement strand
CCCTCCCCCCTCTGCTCCTGCCCCGTCTCGCCCCAGGCGCTCACGCGGGCACTGGACGAGGGAGAGAGGCCGTTTGCGGTTTACATAACTTCCCCGGACTACCTCGGCGGCGTGCAGGACATAGCGTCGCTCGCGGAGGTATGCCACGCGCGCGGCCTGCCGCTCCTCGTGGACAACGCGCACGGGGCATATTTGAAGTTCCTCTCCCCATCGCGGCACCCGCTCGATTTGGGCGCGGACATGTGCTGCGACTCGGCGCACAAGACCCTGCCTGTGCTGACGGGCGGGGCGTATCTGCACGTTGCGGAAGGCGCGATGGCGGCGTATGAGGACGAGGCGCGGCATTCTCTTGCTGTATTCGGCTCCTCGAGCCCCTCGTACCTCATTTTGCAGTCGCAGGACCTGTGCGCGGACAGGCTCGACAAGGACTACCCCGCGCTCATACGAGAGACGGCGCGGCGGGTCGCGGCGCTCGCGCATGAGCTGGGCCTTGAGCCGCCGGAGGGCGACCCGCTGAAGCTGGCCCTCCCCGCCTGGGCCTTTGACTGCACTGGGCCGGAGCTCGCAGCCTGCCTGCGCGACTGGCGGACAGTGGCAGAGTACGTGGATGAGGACTGGGTCGTCCTTATGTTCACGCCCGGGCTTGACGAGGGCGCCTACGATACGGTGAGGCGCGCGCTGCCCCGTCCCAGGCCGGTCCCGCGCAGGCCCCTGAGCCTGCCCGAACCCGGCAAGCGGGTACTCTCCCCGCGCGAGGCGCTGCTGGCCCGGCGCGTGACTGTACCCGTGTTCGAGAGCGCGGGGCGCGTGTGCGCGGACGCGGCGGTGAGCTGTCCGCCCGCCATTCCCATCGCCGTCTGCGGCGAGCGTATCACCGCTGAGGCCGCAAAACTCATGGAAAAGCTCGGGATATCGCGCGTAAGCGTCGTCGAAGGGCTTGAATAAGCGCGAACGCTGTGGTATTATGTCAACAAATCGTCATTGGAGGTCCGCCGTGGAAAAGGCAACTGACATCATTCTGGTCATCTGCGGGACGCTGCTGTGCGTCGGCGGGATGTTCTCTGTCGGGAACACGTTCAGGTCGGTGCTGGGCATCGGTCTCGGGCTCTTGCTCGTCGTGCTCGGACTCGTGGACAAAAACTACATCTGGCCGTTTGGCAAGGACAAGAAAAAGAAAGGCGGCGGCTCGGATGAACAGGAACAGCTTTGAGCGGGAGGTCCTCGGCTTCCCGATAAACGTGGCACTCTCCGGCTGCGGGAACGATACTCTGGTGAAGATAACCGGCGGCTGCGCGCCGCATATCGGCAGCGTCAGCGTCGCCTATCTCGACAGCGGCGAGCCCAGCCTGCGCACCCTCCTCCTGCCCGGCCACAAAGACGACGTAGTCAGCGACATGTTTGCCGAAGCGCTCTCGAAGAAGCTCGGCGCAACGGTCACGGTCGTCTGCGGCATCCACTACGAGGACCCCGGCCCCGAGGGCATCGAGGCCATTCTAGAGTGTACGCGCGCGCTGCTGGACGAGGTAGTTGGCAGCATATAGCATGAATAGAAAACTCCGCCCGTCACAGGGCGGAGTTTTTGCTTGTTGTCATGTTAATGCATGATCTCTGAGCCTGTGTGCCGCCGATATTGCTCCCATGTGCTGGGCGCGGTTGACATATGGAAAGTTATGTGTCAAACTTTTATATAATATCTCAACTTCTCGGAGGCGGTCATGGCTCGTCGGCAGCGCTGCTTTTGGATACTGTTTTCTGTTTTCCTCCTGCTCGGCATCTTTATCCGGGTCTGGCGCTTCGGCACGGTGCCCGGCGGCATCAATCAGGACGAGGCCTTCGCGGGCTACGAGGCCTGGGCACTGCTGAACTTCGGCCTCGACTCAAGCGGGCATTCCTTCCCCGTCTACCTCACAGCCTGGGGCAGCGGCATGAACGCCCTCGCCTCTTACCTCATGATGCCCTTTATCGCCGTATTCGGCCTCGAGGTATGGGTCATCCGCCTGCCCCAGCTCATCGTGTCCTGCCTCACCCTAGTCGCCGTATTCGGCATCGTCCGCAGGCTCGCAGGCGGCCGCGCCGCGCTTATCGCCCTGCTGCTCGTTGCCGTCTGCCCGTGGCACGTCTACCTCTCACGCTGGGGGCTGGAATCGAACCTCGCGCCGGGCTTCCTCACCTTCGGCCTCTACTTCTTCGTCCGCGGCCTCGAAACCCCGCGCTTCCTGCCCCTCGCCGCGCTCATGTACGGCCTGTCGCTCTACGCCTACGCTGTGCTCTGGCCCATACTTCCAATCCTGCTCCTGCTCATGCTCGGCTACGGCTTTTACTGCCGGAAGCTCCGGCCTTCCCCGTGGCTCGCGGCCTCGGCGGTCATACTCCTCGCCCTCGCCGCGCCGCTCGTGCTCTTTCTGCTCGTCAACTACGGGCTTATTCCCGAGTTTACCATCGGGCCTTTCTCCGTGCCGAAGCTCGTCATGATGCGCTCGTCGGAGATTTCCCTCTCCAACATCACCGCGAACGCCAAAAACCTCTGGGAGCTGTTCGCACAGATGGTCGGGCGCGCGCCCTTTGACTACGACGGCTCGCGCGGGCTGTTTTCCATCTGCACGCTGCCGTTTTTCCTCTTTGGCCTCTACCGCTGCATAGCGGTGCTCGTCAGGGCGCTGCGGCGGCGGGAAGTGAAGCTCGAGGCCCTGCTGGTATTCCATCTGCTGGCGGCGCTGCTGCTCGGGCTGCTCACCGCCGTGAACGAGACGCGCTTCAACTGCGCGTACATCCCAATGCTGCTCGTCGCCGCCGTGGGCCTCGACCGGTTCGTCGGGCTGACTAAAAAGGAATGGCTGACCGGCCTCGTCTTTGCGGCCTATCTCGTACACTTCGGCGTCTTTGCTGACTGGTATTTCATAAAGTACCCCGGCACGGAGGCCCGTGCGTGGTCCTGTGGGCTGGAGGAGGCGCTGGAAGCGGCGGGCGAGTCTAAGGGCGATATCGTCCTCGACAGCAGCATCTACTGGTCGAACGTGCTCTTTTACACTCAGCTACCCGTGGACGAGTTCCTCGAGACCGTCGAGCACAAAAACTATCCCTCGACCTTCCTTGACGCGGCGTCCTTCGGTCGTTACAGCTTCGGCATAGACCTGCGGGAGCTGGATACGGAGGCGGTCTACATCTTCCCGAACGGCAGCACCGCCGCCGGAGCGCTCGCAGAACTGGGCTTCGGGCTGCAGACCTGCGGCTGCTTCACTGTAGCCTCGAGGTAACTATGACACCCCCCGGCACTGCGAGCAGTGCCGGGGGTGTGCTTTGGGGGTTCAGGTTATTATGCCGTGTTCGATTTTCAGCGTGAGGACGCGCAGGACGCTCTCGTCGATGCGCTCCTCGCTCAGGCGGCCCTCGGAAACTGCGGCCTCCAGCGCGCTGACGGCGGCCTCCAGGTCCGGGACACCCAGCATGATGTCTCCGCCCGCCTCGATATACCGCACGCAGACCTCGCCGTTGTCATAGCCCGCGAGAGCGCCCATGTCCAGCGAGTCCGTTATCACCACGCCGTCCCAGCCCAGCTCACCGCGCAGGACCTCGCCGATCAGCACCTTGGATATCGTCGCCGGAACCTCGTCCAGCGCTGTCACCGTGATGTGGCCGACCATGACCATGTCCGCGCCCACCTCGATGCCGGAGATGAAGGGCAAAAACTCGCCCTCGCGCAGCTCTTCAAGGCTCTTGTTCACCACCGCCGCGCCGTCGTGCGTGTCCGTGTCCGTGTCGCCGTGGCCCGGGAAGTGCTTCACGCAGCACACCACGCCCGCGTCCGTGAAGCCCTGCACCGCCGAGGCAACGAGCTCCGCGGCCTGCTCGAAGTCGTCCGAATAGGCCCTGTCGCCTATCACCGTGTTCGCCGGGTTCGTCCACACGTCCGCCACCGGCGCGAAGTCCGTGTTGAAAAGGCAGCTCGTCATGTCCGTGCCGATGGTATAGGCGTTCTGGTAGGCAACCTCCGCGCCCTCGTCCTTGTAGCTGAACATGGAGTGGAAAAAGGTCGTCCCCAGCTTGTACATGAGCCGGCCCACGTTGCCGCCCTCTTCGTCCGCGCTGATGATGAGCGGGAGCTTGGAGTATGACTGCGTGTTCTCTATCATCTCCCGGGTCTGCTCCTGCGTCACAAGGTTGTCCACACTGTAGATGAGGCCGCCGACGGGGTAGGCTTCGAGCGCCTGGCGCGTCGTCTCTCCCGCCACAGTCACTGGGCTCTCGCCGGTCAGCGTCTCGGGGCGGACTATCATGAGCTGGCAGAGCTTTTCCCGCAGGCTCATGCCCGCCAAAAGTTCCTCCGCCTTGGTCAGCACCGGGTCCGGAGTGGGCTCCGGAGTGGGGCTCGGCGTGGGCTCCGGCGTCGGCTGGGCGCTCTCCGCCGGTTCCGGACTGGGTATCGTCACATCCGGCGCCGAGCCGCAGCCCGTCAGGGACAGCGCCAGCGCCGCAGACACTATGAAAAGCAGGCTTTTCCTCATTCTGTTCATTTTATGTTTGACCCTCCTCGCTGTTGGTGGTAGAATAGTTTGGTTATGATTATAGCCGAACACGCCTTAAAATACAATCAAGAAGGAAGCGCAGTACATGACTAAGATCGACATATTCTCGGGCTTTCTCGGCGCAGGCAAGACCACGCTCATAAAAAAGCTCATAGCCGAGGCCTACGCGGGCGAAAAGCTCGTCCTAATCGAAAACGAGTTCGGTGAGATCTCCGTTGACGGCGGGTTCCTGAAAGACGCCGGAGTCGAGATCACCGAGATGAGCTCCGGCTGCATCTGCTGCAGCCTCGTCGGAGATTTTGCAGAGGCGCTGGAAAAGGTCAAGACCCAGTTTGCGCCGGACCGCATCCTCATAGAGCCCTCCGGCGTCGGCAAGCTCTCCGACGTCATCCGCGCCGTGCAGGACGTGGGGGACCCGGACCTCGTCCCCGGTTCCTTCACCACCGTCGTGGACGCCACGCGCGCGAAGATGTACATGAAGAACTTCGGTGAATTCTGGTGCAACCAGGTCGAAAACGCCGGGGCCATCGTCCTCTCCCGCACCGGCGGCATGAGCGAGGCCAAGATCAAGGCCTGCGTGGACATGCTCCGCGAGCACAACCATGACGCCGTCATCGTCACCACGCCCTGGGACCAGCTCGACGGCAAGACCCTCCGCTCCGCCATGGAGCACGAGGACAGCCTCAAGGCCGAGCTCGAGCGCCTCGCCGCAGAGGCCGGGGAGCATGAGGACGAGGACGAGTGCTGCTGCGGCCACGACCATGAGCATCACCACCACGAGCACGAGCATGAGCACCATCACCACGAGCACGGCGAGGAGTGCTCCTGCGGCCACGACCATGAGCATCACCACCATCACCACCACGGTCACGACGCCGACGAGGTGTTCGTGAGCTGGGGCGCGGAGACCGCACGGAAGTTCACGGAGGCGGAGATCGTCGAGGCGCTCCAGGGCCTGGACAGCCTGCGTTACGGTCAGGCGGTCCGCGCGAAGGGCTACGTCGCCTCCGAGGGCGAGGACTGGATATATTTCGACTACGTTCCCGGCGAGCGCGAGCTGCGCCGCGGCGCCCCGGCTGTGACCGGCAGGCTCTGCGTCATCGGCTCCGGGCTCGACGAGGAAGGTCTGAGGGAGCTGTTCAAACTTGGCTGAGCAAAGGCAGATACCCGTCTATCTTTTCACCGGCTTCCTCGAGGCCGGCAAGACGAAGTTCATTCAGGAAACGCTTGAGGACAAGCGCTTCAACAACGGAGAGCCCACCCTGCTGCTCGTCTGCGAGGAGGGCATAGAGGAGTTCGAGCCGGAGGAGTTCTCCGGCCACCGCGTGAAGCTCAAGGCCGTTGAGGAGGAGTCGGACCTCACGCCCGAAAACCTCGAGGCCTGGCTCAAGGCCGCGGACGCCGAGCGCGTCCTCGTCGAATATAACGGCATGTGGATGCTCGATTCGCTCTACGGCGCGCTGCCGGACGGCTGGCTCGTAGCCCAGGAGTTCATGTTCGCGGACGCGGGGACCTTCCTCAGCTACAACGCCAACATGCGTCAGCTCTGCTACGACAAGCTCAAGAGCGCGGAGCTCGTGGTGTTCAACCGCTTCAAGCCGGATATGGACAAGATGGCGTTCCACAAGGTCGTGCGCGGCGCCTCCCGGCGCGCGGACATCGCCTACGAGTCCGCAGACGGCAAGGTCGCCTACGACGACATCGAGGACCCCCTGCCCTTCGACCTCGACGCACCCGTCGTGAACATCGAGGACCGCGACTACGCCCTCTGGTATCGTGACGTTGCCGAGGAGCCGAAAAAGTACGCCGGCAAGACCGTGCGCGTCAAGGTCCGTTGCATCAAGCGCAAGGGCATCCCCGCCGGCAGCGTCATCGCCGGCAGGCATGTGATGACCTGCTGCGAGGCCGACATCCAGTTCGAGGCCTTCATCTGCAACTGTACGGACGCGGGTGAGCCGGAAAACGACTCCTGGGTCATTCTGACGGCAAAGATGGACTACAAGTTCCACCGCGCCTACGGCCGCCGCGGCCCCGTCCTCACCGCCCTCTCCTGGGAGAAAACCGAGGTCCCGGAGCAGCCGGTCGCCACTTTCTATTAAATCCAACACCGTTCGAGGCCGGGCTTGTAATTTGCCCGGCCTTGTTTTATTATGTTTGTCATGAAATTAAAATGGGAGATTGGCGCCATGAAACGAATGACATGCCTTTTTCTGGCCCTCGTTCTCCTGCTCTCGGGCTGCGGCGCGGCGGAGCCGGCCGTGACGCCCGGCGCGGAGGCCTTTCTGGAGTTCACGGACGACCTGGGCAGGACGGTGAGCGTGGCCGAAAAGCCGGAGCGCGTCGCGGCGCTCATAGGCAGCTTTGCGGACATCTGGTGTCTCGCGGGCGGGAAGGACGCGCTTGTCGCCGCCGCGGACGACAGCTGGACCTCCTTCGACCTCGGTCTCTCCGACGCCGTCGCCAACCTCGGCGCGGTGAAGGAGCCCAGCCTTGAGACCCTGCTCGCCGCGGAACCGGACCTCGTCCTCGCCAGCTGCAACACCGCCGCCGACCTGGAGCTCGAGGGCGCGCTCACCGCCGCGGGCGTCTGCACAGCGTACTTCGACGTGCAAAGCCTCGACGACTACCTAAACATGCTCGACATCTGTACCCGGCTCACCGGCTGCGATGAAAACTATGAGACCTACGGCGCCGCAGTCCGAGAACAGGCCGACGCCGCCATCGCCAGGCAGGACGGCTCCGCGCCCACGGTCGTCTGTATGCGCGCCACCGGGGTCAGCGTCAAGATAAAGGGCAGCGAGGGCTTCGTCCTGGGCGAGATGCTCCGCGACCTCGGCTGCGTGAACCTCGCGGACAGCGGCGAGGTCCCGCTCGAGACGCTCAGTCTCGAGTACATAATCGCCGCCGAGCCGGACTACATCTTCGTCGTCCTCCAGGGTTCCGACCCCACGCGCGCCATGGATACTCTGGAAGAGACCCTGCTCTCAGACCCCGCCTGGGCCGGTCTCAATGCCGTACAGGAGGGCCGGTTCTACACGCTGGAGCACTCGCTCTATAATCTCAAGCCCAACGCCCGCTGGGGGGAGGCCTATGAAAAGCTCGCAGACATCCTCTATCCGGCCTGAGCGGCCGCTTTGGCGCGTCTACCTGCCGCTCGCGCTCCTGACCCTCGCCTCCGCCTGTCTGAGCCTCATGCTCGGGCCGGTCAGCCTAAGCCCGGGCGAGGTCATTTCCGCGCTGTTCAGGGCCGAGGCGGTGACGGCCGCGGACCGCATCGCGCTCTATGCGCGCCTGCCGCGCACCTGCGGCTGCATCCTCGCGGGCTCGGCGCTCGCCGTCTCCGGCGCGGTCATCCAGGGCGTGCTCTCGAACCCGCTCGCCGCGCCGAACGTCATCGGCGTGAACTCCGGCGCGGGTCTCGCCGCCGCCCTCTGCTGCGCCTTCCTGCCGGGTATGCCGGGGCTCGTCCCGCTCGCCGCCTTCCTCGGCGCGCTCCTGAGTGTCCTGCTTGTGCTGCTCATCGCAGAGCGCACCGGCGCCGCCAGGATCACGCTCGTGCTCGGCGGCGTCGCCATATCCAGCGTCCTCTCCGCAGGCGTGGACGCCGTCGTCACCTTCGTGCCGGACGCGCTCGCGGGCTATTCCGATTTTCGCATCGGCAGCCTCGCCGGGCTCACGATGCAGAAGCTCGCGCCCGCCGCATGGGTCGTGCTCATCGCGCTCGTCCTGGCGCTTTCATTGACGCATGAGCTCGACCTGCTCATGCTCGGACGCGAGAGCGCGCAGAGTCTGGGCCTGCGCGCGGGCAGGATGCGCATACTGCTCCTGGCCGTGGCCGCAGCGCTTGCGGGCGCGGCGGTCAGCTTTGCCGGGCTCCTGGGCTTCGTCGGGCTCATCGTCCCGCACATCATGCGCAGGCTCGTCGGGGACGAGAGCCGCCTGCTCCTGCCCGGCTGCGCCATGGGCGGGGCCGTTATGCTCCTCTTGTGCGACCTCGCCTCGCGTATGCTGTTCAGGCCCTACGAGCTGCCAGTCGGCATAGCGCTCTCCTTCATCGGCGGACCCTTCTTCGTGTGGCTGCTGCTCAGGCAGAGAAAGGGGCGCAGGCATGATTGAACTCAAAAATCTCGCCGCGGGCTACAACGGCAGGCCCGTGTTCACGGACGTCTCGCTCGAGTTCAGGCCAGGCGAGGTCCTTGTCCTGGCCGGACCCAACGGCTGCGGCAAGAGCACCCTGCTCAAGACCGTAGTCGGCATTGAGCGCAGCTTGTCCGGGGAAATACTCTTTGACGGCAGGCCCGCAGATGAGCTGAGCCCGCGCGAGATCGCGCGCCGGGCCGCGTACATGCCGCAGGAGCGCGGGGTGCCGAGCATCAGCGTCCGGCGCATGGCCCTGCACGGGCGCTTCCCCTACCTCTCCTACCCCCGGCGCTACCGAGACGAGGACTATGGCATAGTGGACGCCGCCCTGGAGCGCGCGGACGCCGCCGAGCTCGCGCCCCGGCTCATGCCGGAGCTTTCCGGCGGGCAGAGGCAGCGGGCCTACCTCGCCATGGCCCTGGCGCAGCAGACGGAGACCGTCCTCATGGACGAGCCGACCGCCTTTCTCGACATCGGCCATCAGCTCGCCGTAATGGACACGGCGCGGGCGCTGGCCGGCGAGGGACGCGCCGTTGTACTCGTCCTGCACGACCTCTGCCTTGCTATGAAGCGCGCGGACCGGCTCGCCATCCTGGCGGACGGGGGGCTCGCCGCCCTGGGCGCGCCCGAGGACATCTTCGCCTCCGGCGTTGTGGGGCGGGTGTTCGGAGTGGAGCTGCTGCGCGTGGAAACTCCCGGCGGCTGGCAATATTACTTTGCATAGGAGGAGCGGACATGGCTCTGTTTCCGCTGTTTGTTGAACTTGACGGCCTGGATATCCTCATAGTCGGCGGCGGCCAGGTGGCAAAGCGCAAGGCGCTGAGCCTTGCGGAATATGGGGCGCTGGTCAGGCTGGTCGCTCCAAAGTTCTGCCGCGAGCTGGAGGAGGACGGGCGTTTCCGGCTCACCCGGCGCGGCTTTCTGGAGTCTGACCTGGAGGGCGCGTCGCTTGTCATATCCGCCACCGGAGACAGGGAGCTCAACCGCTGCGTTTCGCTGCTGTGCCGCGAGCGCGGCCTGCCTGTGAACGTCGTGGATGAGCCCGCCGACTGCAGCTTCATCTTCCCCGCCCTGCTCCGGCGAGGGGCGCTCTCCGCCGGCATCACGACCGGCGGGGCCAGCCCGACGGCCGCGGCTTGGGCGCGTGACAGGCTGGACGAGGCCCTGCCGCAGGGCATGGAGTCCATGCTCGACTGGCTCGGCGCGCGGCGCGGGGAGATAAAACGCCGCGTCCCGGATATCACGAGGCGCAGCGGACTGTTCGCGCGGCTGTTTGCGCTCTGCCGGAGCCTGGGCCGCGCGCCTGATGAGGCGGAGTTCGCCGCCTTCATGGAGGCTGAAGATGAGCGATAAACTCGGAAAGGTATATCTCACCGGCGCGGGCTGCGGCGGTGCTGAACTGCTCACGCTGCGCGCACGCGAGCTCATATCCGCCTGCGACTGCCTTGTTTACGACGACCTCATAGACGAGGGCATCCTCGCCCTGGCCCCGCCGGAGGCCGAACTCGTCCACGTCGGCAAAAGGGCCGGGCGTCACTCGATGCGGCAGGAGGAGGTAAACCGCGTGCTGGTCGAATGTGCGGGCAGGTTTGCCAAAGTCGTCCGGCTCAAGGGCGGGGACCCCTTCGTGTTCGGGCGCGGCGGCGAGGAGTTCCTGGCGCTGAACGCCGCCGGAATCGAGTGCGAGACCGTCCCGGGCATAAGCTCCGCCATCGCCATACCCGAGCTGGCCGGCATACCCGTCACGCACCGGGGCCTTGCGCGGAGCTTCCATGTCGTCACAGCGCACACAGCCGGGGACGGGCTGCCCGAGGACATCGACGAGCTTGCAAAGCTGGGCGGTACGCTGGTGTTCCTCATGGGCCTCGGCAGGCTGGAACAGCTGGCGGCGGCCCTCATCGGGGCCGGGATGGACCCGGCGACGCCCGCCGCCGTCGTCTCCGGCGGCAACGCAAAAAAGCCCGCCTGCGTGCGCGCCCCTATCCTGGACATCGCCGCCCGGACGCGCGAGGCCGGGGTGGAGGCCCCGGCGGTCATCGTCGTGGGTCCCGCTGCGGCGCTGGAGCTGCGCTCTCCCGGCGCGGGTCCTCTTTCCGGCGTCAGGGTCGCGCTCACGGGGACGGAGAGCTTCCAGGAGCGCCTGCGCGCACGGCTCGCCCCTCTGGGCGCGGAGCTCCGGTCCGCCGCGCGGACCAGGCTCCTGCCCCT
>ENA-OZHP01000959-OZHP01000959.1-human-gut-metagenome-genome-assembly--contig:-NODE-959-length-10945-cov-4.974013_pt1 | contig 10945 bp, 9 predicted proteins | sample MGYA00244046_ERZ653686 | MGnify/ENA primary metagenome ERZ653686 (study PRJEB26926, sample SAMN06165313) | human gut metagenome | biome: ENVO:00009003; feature: ENVO:2100002; material: ENVO:00002003... | reverse complement strand
CCCACGGTCAGCAGGAGCGACATAACGCCCACCGGAACGGCAGCGGACAGGTCATAGAACAAGCCGCTGCAAAAACCGCACACGACGGCACGGGTCGGGTCGCCCGAGAACACGCTTAGGCACACCAGGATAATCATGAAGTTGACGCGACCGCCCGCAATGGAGATCTGCGGTGCCAGGCCTGCCTGCAGCAGCACGCACACGATGGCGGCGATCACAAACGTGCGGGAGCTCATCCCCTGCTCGTGTAGATCCATGGACATGCCCCCTATTCGCTCGAGCCGGAATCGGTCGTCTCGGACGTGTCGGAACTGTCATCCGAGCTCTCGTCCTTCGTCTTGGTCGCAGCATCGCGCGACGTTCCCTGCGGCGTGCTGTTGGCCGTGCTCACGTCCTCATCCGAGGCCGACTGTTCGTCGGTCAGCGAGGTGATGACCAGCACTTCCTCGTTGTTCTCGGCCGTCGTCTGAGCGCGCACCACAATGGTGTAGTACACGTCGTTTGCCGATTTCTCAACCGACGAGACGGTGCCGAGCGGAAGGCCCTTGGGGAACACGCCGCCGATGCCCGAGGTCACGATGATGTCGCCAACCTTAACATCGGAGTCGACGCTCACGTACTCAAGACGCAGCGTGCCGTCAGCCTGACCCTGCAGCATGCCCTGGGCGCGCGTGTCCTGCACCATGGCGGACACGCCCGAGTTCTCGTCGCCAATCAGGCGCACGGTGGACGTCTTGGCCGAGACTTCGATGATCTGGCCGATAACACCGGCCGAACTCGTCACGGGCATATTGATGGTAAGGCCGTCGGCAGAGCCCTTGTCGATGGTAACGGTCGAGGTCCAGGCATCGCCCGAGGCACCAACGATACGAGCTGCGGTCGATTTGAGGTTGTAGGTCGACTGCAGGCCGACCAGCCCTTCCAGACGCTCAGCGGTCTTTTGAGCCTCGGAGAGCTCGGCAACCTTAGAGGTCAGCTCCTCATTTTGCTTCTTGAGCTCGTCGAGCGTGTCCTGCGACGCCGTAAGGTTAGAGAACACGTTGCCGATCGCATTGAAGGGAGCCGCCACAGCCGAGCCCACAAAGCGCACCGGCGAGGTAATCGTCGTCACGCCCGAACGCACGGCATGAATCGGCCCGGCCTCACCCTCACGAATATAAAATGTGAGCAGCAACACCGAAATCAGGCTGAAAACAATCAACGGGCGCATACCCGTTGATTGTCGCTTGGTATTCAGATTTGTGGAGAAACCCGAAGATCGTGCCAAATGGAATCCACCTTTTGGAAATTAAGCATTGGTCTGGACGAAGCCGCCATCAAACGCATTGGCCTCGAGCACGCGGGCACAGCCGTTAACGACGTTATCGAGCGCCGTGGGGCTGACATTGACCGAAACGCCGGTCTCATCGCGCAGGCGTACGTCGAGACCGCGTAGCAGCGCGCCACCACCGGTCAGCAAAATGCCGTAGTACATAAGGTCAGAGGCAAGATCGGGAGGCGTAGCGTCGAGGGCGTCCTTGACGGCCTTGGCCATCTCGTCGAGCGGCTTGTTGAGCGCGCGACGGATCTCCTCGCTCTCGATGCGCACGGTCTTGGGCAGACCGGTGATCACGTCGCGGCCGTTGACCTCGACGTCGAGCTCGTCCTTGAGCGGCACGGCGGAGCCGACCTTGATCTTGATGTCCTCTGCCGTACGCTCGCCGATGGCCAGGTTATAGGCATCGCGAACGTGCGTGAGGATGGCCTGATCGAACTCGTCACCGGCAATACGGATGGACTGCGAGACGACGATGCCGCCCATGGCGATAACGGCAACCTCGGTGGTACCGCCACCGATGTCGATGACCATGGAGCCGGTGGGTTCCTCGACGGGCAGGTCGGCGCCGATAGCGGCAGCCATGGGCTCCTCGATCAGATAGGCCTGGCGGGCCCCGGCCTGGATCGTGGCCTCAAAGACGGCACGCTTCTCGACCGACGTGACACCGGAGGGAACGCAGACGACAACACGCGGACGCGGAGTCCACGGATAGCGCTTCTCAGACGCCTTGTCGATAAAGTAGCGAAGCATAGCCTCGGTAACATCGAAGTCGGCGATGACGCCGTCCTTCAGGGGACGAACGGCCACGATGTTGCCGGGCGTACGGCCGAGCATGCGCTTTGCCTCGATACCGACCGCTAGGATGCGCTCGTCGTTCTTGTCGATGGCGACTACAGAGGGCTCGCGAATGACGATGCCCTTGCCGCGCACGGAGACAAGCGTATTTGCGGTGCCGAGGTCGATGGCAAGATCGCCCGCATAGCTACCGAAGAACATATCCATCAAAGAAAACAACGCAACTCCTGATGTGTTGGATGATTGCTGGAAAACTACTAGCTCATCATACTAGCGCAAGCCCGGCACCTCACTTGCGGTGAAGCGCCGGGCAAAGCTAAATCCCATAAGGTCACTACTGGTTGTCAGCAGCCGAGAAATCCATATCGAGCGAGGAAACGGCCCAGCCGATATGGTTGTCGGAGCGCACGAATTTGACGGTGTACTCCTGCTCGCCGCCCTTGGACAGCGATGCCTTCACCTTGGCGGTCGTCTCGGTCATGGACTGATCCATGCCCTCGACGGACACGGTGGCACCCTGCGGAATCGAGGAGATGATCATCGACTTAGCGTCCTCGGACAGGCTCGAGGCCAGGCAAGACTCGGCCTTTGCCGTATCACCGTCGCCGGCAGCCTGGAACAGATCGGTAACGACAGACTCCTGAGACGGGAAGCCAAAGCCGCGCGTGTAGGCAAAGCCCAGACCGCCCGCGGCGATCAAAATGAGCAGAAGCAGCACGATGAAGACTTTGAGACCCGTGTGGCGATGGCGACGACGGACCTTGGCCTGTTTGCGATCCTGACGGTCCTGCTGGACCATCTCGGACTCGGACAGCGTAAAGAAGCCGGTGTCCGAGGGATCGGGCATAAACTGACCGGTCGCGCCCGTAGGATCGAGCGGATCGACGGCAGGAGCGTCCATCGCGGGCGCCGGAGCCGTGGCCATAGCCGTCTGGGCAGACAGCGCGGCAAGCGAATCGTGCACGCGGGCAAGCTCATCGGCCTGCTCGGAGGTGAGCTGGTAGATGCCATCGGCAGTAGCGGCGTTAAAGGCGTCGAGTGCGTCGGAGGGACGGCCGGCGGCAGAAAGCGCCTGACCCATGCCGGCGTTGAGCGCACGCGTGTCGTCGCGGGGGCCGGCAAAGTCGATAGCCGTGCGGTAGGTCTCCACGGCATCCGCCGGACGGCCGAGCTTAATGAAGCAACGACCAAGCTCGCCGAGCGCGGCGGCAGGAGCCGGATTGGCGCCGTCGATGGCAGCCTGACGGAAGGCAGTACCCGCGTTGGCATAGTCGCCCGACTGGAACAGCGCGTTACCCAGGCCCAGATAGGCCTTGAACGGCGTGGCATAGGAAGCATCCTGCGTAGCAGCAGAGAACGCCTGAGCGGCCGTCGTGTAGTCGCCCACGGCGGCGAGCGCCTTGCCGCGGTTGGTGAGCAGCGCGCCGCGCTTGCCGTAGGTGCCGTCGTTGAGGGCGGCGGCATAAGCCTCGGCGGCCTCGGCATACATGCCCAGGTGCATCAAGGCGTTGCCACGAAGGTGGTCGGCCTCGCCCATAATCTCATCGGGAGTCTTTGCCGCCCCAAGCATCTGGGCTGCAGCGGAAAAATCACCCGCGCGGTAAGCGGCGCGGCCCTGTTGGATCAGCTGGCTATTCAAGGAAGTCCCCTTTACTCGTGAACGATCTCGACATGGACGATCTCGTCGCCGGCACGCAGCTGCGAAATCACATCGAGACCCTCGACCGTGGTACCAAAGACGGTGTAACCGGAATCGAGGTTATGCTGGGCACCCAGGCAGAAGTAGAACTGCGAACCCGCAGAATCGGGGTCCATGGAGCGTGCCATGGCAAGGGCACCATCGACATGGCTGTTGCGCGGATTGGTGGCAAACTCGCCCTTGATGCAGTAGCCGGGACCACCGGTACCGGGCATGCCGTCGGGACCCTCAAGACCGGCAGCGACGTCGGCGCCGGACATATCTCGGGTATTGGGGTCGCCGCCCTGGATGACAAAACCGGGCACATAACGATGGAACTTAAGGCCATCATAGAAACCCATCGTGGAAAGCTCGCAGAAGTTCGCGACATGAATGGGAGCGCCCTCGCCGTCAAACTTGACCTTGATGGTACCCTTCGACGTCTCGATAACGGCGCACTCGTCGCCGGCAAGCTGATACTCGGGCGTGTAGAGCTCTTTCTTAAAACCAAACATGTGGTTCCTTCCTCGTGCGTTTAAAGCATATTTGTACGAATTGTAGCAATAAGCATGGGCTTACATCAATTGCGCACGTAGGTTATGCCGACTATGGCGAACTAATTTTAGGAATGCTGCTGCGGCTTCCAGGAACCCACATTGGCGTCGTACTGGTTCAGCGCGCTGTTGCCGCCCTGCGCGATGGGCGCCAGGATCTCGCTTTGGTGGGAACTCATCGACTCGCCATCGGGAATGGCCAGCGAGATATCCCAGCTCTGGCAGATCACGTCGACGCGCTCATACATCCACTCGGCAAGCTGCTTTAAGTGGGCGATGTCGTCCGCATAGACCGTATCATCTTGGTACTTGAGGTTGTTGAGCTCATCTTGCGTCTTTTTAATCTGGTCGCGCAGGGCGTAGGCACTCTGCGACAGCTCCTGACGGGTGGACAGCGGCGTTCGGAGATAGCCGTTGTTAAAGGAATCGATGACCTCACCGATCTGGTCCTCGTCGCCGTAGGACACGATGGTCTGATACAGACCGTCGAGCTTGGTATAGAGCTGATCATCGGTCAGCACGGTTTCTTCCTGGACCACCTCGGCAGAATCGTCCTGCTTGGTATCGTCCTCAGTCGCCTCGCCCTTTTGGCGCGTGGGGAAGGTCGTCTGCGCGGCTTGGCCAAACTGGTCATAGAAGCCAGGCATGACACCCATGGGATCGGTCGTCACGAACCAATAGGCACCACCGCACACAAAGGCAAGGATCGCGATGACGATGAGCGGCTTAGGGATATGACGCTTGTGCTTGTGATAAGCGTCCTCGTCGGGATGCACCTTGCGCTTGGGTTTTTGAGCATCGTCGTGCAGGGAAACCGGCGTGGGAATATCGACCTTGGGAATACCGAAATCCTTATCGAAAGCCGGCAGCACGCAGGTCTCGTTAGGATCGGCGGCGTCCGAAAGCACCGCAGCGGCAGAGGCCGGCGCATGCGGCACCTCGGTATCGATCTGCTCTTGCGTTAGGCGCGGAAAACCCGCCGTGCGGCCCGCAGCCAAGTCGGATGCGGCCGCGTCCTCGGAGAGGATACCCGGAGCGGGGCGTCCGCATTTGGGGCACGTACGGTCATGCGGAGAAAGACGGGCACCGCAGCCCTCACAGAACACGAACTCGGTGTGCTCGGGACCATCGCCCGGACCCACATAGGCGTTGCAGTAGGGGCAGAACGAGGCGCCGTCCTCGATAGTCTTAAGGCAATGCGGGCAGATCACGGCATCCTCTTTTCGAAGCAATTCAAACAATCGAGGTTAGAGCATAACATCGCCACGGCCCCACAGGAACAAGGCACCAATTCAACATCGCCAGGGCGCGTAGCTACTTCTTCTTTTTGCTTGGCATCGAGACTTTGATGCCTTGGGCGGACTTGGTCACGCGAGAGCGTTTGGCTCCGGCACTCCTCTTTTTCTTGGGTTGGACCTGGGCCACGCCCTCGAGTGCGCGGGCCTCGGCCTCACGAACGGTGCGAGCTTCGCGGCGCTGCGCCATGTCGGCGGCGACGCGCTTGGCAAAACGCTCGGCCGTCGAACCCGTCGAGCTCACCTTGCCGCCACCGCGACCCAAGCGGACGCGCACGCCGCGGCCAAAACCAGTTGCGGCATGACGACGACGCGGCTTGAGCGAATCCATCATCGTGGCGAGCTTAAAGAACACCGAGCAGGTAAAGACCACGATGACAGCCAAGATAACCATCTGGCCCATCGACAGGTTGGCAATAGACAGCAGCTCTGGGAATCCGATAACGCCCACCAGGATGCCGGCGACTACAAACACAAAGAGCACCACACGTAAGGGCGTGAGCGGCTGCGAGATGCGCCAAATCAGGCTGACGCTCGCCGCGCACGACGTAAGCAGGCACATCGTGGACAGCGTGAGCTGGCTAAAGCCAAACACGCGCGCCACAAAGATATCGAGTGCCGCGGCCAAAATGACCGCAATCGACGCCGGCAGTGCCCGCTTGAGCACGTTTGTCAGGAACGACCCCTTCACGCGAGCATTGTTGGGCTCCAGGCCCAACACAAAGCCCGGCGCGCCGATGCAGAAGAAGTTGATGAGCGTCATCTGGATGGGCTCGAAGGGATACGGCGGCAGCGCAATGCACAGCGCCGCCAGGCCCATCGAGAACAGCGTCTTGGTCAGGAACAGCGAGGCCGAACGCTGCAGGTTGTTGATGGAGCGACGGCCCTCGGCCACCACGGCGGGCATCGAGGCAAAGTCGTTGTCAACGAGTACGATCTCGGCCACGTTGCGCGCGGCATCGGAGCCGGCCGCCATGGCAACGGAGCAGTCGGCCTCCTTGAGCGCCAGCACGTCGTTGACGCCGTCGCCCGTCATGGCCACGGTGTGCTCGCGGCGCTTGAGCGCCTGCACGAGCTCGCGCTTCTGCTGCGGGGTCACACGACCAAAGACATGGTAGCGGTCCACTGCGGCATCGAGCTTGGCCGGCGTATCGAGCGTCGTGGCGTCCACATAAGCGTCCGCCCCCGGCACGCCCACCACGCGCGCGATCGACGACACCGTACGCGGGTCGTCGCCACTGATCACGTTGAGGGTCACGCCCTGCTCGTTAAAGTAGCCGATGGTCTCGGCCGCCGAGGTACGAATCTCGTCGCGGATGGTCACAAAGCCCACGGGCTCGGCCTCGCCCACCATATCGCCATCGGGCGTAAAGCCGTCAACGCGCGCCACCACGAGCACGCGGCAGGTATCGGCAAGCTCGGCGACACGGTTCTCGACCTGCGAAAACACACGCTCCGAAAGCACAAACTGCGCGGCGCCCATCACATAGGAGCCCTGCGCAAACGACGCGCCGCTCCATTTTTTGGAGGACGAGAACGGAATGACCGACAGCGGCTCAGACACCTCGACCGGGCGATCGGCGTAATAGTTGAGCAGCGCCTGGCAGGTCTCGTTGGCATCGGCCGAAGTCGCACGCGCGACGTTAGCCAGCGCAAAATCGAGCACCGTGGTATCGACGGGAACGGTCGCCTCGTCGGAGCCGGCGCCTAAGCTCACGCCCTCAACCGGCAGCGGATACGTGCCCTCGACCTCCATGCGGCCCGACGTGATGGTGCCCGTCTTGTCCAGGCACAGCACGTCGACGCGAGCAAGCGTCTCGATGCAGTAGAGCTGCTGCGCCAGCACCTTGCGGCGGGCCAGGCGCACCGTGGCGATGGCGAGCACCGACGAGGTCAGCAGCACCAGGCCTTGCGGGATCATGCCCAGCAGGGCGCCCACCGTGGACAGCAGCGCCGACGAAGGCACATGGCCAGCCAGCAGCTCGGAGAAGCACCACGAAAGTGCGCTATCGCCCGGGGTTCCCGCGGCATCCCACAGCTCGCTCACACTCGAGGCAAACAACGCCAAACCGAGCGGGATCATGATGATGCTCGCAAAGCGCACGATGGCGTTAAGCGCGTTCATGATCTCGGAATTGACCTTTTTGACGTACTTGGCCTCGTTATTAATTTTGGCCACGTAGTTGTCGGCGCCGACATGGATCACGCGGGCGCGCAGCAGGCCCGAGTCGATAAAGCTGCCGCTCATGAGCTCGGAACCGGGCTGTTTCTTAATAAGGTCGCTCTCGCCCGTCAGCAGGCTCTCGTTCACGAGCGCCTCGCCCGAAACCACCACGGCGTCAGCGGGAATCTGGTCGCCGCGCCCCAGGCGGATGATGTCGTCGAGCACGATCTGGTCCAGGTCGAGCTCCACCTCGGCGCCGTCGCGCACCGCGATGGCCTTCTTGGAGGTCAGCAGCGTGAGCTTATCGACCATCTTCTTGGAACGCATGGACTGGATGACGCCAATAGCGGTATTGAGAAACACCACGAACAGGAACGTCAGATTCTTAAACGAACCGGTCAAAATGACCAGGAACGCCAAGATCACGTTGATCAAATTGAACAGCGTGCAGAGGTTCTCGATGATGAGCTCTTTGACCGACTTGGTCTTGAGCTCCATGTTGCGGTTGATCTTACCGGCGGCGATGCGCTCCTCGACCTCGGCGGTTGAGAGTCCGCGCTCGATATCCGTTGCTGCCATACCACGTCCCATCACGTCGCGTCGGTATAAGAAAAACCGCCCGGACCATGCGAGGTTCGGACGGTCTTACGTTCGATGGTGCCCCATGTTGGATTCGAACCAACGGCCTTCTGCTCCGGAGGCAGACGCTCTAATCCCCTGAGCTAATAGGGCCAACGTTTGGCATTATACCCAAGTGCACCACGGGCTATCAAAATAAAAGAAAAAGCTTTGCAATTACGTGGGAGACGCGGCGCAACGGCCCACTTTAGAAGGCAAAAGCGAGTCAGATAGTATAAACTCTCATGCACCATATATACACGGCTCGCGATGCGGGCCATTTTTGCAAGGGTTATCCATCGAGGTGAGAGGCACACCATGATTGCTGTTTTAAAGCAGAGCGCCAGCGACGAGGCCGTCAGCCATATCGTCAGCTGGATTGAGAAAAAGGGCCTGAAGACCGACGTCTCGCGCGGCGAGAACGAGACGATCATCGGCCTGGTGGGCGATACGACCAAGATCGACCCGTTCCTGCTCGAGTCCATGGATGTCGTCGAGCGCGTGCAGCGCGTCTCCGAGCCGTTCAAGCGCGCCAACCGCAAGTTCCACCCCGAGGACTCCGTCATCGACTGCGGCCACGGCGTCAAGATTGGCGGCGATCAGTTCCAGGTCATCGCCGGCCCGTGCTCCGTCGAGGGCGAGAACCTCATCCGCATCGCCCGCCGCGTGAAGGCCGCCGGTGCCACGATGCTGCGCGGCGGTGCCTACAAGCCCCGCACCTCCCCCTACGCCTACCAGGGCATGGGTCCCGCCGGCCTCGACCTGCTGTGCGAGGCGTCTGCCGAACTCGACATGCCGATCGTCACCGAGATCATGGACCCACGCGACGTGCAGGTCTTCCTGGACAAGAAGATTGACGTCATGCAGATCGGCGCCCGCAACGCCCAGAACTTCCCCCTGCTCAAGGAGGTCGGCAAGACCCAGACTCCGATTCTGCTCAAGCGAGGCATGTCCGGCACGATCGATGAGCTGCTCATGGCCGCCGAGTACATCATGAGCGAGGGCAACGACAACGTCATCCTGTGCGAGCGCGGCATCCGCACCTTCGAGACCCGCACCCGTAACACATTCGACCTCAACGCCGTGCCGGTGCTGCACCACCTGTCGCACCTGCCCGTCGTCGCCGACCCCAGCCACGCCACCGGCTACACCCGCTACGTTGAGCCCATGGCGCTCGCCGCGACCGCCTGCGGTGCCAACGGCCTGGAGATCGAGGTCCACGACGAGCCGAGCCGCGCCTGGTCCGACGGCGCCCAGGCCCTCACCCCCGATCAGTTCGACGACACCATGCGCCGTATCCGAGCCATCCGCGAGGTTGTCTGCCAAGAGACCATGGAGTAGCCCATGGGTACGGTGAGAAACGCGCGCGTTAACCAGGGAGGCCCTAAGTGCGCCGGCATCGTCGGCCTTGGCCTCATCGGCGGCAGTTTTGCCCGCGGCTATGCGCAGGCTGGCGTCCGAGTGCTGGCCTGGGACCCCGATGACGATGTCATGACGGCCGCCAGCATGGGCACTGTCGTCGGAGAGCTCAACGACAAGACACTCGGCGAATGCGACATCATCGTCCTGGCTTGCTACCCCAAGGCCTGCATCGAGTGGCTCGAGGCGCATGCCCAGGCACTCGCCGACGCCACCGATATCGAGGCCATCATGGGTCCCGTGGTGATCGACACGGTGGGCGTCAAGGGCATCGTGTGCGAGCGCGCCTTTGAGCTTGCCCGCGAGAACGGCTTTTACTTTGTGGGCGCGCACCCCATGGCGGGCACCCAGTTCTCGGGCTACGCGCACTCCCGCGCCGACCTGTTCCAGGGCGCGCCACTCGTGCTCGTGCCGCCCGCGGTAGACGATGCGCTCAAGCTGGAGCTTTTGGGCCAGGTGCGCGAGATGGTGCGCCCCCTGGGCTTTGGCAAGTTCAGCGTAACGAACGCCGCCGAGCACGACCGCGTCATCGCCTTCACGAGCCAGCTTGCGCACGTGGTGTCCAACGCCTACGTAAAGAGCCCGACCGCCCAGGTCCACCACGGCTTTTCGGCCGGTAGCTACCGCGATCTCACCCGCGTGGCGCACCTCAACCCGCAAATGTGGTCCGAGCTCATGATCGACGACGCCGACGCACTCGCCTTCGAGATCGACCATCTGATCGAGTCGCTTGGCGCCTACAGCCGTGCGCTCAAAGACCGCGACCAGCACTATCTGGAGAATCTTCTTGCCGAGGGAGACCGCATTAAGCGCGCACTCGACGACGAGGCCTCCCACTAGACCAACCTATCACGCCAGGTCGAAAGGACCGAAGCTTATGGCGATTACCATCGATATCGACACTGCACGCCCCTACCAGGTGCATGTTGGCACGTTTTTGCTGGAGCAGGCGGGACCGCTCGTGCGCGCCACTGCCGGCGGCACCAAGGCCGTCATCGTGACGGACACCAACGTGGGCCCGCTCTACCAGATGCCCGTTAAGCAGAGCCTGGACTGTCTCTTATACACATCTGACGCTGCCGACGAACTCTAGGGTGTAGATCT
>ENA-OZHP01000957-OZHP01000957.1-human-gut-metagenome-genome-assembly--contig:-NODE-957-length-10958-cov-5.696872_pt1 | contig 10958 bp, 8 predicted proteins | sample MGYA00244046_ERZ653686 | MGnify/ENA primary metagenome ERZ653686 (study PRJEB26926, sample SAMN06165313) | human gut metagenome | biome: ENVO:00009003; feature: ENVO:2100002; material: ENVO:00002003... | reverse complement strand
GGGCTCGGAGATGTGTATAAGAGACAGCTTATATATAATGCGAAATTTTGTGTAATTTGCTAAGCGTTCGTGCTTGACATTTTTCAGCGAAAAATATATACTGTTTATATAAACTATTTTTTAGATAGAGAATAATTTTGTGCTCTTTTATAAATTATTCAAAACGAAACAAAAACACCACTCTAATTGGTATATACCATTAGAACATTTGGCGTTTTTGTATTATTATGCCCTAACGGGAAAAACCCATTAAATCTATAAACCAAATAACGAAAAGCGTGGTGTATTTATGAAAACAACTGCAACAGTCATGCAGGTATCAAGAAGCCTTCTTATTCTTACTCCTGCAGAATATGACAAGCCTGAAGCTACAATTCAGATTTCGGCTAAAAAGAATAGTGTACCAATTCCTACAATTTTTGGTGCTCCGCAAATCTTTGAGCTTAAGGATTCATTAAAGGATCATCCGATGCAAAAGGCGGACGAGCTTGCACAATTCGTAAAGAGGTGTGCAGAGAGTATAGGTCTTAATCTTGGCGATGTTTTCGTTTGTATAGAGGACGAGGATAATGTTGTCAGCACAGAATATACTCACCCGGCTGCTAAGGATAAGATGCTTCCGGCTTATGCTCGTGTAGAAGCCGAAAAAATTCTTCATGGTGATATAGCTCAATATACTATTATCCATTCAGAATATGGCTATCAGTTCGGCAAGGCAAAAAAGAATGAAGATCTTCAGGCTGCTCTCTTTGCAATGAGTTCAAAGACCATTGCAGATATTAGAATGGAATTTGAAAAGGAAGGAATCCATGTAGTTAAGATTATTCCTCCTATCACAGCTCTTATTCATGCAGGTAAACAGCAGATGAACTCTGCAACTAAGACTGTTGCTCTTATCAGCCTTGATTTTGTTGCAACCCGTCTTGTAATTTTACATAACGGCGCTCCTATCTTCCAGCAATCCTTCTCGAGTGTGCTTGAGGATATTGCAGAAATGATTTCACTTGAGTTTGGTATAAGCCCACTCGGAGCTATCGACCTCATTCGTGAAAATGGTCTTGGTGTTTGTGACCGTTGCAACGACCCTAATACAAGAAAACAAACTATGGGTATGCTCGATAATGCTGCCGGAGAAGTTCTCAGAACTCTTAGAATGGTTATCTCTACTCAGAAGGTTGATATTGACCAGATAGTTATTTGTGATAGTCTTTCAAAGCTCTCAAATCTTTCTAACTACTGTCGTTCTATCGGTCTTACTGTTCCTATCGAGAATGTTTCAAATATCTATACACAAGGTGTTGTGCCTCCTCAGGTTACAGAAGTTGCTAATGATAAGGGCTATAACTCAGGCTGCTATGTAACTCTCAATGCTATTCTTAACATGAGTGTAGCTGAAGGCAACTTCCTTGGTGGCGAATCTGGTCTTGCAGTACTCAAAAAGACTTCCACTGTTGGTGGCAAGGTTACAGCAGGTCTTGCTTGCTTAGTTGGCGTATGGATGCTTGCTGTCGGCGGCTGGTGGATATTCCTTAATGTTCGTCACGATAATGACCAAAAGGCATTGAATGACCCTATCCTTACAGAAACAAAACAGCTCTTGAAGGATGAAGAAACTTATACACAAAAGCTTGCAAACCTCGATACTGATAAGCAGATGCTTCCAAAGACAGTTGTTCATGTTGGCGATATGATGAAGCATATATTTGAGCTTTCAACAGAAAAGCTTGGTGCTATACAGAATGTAAATGTACAAAACTCAAGCAATACTATCAATGCCAATATTCTCACAACAGATTATGAGCAGTATGTTACACTTAGAAAGTATATCCAAGAGCAGAAGTACTTCGACCTCAGTGCTAATATGACATCTACAAAAGATGAACATACAAATGCTATTACAAACACACTTGTTGTATCTATTTCAGCAGATACTATCAAGAAGGCACAAGAGGAGAAAGAGAAAGAAGAAGCAAGCAAATCCTCAGCTGCTGAAGATACAAAGGATACTACAACTAAAGAAACAAGTACTACTACCGAGGAGGCAAGTAAATAATGGGCTCTACGAATTCAGTTCCAAAGTATATCTTTGGTATAATAGCAATAGTCCTATTGGCTATAATATTTATATTTACAGTTCAGGTTCCTTTTTCAAAGGCACAGCCTGAGCTCGAGAAACAGCATCAGTCAGATGCTTCTCAGCTAAAGATTTATCAAGATGCTTATGCTGACAGAGTAAATCTTGCTTCAAGAGTAAGTAGTATGAAGGCTCAATATGAAAAAGATAGTAAGGAATTATTTGTTAATGCAACAAAATCTCCTGAAGATATTATGAAAATGCTCAATTCATCTAAGGTTTTGCCTACTACATATAGCGTTTCTGAGCAGGTGCTTGATGATAAGGGCAGAAGTTCTTCAAGTGGTGAGCCTCTATATTCAACAAATATATCAATTTCATTTGATTCACTCGATGAAACACAGTTGCTCACAGTTCTCGATTATTTCGAAACACAGTCTGAGGGTGCTTATTATATAGACAGACTGACAGTCGAAGCTATTGAAAAAAGAACAAATAGTGCTATAACTGATGGCACTGATGAAAGTTCTAAGGCAGAAAGCAGTGAAAATACAGATAATAAAGTATCTAACGGAGATTTAAATACATTATACTTCACAGGTAAATATGATGTTACTATAGATCTTATGCTTTATTACTTCTTGCCAACAGAACAAACACCTGATGCTATCAAGAAGGCTGTTCAAGATGCTTCTAATGCAGCAGAAGGAAGTGTAGCAGCACCTGCTACATCAGATGCTTCAGGAAGTGCATCAGCAGGCTCATCTGCTGCATAAATTAAATTCAAAGGGCAAAGGGACTAAAAATTTATGGAGGCTTTAGCTTATCTCGGCACAACATACGGTATCATATGGATAATAGCTTGTTTGCCAATAGGTTTTTTACTGATTTTTATATCATATCTTCTTTTTAACAAATTTCCTGCAAAATGGTATTGTGATTATGACGAAGAACCATCTGCTGAATTGCTTGGAAAGCGAGTATCATTTAAGGGTTCAGGAATTATACTTTCAATAATTACTGCAATTTGTTTAATGTTGTGCAGGCTGCAATTCAATAAGGGCTATGATATTCTTTTCACAGCTCTCGGAATTTCGATAATCATATTACTTATGATTACGGTTTCGGATTTTAAGTATACTATAATTCCAGACCAATTTACTGTCGCTTTAGCAGTTGTATTTCTTGCAGTTGTAATTTATGACAGATTGAGAGGATACAATATTTTCAGCTCAGAGTGGTGGCAGCCAATAGCGGGTGCAGCTATCGGAGGCGGAGCAATGCTTCTGATAAATGCCATTGGTGTAATAATCTATAAAAAGGAAGGTATGGGCTTCGGTGATGTAAAGCTCTTTGCCGCAATAGGAATCCTTACAGGTTTTCCAGGAACAATATACACAATATTTATCTCTATAATAATTGCAAGCTTAGGCTTTATCGTTACTATTATAGTTCAGAAAATAACTTCTAAAAATAGTGACGAGCCTGTGCTTGAAGAAATTGATGAAGATAACGATATAGATGATGCAGATAAAGAAAATATCGAATCTGATGTTACAGAAGTGGAAGAAAGCAAAGGCTTCTATCTTGCGTTTGGACCATATATTGCAATCGGAACTATTATCTATATTTGTTTCTTTAATTTGATAAACAATGCTGTTAGTATGTACTTAGCTTTGTTTAAATAGAAAGTGCTTTTCCCGACTATTTAAGGAGTGTAATTGATGAAGGCAAGCAATCTAAAAATAGGTCAAATCCTTATAAATTCAGGTGCAATAACTGAGGAACAGCTCGAAGAGGTACTTAAAAAGCAGAAAACCTCAAAAAAGCGTATCGCAGATATTCTCGTAGAAGATGGTATTGTTACAGAGCAGCAAGTTTGTAAGGCTCTTGAAAAGCAGTTGCTTATTCCTTATCTTGACCTTGATACTGTTCAGATTGACCCTGAACAAATGGCAAATCTTATTCCAGAGAATCTTGCTCAGCAGTATATGGTTTTACCTATAGCACTTGAGGGACGCTTTCTCACAATAGCAGTTGCCGACCCGCTTAATTATAAGGCATTCAATGATATTGCAATATATACAAAGCTAAAGATTAAACCGGTTATTGCAGAACCAACTAAGATTAATAATAAGTTCCGTGATCTTTATGCTTCACAAAAGGCATATGATGATGCTAAGGAGTTTGTTGCATCTCAGCAGATGAGTGATAAAACGAAAGAAGAAGCAGAAGAAGCCGCAAAAGCAGAGGCTTCAGGAAATGACCAGCCGATTATTCGTTTTGTTAATAATATGATGGAAGAAGCCGTTTATCAAAAGGCCAGTGATATTCATATCGAGCCTATGGAAAAGTGTATGAGAATACGCTTCCGTATAGATGGTAACTGCCAGATTTATATGGAAACAGCTCCTGAGCTTATCCCTTCTGTTACGAGCCGTATAAAATTTATCGGTAATATGAATATCGCAGAAAAGCGTATTCCTCAGGACGGTCGTATTAACTATAAGGTCGGCGGTATGGAAATTGACCTTCGTATATCTGTTCTTCCTTCTATGTTCGGCGAAAAGATAGTTATGCGTATTACAACCTCTCTTGGTATGGAGCTTAAAAAAGAAAATATCGGCTTCTTGCCAGAGAATCTCAAAAAGTTTGAACATCTTGTTGCGAGCCACAGAGGAATTATCCTTGTTACTGGTGCGACTGGTTCTGGTAAGTCAACCACGCTCTATACCGGACTTCGCTCCATTATGAGAGATGAAATTAATATTATCACTGTTGAAAACCCTGTTGAAATGATTGTTCCAGGTATCACACAGGTTAATATTAACGAAAAAGCAGGTCTTACCTTTGCGGCGGCTCTTAGGTCTATTCTTCGTCAGGACCCTGATGTTATCATGATTGGTGAGATTCGTGATGGTGAAACTGCCAATATTGCGGTTTCTGCGGCTATTACGGGTCACTTGGTTCTCTCAACACTTCATACATACGATGCACCAAGCTCGGTTGCCCGTCTGGTCGATATGGGAATAGAACCATATATGGTTTCATCAGCTTTGCTCGGAATCATAGCACAGAAACTTGTTCTAAGACTCTGCAAAGAATGCAAACAGCCTTATTCACCAAGTCAGGAGGAGCGTATGTCGCTCAATCTTCCACTTGATGATGAAAATATTACACTTTATAAGCCGTGTGGCTGTGAAAAATGTAATAAAAAAGGCTATAAAGGAAGAATTGCGGTTCACGAGATTATGCTCTTTACTCATGTTATCAAGCGTGCAGTTACTAAGAATATAAGCTCAGATGAACTCAGAGATGTAGCAATAGAAGATGGTATGATTCCTATGACAGAGAATGTACGCCGACTCGTACTTCAAGGTATAACCTCATATGAAGTATTCATAGATGTTACAATCTCTAATGATTAATTTAAAATTTTTGCATTTAAAAATGCTTAAAGCGCAAATAAACAATAATGATAGGGGCGATATTTAAAAATGGATTTTTATAATCTTGTTAAAATGGCCGTTGACAAAGGTGCTTCAGATATTCACCTTGCCTCCGGTAACCACCCGGCATACAGACTTCATGGTAATGTAATTTTTACAGATGACCCAGCTCTTACTGAGGGCGAGGTTACAGCAGTTATTAAGGCATTGCTTATGGCAGATAAGTTTAATACCTTTATGACGGTTGGTGAGGCTGATGCTGCTGTTGAAATCGGCGATTGTGGTCGTTTCAGAGCGAACGCTTTCCATCAGAGATGCGGAACATCTATCGTTCTTCGTGTTATCAACAGCGTTGTTCCTGAGCTTAGCACATTTAATATGCCAAAGGCAATCAGAAAAACTCTCGAGCTTAATGCAGGCTTGGTTCTTCTCTGTGGCCCTACTGGTTCAGGTAAATCTACTACACTTGCGGCTTTGCTCAACGAAATAAATAAAAATAAGAGCCGTCATATTATAACAATCGAAGACCCGGTTGAATTTATACATACTCCTAAGCATTGTATCATTAACCAGAGAGAAATCGGTCTTGACTGTCAATCTTACGCAAATGCTCTTAGAGCTGCGATGCGTGAAGACCCTGATATTATCCTCCTCGGAGAGCTTCGTGATAGAGAAACAATGTCAACCGCTATGACAGCCGTTGAAACAGGTCACTTGGTTTTCTCAACAGTTCATACAGAGGGTGCTGCTAAGACAATAGATAGACTTATAGACATCTTCCCTGCTGACCAACAGCAGCAGATTAGAGTTCAGCTTTCTACATCTCTTAAAGCCGTTATTTCTCAGCGACTTCTTCCTCGAGCAACAGGCGGTCGTGTTGCAGCCTTCGAGATGATGTTTGTTACAAAGGCTATCAGTAACCTTATTCGTGAAAATAAAACAGCTAATATCGACCAGTCTATTCAGCTCGGTTCTCAGACAGGTATGATTACTATGAAGAAGAGTATCGAAGGACTTCTTAAACAGGGTATTATCACTGCTCAGACAGCTAAGGCTTGGAGCTTCGACATCGGCGAAACTGACCAACTTATAACCTGATTCTCTAAGGGCGGTGAATTAAATTGAAATACAAATATACGGCGATAAACCAAAAAAATCAAAAGAAAACAGGCTTTGTAGAAGCTGCAACAGAAAATGAGGCTCTTAATTCCCTGAGAAATAAAGGACTTGTTGTTCAGGAACTGTCAGAAGCCTCTAATTCAGATGCCCCTACAAGCATTCTGCAGATGGAAATCGGTGGCGACTATCATAAGCAAAAGATTAAGCCAAAGAAGCTACTGATGTTCCTTAACCAGATGGCTCTTATGATGAAGGCTGGTATCAACCTTTCTCTTGCTATGGAGATTATGATTACCACCGAAAAAGATAAGACCATGAAAAAGATTATGACAGAGATGAACCAAGACCTCTATAATGGTATTACTCTATCACAGTCTATGAGAAAGTTTAAGTCTTTCCCATCAATCATAGTCAGTATCGTAGAAGCTGGTGAAGCAAACGGTCGTCTTGATACGGCATTTGAACAGTGTGCACTTATTACAAAGAAGGATATGGCTCTTTCTGGTAAGCTGAGAAGTGCTTTGATGTATCCGCTCTTCCTCATAGTTCTTGTTATTGCGGTTATTATCGTTCTTTGCTGCTTTGTTTTGCCGACATTTGCAGGCGTTTACAGCAGCTTTGGTGCAGACCTTCCGGCACTCACAGCAGGTGTTATGGCTTTCTCAGATTTCTTGATTGGATATTGGTATATTCTTATATTGGTTACATTAGCTATCGTAGTTGGATTTATTTTCTTAAAGAAAAACAGTGCAGAATTTGCTATGAAGTTCGCACAGTTCCAACTTAAAATTCCACTTGTCGGTCCTATCATAAGACAATCCTCTCTTGCTCGCTTCTGTCGCTTGATGTCAACTCTTACAGATGCAGGTATTCCTATTCACAGAGCTATGGCACTTTCAAGAGATACAGTTGCTAACCTTTTTGTTAAGGCAAGAATAACAGATGTTATTAACGATGTTCAGATTGGTATTCCAATCAATGAAGCAATGAAGAAACACCCTGTATTCGATGCAATTCTTGTTTCTATGATTCGAGTTGGTGAAGAATCTGGTATGCTTGGTGATTCACTCTTTAAAATGGCAGAACTTTTTGAATCACAGACAGATGAATCTACACAAAGACTTACAGATATGATGACACCTATTATGACAGTTGTTATCGGTGGCGTAGTTGGTTTCCTTGTTGTATCTATCATTCTTCCAATGTTTGGTATGTACGATGTTATCGGTTCATCAACAAACGCAACAGCCTAAATCTAAAAATTCCAATTATAAAGACGACTACCATTTTGGTGGTCGTCTTTTTGCGTGAATTTATTCAAAATAGTAGAACTTGCTTTAAGGTTGTGGTAAAATGAGAAAGGAATATTCTACTATTCTTTTAATAAGAATTATAAGGGGTTGATTTTATGAAATTAAAAGAGCTTATAAAGGATTTAAGCTATACTCTTTCCAAAAACACAGATATAGACAACGAAAAAATTCTTGATACCGATATTTCAGATGTAATATATGATTCTCGTAAGGTGCAGAAGGATAGCCTTTTTGTTTGCCTTAGTGGCTCATCTTTTGATGGACATAAATTCGCACAATCTGCTGTTGATGGTGGTGCTGCTGCAGTGCTTGTCTGCGAAGATGTAGAGGTTAAAAATGCACTTGTAATCAAAGTTGAAGATACAAGAAAGGCTCTTGCTTTGGTTTCGGCGGAATATTTTGGTAATCCAGCCAATGAACTTACTACAATTGGCATTACTGGCACTAAGGGCAAGACCACTACTGCATCTATGGTTGCAAATATCCTTACAGCAGGTGGCTTGAAAACTGGCATTATAGGTACTCTCGGAATTGTTATTGACGGAAAGGTTGAAGAAACTGCCAACACAACGCCTGAATCCTATGAAATTCAGCGAGCAATGCGTAAGATGATTAATGAGGGCTGTAAGTGTGTTGTTATGGAGGCAAGCTCACTTGGCTTAAAATGGCATAGAACAGACGGTTTTATCTTTGATTATGCAATCTTCACTAATTTTTCACACGACCATATCGGCGGTGCTGAACATAAGGATATGCAGGAATATCTCGATTGCAAGGCACTTCTATTCAAGCAGTGCAAGGCTGGTATGATAAATATAGATGATGCAAAGGCTCAATACATAATAGAACATTCCTCTTGCAAGATTGAAACCTTTGGCTTCTCGAAGAATGCAGAGCTTATCGGCTCTGATGACAGCCTTATTTCAAAGGCTGGCTATCTTGGAGTGCATTTCACCATTAGTGGTGTTATGAATACTGAGCTTGATGTTGATATTCCAGGCAAATTTATGGCTTATAATGCTCTTGCGGCAATATCTGTCTGCCGTCACCTTGTTTCTCTTGATGCTATCAAAGAGGGCTTGAACACTGTTAAGGTTAAAGGCAGAGTTGAGCCTGTTCCCGTTCCGGGACACTATACCTTGCTTATAGACTATGCTCATAATGCTCTCAGTATGGAAAGCCTATTAACTATCTTGCGTGAATATCACCCAAACCGTTTAATTACACTTTTTGGTGCGGGAGGAAACAGACCTCGTGACCGCCGTTACGAAATGGGTGAAATTTCTGGTAGACTTTCGGATTTATCTGTCATAACCGAGGATAACTCCCGCTTTGAAAATGTTATGGATATTATTGAGGATATAAAGGTTGGTATCAATAAGACCGATGGCAAGTATGTTGTTATTCCTGACAGAACAGACGCTATCCGTTATTGTATCGAAAATGCTCAGGACGGAGATATTATAGTTCTTGCAGGCAAGGGACACGAAAATTATCAGGATAAAAACGGCAAGAAAACACACTATGATGAGCGTGAAGTTATTGCTTCTATATTAGCTGAGAAATAATTGGAGGATAAATTTATGATACCATTAAAAGTTTCAGAAATCGCAAAGGCAGTTGGTGGTACTCTGCTTTGCGGAAATCCCGATATAGAAATTACAAGTGTTGCTTGTGATAGCAGAGAAGTTAAAGACGGAACTCTTTTTGTGCCGATTCGTGGCGAGAAGGTCGATGCACATAAGTTTATAGAAGATTGTTTAAAAAACTGTTCAGCTACTTTTACAGAATATGATGCCCCAAAAAATGCTGAAAAGCCATATATTAAGGTTGAAAATACTCTTACTGCACTTCAGGCTCTCGGTGCATATTATCGCTCAAAGTTCGATATAAAAATTATCGGTGTTACAGGCAGTGTCGGCAAGACAAGTACAAAGGAAATGATTGCCGCCGCACTTTCTCAAGGCTCAAATGTCTTTAAGACTAAGGGCAACAGAAATAGCCAGATAGGTCTTCCGCTTACTATGCTCGATATTATGCCTGAAAATGAAACGGCTGTTATTGAGATGGGTATGAGCGAATTCGGCGAGATGGAAAGGCTTTGTGCAATCGCTAAGCCTTCTATGGCGGTTATGACCAATATAGGAACTGCTCATATCGAAAATCTTGGTTCAAGAGAAAATATTATGTCCGAGAAATTTAAGATAACAGGTAATTTCACTAAGGATAGCACACTTTTCTTGAATGGTGATGATGAGCTTCTTGTTACTCTCTATGGTAAACAGGATTTTAAGACGGTTACATTTGGTTTTGGCGAGAATTGCGACTATCGTGCCGAGAATATTTGTGTTAATGGTATGAATACTATATTTACTCTCATAAGTAAGAATGAAACCGAAGAAATAGAAATTCCTACCCTTGGTGAACATAATGTTAAAAATGCTCTTGCTGCTTTTGCAGTAGCTAAGGCTTGCGGACTTTCGACTGATGTTATTAAGGCTGGACTTCTTACTTATAAAAATGCCCCTATGCGCCAGCAGATTCATAAGCTTGAAGGCTGTACATTGATTGATGATAGCTATAATGCAAGCCCTGACGCTATGAAAGTATCTCTTGATGTTTTGAAATCTATTGAAGCAACTAAGAGAATTGCCGTTCTTGCAAATATGCTTGAACTCGGTGATTATGCTGAAAGTGAGCATTTTTCTGTTGGCGAACATCTTGGTGAAATTGGCATTGATTGCGTAATCTGTATCGGAAGCCTTGCAGAAAACATAGCTAAAGGTGCTTTGAGCAAGAATAAGAATGTTACTGCAAAGTGTTTTGCGGATAACGCCTCTGCCCTATCTTACTTGAAAACACAAATTGTTGATGGTTGTGCTATTCTTGTTAAGGGTTCTCGTTCTATGCACACAGAAGAAATTTCTAAGGCGGTTATTGCTGATAAGTCAAAATACTGTCTCTTATACACATCTGACGCTGCCGACGAACTCTAGGGTGTAG
>ENA-OZHP01000948-OZHP01000948.1-human-gut-metagenome-genome-assembly--contig:-NODE-948-length-11035-cov-7.534244_pt1 | contig 11035 bp, 10 predicted proteins | sample MGYA00244046_ERZ653686 | MGnify/ENA primary metagenome ERZ653686 (study PRJEB26926, sample SAMN06165313) | human gut metagenome | biome: ENVO:00009003; feature: ENVO:2100002; material: ENVO:00002003... | reverse complement strand
CGGAGATGTGTATAAGAGACAGCTGGGGCGGCGGGGGAGGGGGGATCAGGGCATCATTCTCCCCGCTGTAGAAGGCGCGGTTGTTTTCGATGAGCTGGGGAAGGGTCACGGGGCGGTAGAAATTCACGTCCACCCCGGCGTTGAGCACCCGGGGCATCTGGCGCAGCATGCCGTACTCCGGGCCCCGGGCCTGGTGCAGGTGACCGTGGATCATATAGCCCCGCCTGCGGTAGAGAATGGGATAGTGGCAGAGGATAATGTGGACCTCTCCGTCGTCGATCTCGTTGAAGTCGGTGACGGTCTCAAAATAGCGATACAGCTCCCCGGCGTTTTCAAAGCCGGTGTCGTGGTTGCCCCGGATCAGGTGCTTATGGCCCCGGAGCCGGGACAGGGCGTCCCCGGGCACCAGGCCCCGGTTATAGCCCACGTCCCCCACCACATACACGGTGTCCTCCTCCGAAACGGCCTCGTTCCACCGGTGGATGAGCTGGCGGTCCATGTCCTCCACGGTGTCGAAGGGCCGGGAGGGCAGAAAGGGTTCATAGTGAAAATGCAGGTCGGCGGTATAGAAGATCATGGCGTCCTCCCTGTCGATATTCCCAATTAAGGATAACGGTGGCCAAAAAAATTCAGCACACCTAATTAATTTTTATTCAGTATAGCAAATCCCCCGGCGAATGTCAATACGGTAGGGCGGGAAAATGCCATTTTGGGCATGACAGAGCCCCGGACGGCGGAAGGCAGATATGGCCGCCCGGGGCTTTGTCTATTTCATTCGCTCCACAGCCGCACCGTCCGTGGGGCGGTGTCGCCGTCTGGCAGCAGCGACGCCGCGAAGCCCGCGGGCTGATACGTCAGCTCCAGCAGGAATTGATCGGGCTGATCCAGATAGTCCGGGTACTCGTCCAGCACCATCACCAGCTCCAGCTGCTGCCCCTGAGCGGGCAGCGGGTTCAGCCAGCCGTTTACCACCTGATTGCTGAACTCCACGCCGGACTCATACCCCAGGGGCAGGACGCCCTTGGACAGGTCATAGGCAAAGAGCTGTCCCTTCAGCTCCCGCAGCGCTCCCCCGGCAAAGCCATAGACCCTGGCGTCCAGCACCTTCAGCTGGAAATCGCCGCTTCCTGACTGCACCGCAAAGCGGTACAGATACCGGTATTCGCTGTTTCCGATGGTTCCGACGTGCTCCTCCCGCCATTGCCTCTCCCATGGGCACATCTCGGTAGGTGCGTAGGACAGCCGGGCTCCAGGCGTCAGGACCCGGGCGGTGCGCTGGGCTTCGGTATACCGCAGAATGCCGGACAGCACCAGCAGCGCCGCCAGGACGATCACCGCCGCCCACAGGGCCTTCCGCCGCCGCCGCAGACGGTGCAGCAGCCTGGCCTCCTCCTGAAACTGCGGCTCCAGCAGGGGGTGGCACATTTCGTCCGCTGTCCGGCGGCAGGCTTCGCACCCGGCCAGGTGCTCCTCCAGAGCCTCCCGGGATTCCGGGCTCAGCATCCCCTCGGTGTACAGGGGCATCAGATCCTGGGCCAAGGCACAGTCGATGGTTTTCATGGCGTTCCCTCCATTTGCTCCGTGATTTTCTTCCGGGCCCGGTGATAGGTGACGCAGGCCCAATTTTCACCCTTTTCAAACAGGCTGCCGATGTCGCGGAAGGACAGCTCCCCCAGCACCCGCAGCAGGAATACCTCCCGGTACGGCTCCGGCAGCCGGTGCAGCAGCCGGTGGATGCGCAGGGCCAGGTCCTTGTCCTCAAAGGCGGCGGCAAAGTCCCGGCTGTCCGGCAGGGCGGCGGTGTCGTCCAGGGGCTGGCACCGGCCCTCCTTCCGCCGCAGAGAGGTCCAGGTGTTCCGGGCGATCTGGCACAGCCAGGTGGAGGCGGCGCACTCGCCCCGGAAATCCGGCAGGGCCACCATGGCCCGGTAAAAGGTCTCCGCCGCCAGCTCCTCGGCGGCGTGTTCGCTGCCGGTGAGCCGCAGAGCGTAGCGGTACACCGTCTGATAGTGGCGGCGGTACAGCTGCTCCATATCCTGGGCCATGTCCTCCCTCCTTTCTGTTTATTAGACGCGCGGTGCAGCGGAATCTGACAGAAAATTTCAAAAAAATCCCCTTATGCGGGGGCATAAGGGGATTTTTAGGGGTCAGGTATTCAGATACGGGTCGTCCAGGCGGCCCAGGCGGCGCAGCATGGTCTTTTTCACGGCCTTGAAGATGTTCTCATATCCGGTGCAGCGGCACAGATGGCCGGACAGCAGCTTGCGCAGCTGGTCGTCGGTATAGTACACGCCCCGGTCCAGGATCTCCACCGCCGTCATGATAAAGCCCGGGATGCAGAAGCCGCACTGGATGGCGGTTTCCTCCATAAAGGCCTGCTGAATGTCGGACAGCTCACCGTTGGGGCCCATGAGGCCCTCCAGGGTGGTGATGTGCTTGCCCTCGGCCCACACGGCCAGGTACAGGCAGGAGTTGTAGCACTCGCCGTCGATGAGGACGTTGCAGGCGCCGCATTCGCCCACCTCGCAGCCCTTCTTCACGGAGGTCATGGAGAAGTCGTTGCGGAGCATATCCGTCAGAGATGCCCGGACGTCCACCATTTTCTCCACTTCCTTGCCGTTGAGGAAGAACGTCACCAGCTGATACTGATTCTTTGCCATTACAGCTCACCTCCTGCCAGCTTCACGGACTCGATGAGGCAGCGCTTGGCGCTTTCCACGGCGATGTGGGACCGGAAGGCCTTGCTGGCCCGCCAGGAATCCCGGGGGTGGATATCCTCCAGCACCGTGCGGCCGAACTGCTCGATGTTCTCCAGGGTGACTTCCCTGCCGTTGATGAAGGCCTCGGCGTTCAGCGCCCGCAGAGGCACGGGGCCCGCCACGCCGAAGGCAATGCGCACCCGCTCAAAGGTCTTTTTGTCCGGGCTCAGCCGGGCGTTGACGGAGGTGCCCAGGGTGGCGATGTCCATGGCATTGCGCATGGCGTACTTGATATAGTGGCCGAAGGTCCGGTCATAGGATGCCTTGGGGATCAGGATGGCGGTCTGGATCTCGCCCTCCTCCACCCGCAGGTCCACGGCGCCGGCCTTGAGGTAGAAATCCTTGATGGGCACCCGGCGGACGCCGTTTTTGCCGGTGATCTCGATGATGGCCTCCCAGGCGTGGAGGGTGGAGGCGGAGTCGGCGGAGGTGACGCCGTTGCAGGTGTTGCCGCCGATGGTTCCGGCGTTGCGGATCTGGGGGCCGCCCACCATGTCCACGGCCTCGCCCAGGACGTTGATATACCGCTGGATCAGGGGATCGGCGGTGATGTGGCTGAAGGTGGTGAGACTGCCGATGCGGAGATTTTCCTCCTCGTCCAGGGACACGCCCCGCATTTCCCGGCAGCCCTGGATGCTGATGAGGGCCTTTCCGGCCCGCTTGCCCTCCCGCATCTGCACCAGCACGTCGGTGCCTCCGGCGATGATCTGGGCCTCGGGATGCTCCAGCCGCAGGCGGATGGCGTCCTGGACGCTTTGGGCCTGGTAGAGCGCTGACATATCATACATAGCGGTATTTCCTCCTTAGTCCCGGATCAGGCCCTCTTCCGTGAAGCGCCGGAAAAGGACGTGGGGGGTGATGGGATCCTGGTCGATGGCCACGCCGGTGGCGTTGTAGATGGCGTTGCGGATGGCGGGAGCGCCGGAGCAGGCCGGGGGCTCGCCCAGGGCCTTGGTGCCGAAGGCGCTGGTGGGCTCGGCATTTTCCACGAACTGCGCCTCCAGATGGGGGTGGTCCATGATGGTGGAGAGCTTATAGTCCAGCAGGTTGTTGTTCAGGGGGCGGCCGGTCTTTTCGTCGAACAGCAACTGCTCGGACAGACCGTAGCCGATGGCCATGGACATGCCGCCGTGGACCTGGGCCTCCGCCAGGGCCGGATTCACCAGCCTGCCGCAGTCGTGGACGTTGATGATGTCCTTCAGCGTCACCTTGCACATGGGGATATCCACCTCCACCTCGGCGAAGGTGCAGCCGAAGGAATAGGCGTTGTTGCGGATGGTATAGGTGCTCTCGGCGGTGATATGCTGGGAGTCGTTGGGGTTATACTGGGCGTGCATGGCCAGCTCCGACAGGCTCATCAGCACCTTGCCGTCGGTGGTGCGGACGATGCTGCCGTCCACGATGTCCATGTTGTACACCGCCTGGCGGGTGAGCTTGGCGGCATAGTCCAGAATTTTCTCCTTCAGCAGCAGGCCCGTCTGGCGGATGGAGAAGCCCGCCACATAGGTCTGCCGGGAGGCGTAGGCGCCCAGGCCCGTGGGGGTGATGTCCGTGTCCTGGCAGGACACCACATGGACCCTGCGATAGTCCCCCAGGCCCACCACATCAGCGGCCATCTGGGCATAGACGGTGTCGGCTCCCTGGCCGATCTCCGTCTCGCCGCACTGCATGGTGACGCTGCCGTCCAGGTTCAGCTGCATCCGGTTGGAGGACGTCTCCAGAGAGATGGGATACACGGCGGTGTTGTACCAGAAGGTGGCCACACCGATGCCCCGGTGGACGGGGCCGGTGTCCTTGGCAAATTCCGCCAGCTTCCTGTCATAGTCGATGTACTTCTTGCCTGCCTCCAGACACTGGCGGAAGGAATCGTCATAGTTGACGTTGTGGGAGAATCCGTCCTCGTACCCCTGGGGCATGATGTTCTGCATCCGGAAGGCCAGGGGGTCCATGCCCACGGCCTTGGCGCAGTCGTCCACGTTGGACTCGTCGGCAAAGGAGGCCTGGGGCATACCATAGCCCCGCATGGCCCCGGCGGCGGGCCGGTTGGTGAACACGGTCCATGCGTCGCACTCCATGTTGTCACAGGGATAGTGCTGGGGGAAGGAGCCCATGGCCTTGGCCACGATGCTGTGTCCGTGGGAGGCGTAGGCACCCTGGTTGGAGAACAGCTCCACCTTTCGGGCGGCAAAGGTGCCGTCCGGTCGGAGCCAGGACACGATGTGGAACCGGATGGCGTGGCGCACCCGGTTGGAGACGAAGGTTTCCTCCCGGGAGCAGTCGATGCGGACACAGCGGCCCTGGACCTGGGTGGAGCACCAGGCGCACAGGGGCTCATACAGGGCGTCCTGCTTGTTGCCGAAGCCGCCGCCGATATAGGGCTTTACCACCCGGATATCGCTCCAGGGGCGGCCCAGGGCCTGGCCCACCACTCGGCGGATGATGTGGGGGATCTGGGTGGAGGCCACCACGGTGATCCGGCCGTTTTCTTCATAGGCGAAGCACCCGTGGTTCTCAATGTGGCAGTGCTGCACCGTGGGGGTATCGTACCAGCCCTCTACCCGGATGAGGCCCGGCTCCCGGATGGCGGCCTGATAGTCGCCCTTCTTCATGTCGGTGTGCTTGAGGATATTGTTGGGAAAGGCCTCGTGGAGCTGGGGCGCACCGGGCTTCATGGCCTCCTGGGCGTCCAGCACCAGGGGAAGCTCCTCATACTCCACCTGCAAAGCCCGGACGCCCTGCATGGCGGCCACCTCGTTTTCCGCGATGACCACGGCCACGTCGTCGCCGTAGTAGCGGACGTGCCGGTTCAGAAGATGCCGGTCCGCCACGTCCTGATGACCCGGGTCCATGGACCAGGGGTGGCCGGCGGTGGGGAAGGGATGCTCCGGCACGTCGAAGCAGGTCAGGACCTTCACCACGCCGGGAATCGCCTCCGCAGCGGACTTATCCACAGACTTCACGAAGCCGTGGGCAATGGTGGAGTGCCTGATGCGCACATACAGCGCGTCCCGGGGCATCAGATCCTCGTAATATTTGGTGCGTCCGGTGGCCTTGTCAAAGGCGTCCACCCGGACCTCCCGTTTTCCAACCTCAGCCATGAATGGTGTCCTCCTCAGCAAAATAAGAAGCCGCGATATCTGGCATAAGCCCTCGTAATTCTTCTTTATTATATTGTATCATAGCACATCCCGGAGGCTTTGAAAAGTGGTGAACGTAATTTTAGTTGCAGAATAGCGCCATGACAGAAAAAGCCCCGGCGGGGCTTGTCCGCCGGGGCAGGGGAGATGCGGTGTCAGCGAAAGGAGATCGCTCAGATGGCCTTGCGCTTCTTGGAGGTCATCACCACGACAGCGCCGGCTGCCATGACGGCCACCAGACCGTACACCACCACGCCGGTATCGGCGGTCTTGGGGCTTTCGGGCTTGGTGGGAGTGGTGGGCTCCTCAGCAGGCAGGGTGATGGTCATGCGGCCCTGGGGCTGGGCATACTGCTCGCCCACAACGCCCTTGAGCTCGGTGGTGATGTAGTCCATCAGCACCTCGTCCAAAGGCAGACCGGTGTCGAACTGGCTGGAGGCGGCAGCAAAGGCATAGTAGGTGTCGCCGCCGGCGGCGCAGAAGTTGTTGGTGACCACGGCATAGGTCTTGTTGGGGTCAAAGGCCTTGCCGTTGACGCTGTTGATGGTGACGCGGTTGATGGAAGCGGGACCATAGTAGGTGGCCTTACCGCTACCGCTGGGATAGGGAGTGGTCTGCGGATCGTATTTCTTGGTGGCGTCAATGGAGATGTTCATGCCGGCAATCTGGGGGAAGCCGCCCAGGGAGTCGGGCAGAGCAAAGGTAGAAGCCTCCAGGGCCTCCAGCAGCTCGGCGCCGGTGACGTACACCACGGCCACGGTGTTGCCGAAGGGCAGCACGGTGTTCACGTCCAGCTTGGAGATGTCGCCCTTGTGGATCCAGGCCCGGATGCCGCCGCCGTTGGTGATGGCCACCACGTTCTCGGCGGGAACGGTGAGCTCAGCGTCCTTGCGGATGGCCCACAGCATGGAGTCGGTGATCAGGTCGCCCAGGTTGGTCTCCTGGGTGCGGTTGCCGGGATCCTTGTCGCCGTTGAGCTCCACGTCGGTTCTGGCAAAAACCTTGCCGTACTCGGCGTTGATGTCGCTGATGATCTTGTCGGCGGCAGCCTTCACGGTGGCGTCCTCCTTGGTGTAGGCGGACAGGTCGATGAGGCCGTTGCTCTCGATGCTCTTGGTGGCGTTGTCAATGACGATGGCGCCCACATAGGCAAGGCCCGTGCCGGTGGACTGGACCATGCTGTTGTCCTTGCTGGCGGTCATCACCGTGTGGGAGTGGCCGTCGATGAACAGGTCGATGCCCTTGACGTTCTGCATCACATTATAGGAGCAGTTGGGCTCGGAGGACTTATCCACGCCCAGGTGGCCCAGGGCGATGACGATATCGGCATTCCCCTCGTTGCGGGCCATGTCCACGTTCTCCTGGGTGACCTTGTACAGATCCTTGCCGCCGATGAAGCTCAGGCCCTTCATCAGGGCGGGGTTGGCCTTGGTCTGGGTCTCGGGGGTGGCCATGCCCACAATGGCGATGCGGAACAGCTCGGTCTCATAGGTGTCGTCGGCATAGATGGGAGCGGTGCCGCCGGGGGCGAAGAGCAGCTCGCCCTCGTCGTCCACCAGGTTGTTGCAGGCGACCATGAAATCGCCCTGGTGCTTTTTCAGGTTCTCCATCAGCTGGGGGAAGCCGTAGTCGAACTCGTGGTTGCCCAGGGTGATGACGTCATAGCCCACCAGGGCCATCATGTCCAGGGCGGTTGCGCCCTTGCTGAGGCTGACGTAGGGAGAGCCCTGGCTGTAGTCACCGGCGTCCAGCAGGATCACCTGGTGAGCGCCCTTGTCGTAGCACTCGTCCCGCAGAGCAGCCACCTTGGCGTACTTGTCGATGGCGCCGTGGACGTCGTTGGTGTGCAGGATGACGGTCTTGCCCGCCAGGGAGTCAGGGAGCTGATACGTCTCCTTGTTCTCGCCCCAGGAAGCCGGGACCATCAGCGCCAGCGTCATGACCAGCGCCAGCAGAGTCGCTAAGAATTTCCGCATGGTATCTTTCCTCCTTCATTTTCAGAGCGCGGTGCGCGTTCTGTTGTACCTTTATCATACATGATTTTTCCGGAAAAGGAAATTCTTTTTCCTTCTGCAAGATATACAAAAATATTCCCCCTTTTTTGTTGGATTTTCTCAGGGAAAAACCGGGAAAAACAGTATGTTTTTCTGCCCGTTCCGTGGTATAATAAAAAATCAAGGCATATGATCCGGAAAAGGAGGGCATTTCCATGAAATATCTGTTTCGCGGGGGCACGGTGGTGTCCGGACGGGGGACCCGCCGGGCGGACGTGCTGGTGGAGGACGAGAAGATCCTCCGGGTGGCCCGCAGCATCACCGCGCCGGAGGCCGCCGTCATCGACGTGGAGGGGCAGCTTCTGCTGCCGGGCTTCATCGACGCCCACACCCACTTCGACCTGGACGTGTGCAGCACCACCACGGTGGACGACTTTTTCTCCGGCAGCCGGGCGGCTCTGCGGGGCGGCACCACCACGGTGGTGGACTTCGCCTGCCCCAACAAGGGCGAAACCCTGCACCAGGGGCTGGAGCTGTGGCACAAAAAGGCCGACGGCAACTGCTGCTGTGACTACGGCTTCCATATGACCATCGACGACTGGAACCCCGGCATCGAGGCGGAGATCGACGACATGTACGCCGCCGGTATCTCCTCGTTCAAAATGTACATGACCTATCCCGCCATGATGATCGGCGACGAGGCCATGTATCACGCCCTGAAGAAGCTGAAGGAAAAGGGCGGCATCTGCGGCGTGCACTGCGAAAACAGCGGCGTCATCGACGCGCTGATCGCCGAAAAGAAGGCGGCGGGCCAGATGGGCGTGGGCTCCCATCCCCGGACCCGGCCGGACTTTCTGGAGGCCGAGGCCGTGTCCCGGCTCCTGCGCATCGCCCAGGCGGTGGATATCCCGGTGGTCATCGTCCACCTGACCAACGAGGCCGCCCTGCGGGAGGTAGAGGCCGCCCGCAAGCGGGGCCAGCGGGTGTATGTGGAGACCTGCCCCCAGTATCTGGTGCTGGAGGACAGCGTGTATGACGCGCCGGAGTATTCCATGGCCGCCCGGTATGTCTGCGCCCCGCCCATCCGGAAGGAGCGGGACCAGCAGGCCCTTTGGACGGCCCTGCGCAAGGGCGAGATCCAGACCGTGTCCACGGACCACTGCAGCTTCACTCTGGAGCAGAAGGACGCCGGACGGGGGGACTTTACCAAGATTCCCGGCGGTCTGCCGGGGGTGGAGAACCGGGGCGAGCTGCTGTATACCTACGGCGTCACCACCCGGAAGATCAGCCTGGCCACCATGTGCCGGGTGCTGTCGGAAAACCCCGCCAAGCTCTACGGGATGTTCCCCCGGAAGGGCGTGCTCCAGGACGGGGCCGACGCGGACATCGTGGTGTACGATCCCCAGGCGGACCATGTGCTCCGGGCCGAGGATATGGCCAGCCTGGCGGGCTACACGCCGTATGAGGGCTTCCCCATCCGGGGCGGCATCCGGCAGGTGTGGCTCCGGGGCCGCCTGGCAGTGGAGGACGGCTTTGTCCTGGCCGGACCCGACGGCAAATATATCCCCCGGGGCAAGTGCAGCCTGTAACCGGGAAATGAGAAAGAAGGCAGCCGTATGAGTGTTCTGTATTGTCAGTCCCCGGCGCTGTTCTGGTGCGCCCTGGCGCTGATCGTGTGTTTCTTTGTGCGCCGTGGGGGCCATCGGGTCCGGGCAGTGCTGGACCTGGTGCTGGGGCTTCTGTGCATCGTGGGCGGCGTGGCCCTGTATTATCTGGGTATGTATAACGACGCCTTCACCATCCGGGACTTCTGGCAGATCCGCACCGCCGGATGGATCGGTCTGGCGGCGGTGGTGCTGGTGACGGCGTGGCAGGTCATCAAGGCCACCCGCCGCAGCGTGTCGGTCCGCCGGGCCGCCCGCCAGGCGGAGCGGGACGAAAAGACCCGGCAGAAGGAGCTGGAGGATGCCAGGACCCGGGCCTATGCCGCCGGGCAGGAGGACGCCAAGGCCGCCAGCCGGGTGGCCGAAAACGCCTCCTCCGCCGACAGCCGGGAAAATCCCTGACAGCCCGTTTCCATGAACAAAAAAAGTGCCCCCGCGGGGGCACTTTTTTATTCCGTATCAGTCGTTCCGGGAGCACTTTTCCGCGTCGATGGCCAGCACCACCATCAGGGCATTCAGGGCGTCCCCCGAGTCCGCCACGTCGATGGTATAGGTGTCTGTCCAGTTAAACAGCTCCTTGCTGATAGAAGCCACCGTCCGGGGCCCGTCCTGGATGGTATAGTCCCACTCCATGAAGCTGCCCTCCACCGTCCAGCCGCAGAAATCCATGGTGAAGGACGGGTGGAAAAACGTGAACTCCTTGCGGATGGTGCCGATGCACCGCTCCCCCACATACAGATCAAACTTCGGCAGAAACGTCAGCACCTGCTGCTTCACTGTGGCAATGTGCTGCCCCCGGGGGTCCAGAATGTGCAGGCAATGGCCCCAGGAGAGCTTTCCCTCCACGGTATAGGCCACATCGCCGCCCTCATAATAGATGTCATAGCTGTCAAACCATGAAAAGAACCGCTGCTTGAAATACAGCTTCATCGGATGCACCTCCCTTTTTCCCCAGTATACCGGATTTGCACCCCGCTTGCAAGGGAAATTCCTCTTTACAAAATAGAAAATCTGTTCTATAATGGTGGCAGTATCTTTGAAGGGAGGGCGATGCCATGCGCGCACGGCCTGTCAGCTGCTGCTTTTCCGGCCACCGTCCGGCCAAGCTCCCCTGGGGGGAAAACGAAGACGATCCCCGGTGCCGGGCCCTGAAGGTCCGGCTTCGGGACGCGCTGGACGCCGCCTATGAGGCGGGATACCGGCACTTCATCTGCGGCATGGCCCAGGGCTGCGACCTGTATTTCTGCGAGCTGGCCCTGGCCCTACGGCAGCGGCACGGGGACGTCAGCGTGGAGGCGGCCATCCCCTGTCCCACCCAGGCCGACGGCTGGCCCCGGCCCCAGCAGGAGCGCTATCGCCGCCTGGTGGCGGCCTGCGACTACGAGACCCTGGTGCAGTCGTCCTACAGTCCCGGCTGCATGCAGCGGCGCAACCGCTATATGGTGGACCTGTCTCTTATACACATCTGACGCTGCCGACGA
>ENA-OZHP01000944-OZHP01000944.1-human-gut-metagenome-genome-assembly--contig:-NODE-944-length-11055-cov-8.734182_pt1 | contig 11055 bp, 10 predicted proteins | sample MGYA00244046_ERZ653686 | MGnify/ENA primary metagenome ERZ653686 (study PRJEB26926, sample SAMN06165313) | human gut metagenome | biome: ENVO:00009003; feature: ENVO:2100002; material: ENVO:00002003... | reverse complement strand
GGCGGGGGCGTCGGGGTCAAAGTCCGCGATGACCAACGGCATGGGGACCTCCTCCTCGGGCCGCTCCTCCACATACCGGTCGGGCCGCTCCTGGGGCACCTGGATGCCGTCGCGACTTCCTTTGCCGTTGCGCAGGACGCACACCTCGCAGTTGTGATAGCACCGGGGGGAATCCGGCTTTTCGTCCAGCCGGACCTTCATGGTCTCCCGGAGCACGTTTACCTCGCACACGTTGCCGGGGCCGTCGGGGGTCTGGACAAAGGAGTCGTTTTTGGGCATGCGCTTCAGGGCATCCTCATAGGCGTCCTGCTCGTATTTCAGGCAGCACATCAGCCGCCCGCAGGTGCCGGAGATTTTGGTGGGGTTCAGGGACAGGCTCTGGGTCTTGGCCATTTTGATGGACACCGGCACAAAGTCGTCCAGGAACTGGGCGCAGCAGAAGGGCCGGCCGCAGATGCCCAGGCCCCCCAGCATCTTGGCCTCGTCCCGGACGCCGATCTGCCGCAGCTCGATGCGGGCCCGGAACACCGACGCCAGGTCCTTTACCAGCTCCCGGAAGTCCACCCGCCCGTCGGCGGTGAAGAAGAACAGGATCTTGTTCCCCTCGAAGCTGCACTCCACCCGCACCAGCTTCATCTCCAGCTTGTGCTGGAGAATCTTCTTCTGGCAGATGTCGAAGGCCTCCTTTTCCCGGGCGCGGTTGTGGGCCGCCGTCCGGCGGTCGTTCTCCGTGGCCACCCGGACCATGGGCCGCAGGGGCTGGATGACGCAGCAGTCGTCCACCGGGTGGTTGCCCATGGTACACTGGGCGTATTCCAGGCCCTGGGCCGTCTCCACGATGACGTGGTCCCCGGTCTGCACCTGCACGTCGCCGGGGTCAAAGAAGTAGGTTTTGCATCCGCTGCGGAAGCGGACGCTGATCACAGTTGTCATATGGTTAAGTCCTTTCGTATATCCGTATAGCTCATGTCTTTCACAGCAGCTCCTGCCACCCGGCGCACAGGGCCCCCAGCACATGGCCCACGCCCACGTTATATCGGCACTCCAGGCAATAGCGCTTCATCAGCTCCGTCAGGCCCCGGAGCTGCCGGACGGTAAGGCCCCGGCGCAGCTCCTCCGCCCCGGGGATATCCGCCGGGTCCGGCTTTCCATAGGCGGCCAGCAGGGCCTCGGCGGCGGCGCGCCATCCGGCCTCCAGCAGCTGCTGCAGCTGCTCCCGCTTCAGGCGCTTGTTCTCCAGCCCCACCAGGTATTGGCTCACCGGCAGCAACTGTCCGCTGGCAAAGGCCCGGCACAGGTCCCGGGCGGTGTCGTCCCGGGCGTCCTCGTCCCCGCCCCGGAGCTTCCACTCCACACAGCGGGAGCGGATGGTGGGCAGCAGGGTCGCCGCCGTCTCCGCGCAGAACAGGAAGGCCGCATAGGGCGGACCCTCCTCCACCAGCTTCAGCAGCACGTTCTGGTCCCGCTGGTTCAGGGCGTCGCAGTCCGGGAAGATATACACCTTGGCGGCCCCGTCGTTGGGCCGGATATAGGCGTCCTGCCGCAGGCTTCGCAGCAGGTCCACCGGCAGCTCCCGGTGGTCGGGGTCCTGCACCGTCTGCACGTCCGGGTGGATGTCCTCCATCACCTTGCGGCACTGGCGGCATTGCAGGCAGGGCCGCCCCCCCTCCGCCTGGCACTCCATGGCGGCGGCGGCGAAGCGGGCGGCGGCCATGCGGTCCCCGCTGCCGGAGAAAATGATGGCATGGGGCAATGCGCCGCCCTGGGCGGCCCGGCGCAGGCGGCGGGCCAATGTGCTGTTTTCCGGCAGAAGCTGCCCCATGGTCCGCCCTCCCTTCCATGGCCGCTGTGATGGTCATACGAACCGATTCTATAAGTATAGCACACCCCCGGGTTCCTCCGCAAGGCGCAGGCGCGGCTTTTCCGCAAAAAATAGTTTCCTGTCGGGAGAATATTCCCGGTAATTTTCGGCCATAATGGCAAAAAGATTCCTTTTTGTGAAAATCCTCTTGCTTTTGGCGGGGGATGTGCCTATAATGAGATGTTCGTAACTATATTTTATATACGGAGGGAACTAAATGAGTAAGAAGTATTGCTATCTCTTTACCGAGGGCAACGCCAAAATGCGCGAGCTGCTGGGCGGTAAGGGCGCCAATCTGGCCGAGATGACCAACATTGGCCTGCCCGTGCCCCAGGGCTTCACCATCACCACCGAGGCCTGCACCCAGTATTATGAGGATGGCCGCCAGATCAACGACGCCATCATGGCAGAGATCATGGAATACATCGAGAAGATGGAGAAGATCACCGGTAAGAAGTTCGGCGATCACGAGAATCCCCTGCTGGTCTCCGTCCGCTCCGGCGCCCGGGCCTCCATGCCCGGCATGATGGACACCATCCTGAACCTGGGCCTGAACGAGGACGTGGTGGACGTTATCGCCAAGAAGTCCAACAACCCCCGCTGGGCCTGGGACTGCTACCGCCGCTTCATCCAGATGTACTCCGACGTGGTCATGGAGGTGGGCAAGAAGTATTTCGAGCAGCTCATCGACGAGATGAAGGAGAAGAAGGGCGTCACCCAGGACGTGGAGCTCACCGCCGAGGATCTGAAGGAGCTGGCCGGTCAGTTCAAGGCTGAGTACAAGTCCAAGATCGGCCAGGACTTCCCCTCCGATCCCAAGGAGCAGCTGCTGGGCGCCATCAAGGCCGTGTTCCGCAGCTGGGATAACCCCCGCGCCAACGTGTATCGCCGGGACAACGACATCCCCTATTCCTGGGGCACCGCCGTCAACGTCCAGTCCATGGCCTTCGGCAACATGGGCGACGACTGCGGCACCGGCGTGGCCTTCACCCGCAACCCCGCCACCGGCGAGAAGAAGCTCATGGGCGAGTTCCTGACCAATGCCCAGGGCGAGGACGTGGTGGCCGGCGTGCGTACCCCCATGCCCATCGACCAGATGGCCGAGAAGTTCCCCGAGGCCTATGCCCAGTTCGTGGAGGTCTGCCGCACCCTGGAGGACCACTATCGCGACATGCAGGACATGGAGTTCACCGTGGAGCATGGCCAGCTGTACATGCTCCAGACCCGCAACGGCAAGCGCACCGCTCCCGCCGCCCTGAAGATCGCCTGCGACCTGGTGGACGAGGGCATGATCTCCGAGCAGCAGGCCGTGGCCATGATCGATCCCCGGAACCTGGATACCCTGCTGCACCCCCAGTTTGACCCCGCCGCGCTGAAGGCTGCCGCCCCTGTGGGCAAGGCGCTGCCCGCCTCTCCCGGCGCCGCCTGCGGCAAGATCGTCTACTCCGCCGAGGACGCCAAGGAATGGGCTGCCCGGGGCGAGAAGGTGGTCCTGGTCCGTCTGGAGACCTCTCCCGAGGATATCGAGGGCATGAAGGCCGCCCAGGGCATCCTGACCGTTCGCGGCGGCATGACCTCCCACGCCGCCGTTGTGGCCCGCGGCATGGGCAAGTGCTGCGTCTCCGGCTGCGGCGCCATTGTCATGGACGAGGAGAACAAGCAGTTCACCCTGGCCGGCAAGACCTATCACGAGGGCGACTGGCTGAGCCTGGACGGCTCCACCGGCAGCATCTACGACGGCGCTATGCCCACCGTGGACGCCAGCGTGGGCGGCGACTTCGGCCGCATCATGGCCTGGGCCGATAAGTTCCGCCGACTGCAGGTCCGCACCAACGCCGACACCCCCCACGATGCCGCCAAGGCCCGTGAGCTGGGCGCCCAGGGCATCGGCCTGTGCCGCACCGAGCATATGTTCTTCGAGGGCGACCGCATCGCCGCCATCCGCGAGATGATCTGCTCCGACACCGTGGAGCAGCGCGAAAAGGCTCTGGCCAAGCTGCTGCCCATGCAGCAGGGCGACTTCGAGGGCATCTATGAGGCCATGGAGGGCTGCCCCGTGACCATCCGCTTCCTGGATCCCCCCCTGCATGAGTTCGTTCCCACCGAGGAGGCCGACATCGAGCTGCTGGCCAAGGATATGGGCAAGACCGTGGCCGAGATCAAGGCCATCATCGCCTCCCTGCACGAGTTCAACCCCATGATGGGTCACCGTGGCTGCCGTCTGGCCGTCACCTTCCCCGAGATCGCCGTCATGCAGACCCGTGCCGTCATCCGCGCCGCCATCAACGTTCAGAAGCGTCATCCCGAGTGGAACATGGTTCCCGAGATCATGATCCCCCTGGTGGGCGAGGTCAAGGAGCTGAAGTACGTCAAGAGCATCGTGGTCAAGACCGCTGACGAGGAGCTGGCCGCCGCCGGTGTGGAGATGAAGTACCTGGTGGGCACCATGATCGAGATCCCCCGCGCGGCCCTGACCGCCGACGAGATCGCCACCGAGGCCGAGTTCTTCTCCTTCGGTACCAACGACCTGACCCAGATGACCTTCGGCTTCAGCCGCGACGACGCCGGCAAGTTCCTGGGCGCTTACTATGACAAGAAGATCTATGAGAACGATCCCTTTGCCAAGCTGGACCAGGTCGGCGTGGGCAAGCTGGTGAAGATGGCTGCCAAGATGGGCCGCGAGACCCGTCCCGACCTGCACCTGGGCATCTGCGGCGAGCACGGCGGCGATCCCAGCAGCGTGGAGTTCTGCCACAAGGTGGGCCTGGACTATGTGTCCTGCTCCCCCTTCCGCGTGCCCATCGCCCGTCTGGCCGCCGCACAGGCAGCCATCAAGGAACAGCAGAACTGAGCTGTGCCTGAGGGCATAGAGCACAACGCATAAATCAAGCGGTCACACCGTCTCCGTGAGGCGGTGTGACCGTTATTTTTTGCCTATTTTTGATCAGAGCACTTGCTATAGCTCCTGTTTTCGCAAGAAAGCAGGGGGCATTCACAGAGTTCCGTGTATCACATCATGAGCCGCTTTTCGGAATATAATTTATAAATCGGCAGCTCGTGTTGGGTTTTTTCGACGACGACATACTTGCCGTTGACCAGGACGAGAATATCCCCCCGCCCGGAGGTGCGCCGCATCCGTCCAGCCCTTGACAGGAGAATAGAATGGATGTCCCGGCGTTGCAACGATTTCTTCGCCGTTTGCCCAGATATGAACCAGTTGGTCCGCCTCGTTGACATAGGTTTCGACAACCTTTCGTTCTGTCTCCGCAGGGGAAAATCCCCTGCGGAGACACGTGCCTTAATAAAACTGCTCCACGGTACGTTCTTCACCGGTGTCTACGTCCCGGAAGCGCAGCTCCACCAGTTCTCCGTCCCGGCGCTGGCCAAGATACTCCATGGGAGAGTTCTTGCCCATAGGCCAATCGGCCTCCTGCGCCCAGCGAGGAAATTTCCTATCCTTGATGTGAAAAGCTTTCCATAAGGCTTCTTTACCGGCTGCCGCACGGTCGGCCTTTTTCATCGTCCTGGGGAATTTGTCCAAAACCTCTGCCGCATAGGACATTACTTCTGCACCACCAATAGACCTTCCAAGTGCCTTGAAGTAATAATCGTCATCATCCTTGTAGCGCTTTGTCCTTTTAGCATCGGGGTATTTCGTCAAAATCGCTGTAAGCATTAAATTATATATGCCACATTGCCTGCGAACGATCGTTGTGTACGAGTCTTTGGGCGGATAGGGACTTTCCACCAGCATTCTCAGTACGTGTCCATCATATACTAAAGCTATTGTCCGGTATAAAGCATAGAGTAATCTATCCTTAGCAATAACCGGCGGCGGCTCATGGCTGAAATCAGCAATACTGTCCAGCCACTCTCCGATTTTGGGGTCCGCACAGTAGGCGTCCCAAAATTCATCAAATGGGATATCTCCGGCAATAAAGTCAAATACGATCTGCATAGTACCTCCTAATAATCCGCTTATTTGCTGGCTATTGCTGGGACTTTCTTTTATGATGTCCGCAGCCCTTTGGGGCCGAAAAGCCAAATCATCAGCATCGTCGCCACAGCTCGACTCCGTGGTCATCCTGCACAGAGCAAAGCCGTTTTGGCAGCTCTGCGTCCCGAAGATTGAAATGGCGACGGTTTTTGCAGGTCACATAAGGGACGTTCATACATAGACGCAGGTCTCCGTCTGCAACATCCATGCCCAAATTCAAAACCTTCAGATTTGGCATATTGCAAAGAAAAGATAGGTTTGGCAAGATGCTATTTCCTTGTAACTCCAGATATTCCAGCGCCGATAAAGCGGACAGAGCAGAAAAATCCGTGATATGAGAGCAGTGGTCAAGGCACAGCTGGAATAAGGTACTCTTTACGTTTACCAGGGCGGAGATATCCGTCAGATTTCGCTGATAACACAAGGAAAGCGACTTCAAGGATTTTGCCTTGTGCAAGCCATTTAGCGAGTGAATTTTGCCCTGCGTCAGCGATAGCCAGTCTAAGCTTTCTCCCCCGATAACATCTGCAAGGTCATTTCCTTGATATGCGCAGAGATTAAGGGATTGTAAGTCCTGCGCATTGGCGAAACCATACTCGTACTTCGTATGTGATACATACAGGCACCGCAGACCTGGGACCTTCCCGTAGTCTATTTCACCGTGCAGTTTTCCTGCTATACCATAGGCCGTTTGACAGCGAAGCCATTTAACGCATGGCATATGATACAACGGCGAAAAATCGAATCCGTCTGCCGCAGAGTCTGATGGAATGACCCACAAGAACTGAAGCGACGGGCATTGAGACAGCCAACCGATCTCGTCCGAAATGACGATTGCCTTTTCAAGCCCCTCTGACTGTATTAGTGCCAGATGTTCCGCAAAACTTCTGGAAGAATGCGGAAGCTGCGGCGTTATACAGCCTGCGCTTTGCGGAGCATGAACGACAATCGCGTCATGCACATTGGTCGGATCGGTCAGCGCCGTAAAGATGAAGCCATTCCGATTTGTATATCCCTGCCGCAATTCGGCATAGGTTGCCTTTGTAAAAAACATGAGTTACCTCTTAGAACAGCAATGCAGCAATTTTCTTTCCGGGACTCCAAATCTTATTAACAGTAGGCGTCCCAAAACTCACCAAAGGGAATATCTCCGGCGATAAAGTCAAATACGATCTGCATAACCCTTCCTGCATTTCAGCAAAATCATACATAGGGAATCCCTCTGTATAAGTATACAAGAGACTTCCCTTATTTGCAAAGCCTTTTTTCGTCACCCGGCCTTTGGAGTCGTAAGTGGTTGTCGTTGTGTTCCCCTTGGCATCGCTTACAGCCGCACCGCCCGCCGCACAGGCTGCCATCAAGGAACAGCAGAACTGAGCTGCGCCTGAGGGCATAGAGGACAACGCATAAATGGAACGGACACACCGTCTCCACGAGGCGGTGTGTCCGTTTTTGCATCATATGTTGCTGATTTTCGACAATATATTACGCCTTCACGCTTTCGGCCAGCTGCGCGGCCATGCGCTCCAGCTCCTCCTGCTGCCCCTGGCGCAGGGCGGAACGCAGGGTCACGGTATCTGCGGCCTGCTCCCATTTCAGAGGCTCCAGGAGCTTCTGCATGCCCCGGGCGCTGGTGGGAGCCCAGGACCCGTTCTCGATATACGCCACCCGGCGGTTCTTCAGCGTATGGGCAGTCAGATCGTGCAGCAGGTTCTCCATGGTGACGAACACACCGCCGTTATAGGTGGGAGCCGCCAGCACCACATGGCTGAACCGGAAGGCCGCCGCCAGGATATAGGACGCCGGGGTGACGGAGGTGTCGAACATCTCCACCTGCACCCCCTGCTCCCGCAGGCGGCAGGCCAGGATGTTGGCGGCGTTCTCCGTGCCGCCGTAGACGGAGGCATAGGCGATGACCACGCCCCGCTGCTCCGGCTCATACCGGCTCCACAGGTCGTATTTGCCCAGGATATACCCCAGATCCTGCCGCCACACGAAGCCGTGAAGGGGCAGCAGCATCTGAATGTCCAGTCCCCCGGCCTTTTTCAGCACCGCCTGGACCTGTGCGCCGTACTTGCCCACAATATTGGTGTAATACCGCCGGGCCTCGTCCAGATAGTCCCGGTGGAAGTCCACCTCGTCGGCGAACAGCGCGCCGTTCAGGGCGCCGAAGGTGCCGAAGGCGTCCGCCGTCAGCAGCAGCTTGTCCGTCTCGTCATAGGTCATCAGCACCTCCGGCCAGTGGACCATAGGCGCGGCCACAAAGTGCAGGGTGTGCCGCCCGGTGCAGAGGGTGTCCCCCTCCTTCACCACGCTGATGCGCCCCTCGTACCCGGGGCCGAAGAACTGGGCCAGCATATTCTTGGCGGCGGCGGAGCACACCACGGTGGTCTCCGGGTGCCGGATCAGCAGGTCCCGGATGTCGGCGGCGTGGTCCGGCTCCATGTGCTGCACCACCAGGTAATCCAGGGCCCGGCCATTGAGCCCGTGGGCCACGTTTTCCAGAAAGCTGCGGCACACGGAGGCGTCGGCGGTGTCGAACAGCACCGTTTTCCCGTCCATCAGCAGATAGCTGTTGAAGGAGATGCCCCGGGGCACGTCATAGACGCCCTCGAACATAGCCAGGCGGCGGCCGTCGGCCCCCACCCAGGTGTAATCGTCATTGACCTTTCTTGTGCAGAACATCAGAAAACCCTTCTTTCCCTATTATATCTATTCTATTATATCCCCTTCCCGGCAAAAATTCTGTGTCATATGCAACACTTGTGAAAAAATGCGCCCCGCCGGGGCGCATTTTTCAGGCTTCGTTCAGGTCGATGATAACGTGGCACGCCGTCCGCAGCGCATCCTCCACATACGCCGCGTCCTCCTCCGGCAGGGTCACATTCTCCGGATAGTACAGTTGGATGATGTACTCGCTGCCGTCGATACACAGCTGCGCCATATAGAACCCCTGGTTCCGGAACAGGTACACCGGCACATAGCGGTACACGTCCCACGGGGACGGCAGATCCCCCACAACGCCGGTGACTCCCACGGAGACCTCCGCGTTGAAGGTAACGCCGCCGCGCTCCATGGTGCCGGATATGGCAAAGCCGCTGACCTTGGCCAGCCGGGAGGGGCCGTCCATCCGGAGCTGACGCTCCGTCACTGTCCACGGCAGCAGGTTTTCCCCGGGGACCCGGATATCCGATTTCTTTTCCACCGTGTCCCGCAGCTGTTCATAGCTTTCCGCCGGCTTCATCCGGGTGGGATTCACCGGCCAGACCATAACGGCGTACACGATCCCACCCACCATGGCCAGCAGCACCGCCAGCAGGACGATTTTTCCAGCTTTTTTCATGGCAGGACTCCTTTCCCGTTACGAATACAGGTCGATGATTTCGCGGCAGGCGGCCTGCAGCAGGCCGTCGAAATAGTCCACGGCATCCTGGGACGCATCCTCCGGGAGGTACACCCGCGCGGAGTATTCATTGCCCCGGATATTGAATATGTACAGCATCGCCTGCTCTCCCGTGGACCGGCAAATGGGTACCGTCCGGTAATTTTCCAGCAGCGGTATTTCCCCGGAAACAGAGGAGTGGTCCTCCAGGCCCACCAGCTCCACAAAGCAGGACGCATCGCCCCGGGACACATGGCCGCTGATCAGGAAGCCTCGGGCCTTGCTGGTTCTGCCGCGTCCGTCCAGCTCCTCCCCATAGGTCACATCGTGCCAGGGCAGAATATCCTCCGGCGGCGCCAGCAGCTCGGTCTGCGCCAGGTCCTCCCGCAGCTGCGCGTAGCTATCCACATTTTTCTTGGGTTGGGGATATATTGGCCAGGTCAGCACAGTATACACGATGCCGCCCACAAGAGCCAGCAACACCGCCAGCAGGACGATTTTTGTGGATTTCTTCATGGCAGGACTCCTTTCCCGTTACGAATACAGGTCGATGATTTCGCGACAGGCGGCCTGCAACAAGCCGTCAAAATAGTCGGTCACATCCTGGGTCAGGGCGCTTTCCGGCGGGGCCATCATGCCCACCTGATAGAGGTGCCCCTCCACTATAAATTGCATCTTCACGCCCCCATCGCCTGACTGGACATAAATGGGCACATGCTTGTAATTCTCTCTCAGCGGCGGATATTCCTCGTGCTTCTCCGTATTTCGCAGCGCCAGGATATACACCGGGTATGTGGTCCCGTCATAGATAACCTTCCCGGCCATATCCCAGCCGGTGGGCCGGGCGAAGCGCCTGATGCTGGACAGATAGATGCTGTACTCCTCCTGCTTCCAGGGCAGGATATCCTCCGGCGGAGCCAGGACCCCCAGCTTTTTCGCCGTCTGGCTCAGCTGCTCATAGCTCTCCGCCGGCTTCTGTAAGGACGGGTGTACCGGCCAGCAAAACACCAGGTCGTATAGGACGACTCCCGCCACAATGGCCAGAATCACCAACAGGACGATTTTCCGGACCTTTTTCCCGTTTTTACGTTTCATTACAGCAATCCCCCCATCACTGATACAGATCCACCACCGTGTGACATGCCTCCAGCAGCAGGCCGTCGAAATAGTCCATGGCATCCTGGGGCATCTTCCCGTCGGCGTACACCGTGACGGTGTATATATGGCCGTCAATGCTCAAGAAATACAGCACCGAATCTTCCCACGCGTCCCGGTAAATGGGCGTCATCCGATAGTTTTCCCGCAGCGAGATCTCCGCGCGCCACTCGAAGCTCCATTTCTGAGACTCGAAGATCTCCGCCCTGTATGACGCACCGCCGTATTCCACGGTCCCCGACATCAGAAAAGCCCTGGGCTTACTCAGCCGGTCCCGGCCATCCAGCTCTTGACTGTAGAACGTTTCCACCCATGGCAGGACGTTCTCCGGAGGGACCAGCACACCCGTCTTTTCCATATCCTGCCGCAGCTGCGCGTAGCTATCCACGCTTTTCCGGGGTTGGGGATATATCGGCCAGGTCAGCACGGTATACACGATGCCGCCCACAATGGCCAGCAGCACCGCCAGCAGGACGATTTTTGTGGATTTCTTCATGGCAGGACTCCTTTCCCGTCAGGAATACAGGTCAATGATGTCGTGGCAGGCGGCCTGCAGCAGGCCGTCAAAATAGTCGGTCACGTCCTGGGACGCATCCTCCGGGAGATACACCCGCGCGGAGTATTCATTGCCCCGGATATTGAATATGTACAGCATCGCCT
>ENA-OZHP01000928-OZHP01000928.1-human-gut-metagenome-genome-assembly--contig:-NODE-928-length-11193-cov-5.139612_pt1 | contig 11193 bp, 9 predicted proteins | sample MGYA00244046_ERZ653686 | MGnify/ENA primary metagenome ERZ653686 (study PRJEB26926, sample SAMN06165313) | human gut metagenome | biome: ENVO:00009003; feature: ENVO:2100002; material: ENVO:00002003... | reverse complement strand
GCAGCGTCAGATGTGTATAAGAGACAGCTCGGCGTGCGCATCGTCGATACGGGCTTGATTGCCTCCATGTGGTTCACCTCCGGGGGTGTGGGTGCGAGGACACGGTTAAAGCACCGACCCCGCCGCGGGTCCAAGCGCGACGGGGTGCGGCGAAAGGGAATATGAGAACGCGGCGCGCAGGCGCTGATAGGAGACGACGATCGCCCGCTCGCCGCGTCATCAAGCTAGGGAATTAAGCGCGCATACGTGCACTCAGGGCGAAGGCGGCGCCAGCAGCCATGAGCAGCACGCCCACGGTGATGAAAACCTTGATGCCCAGGTCACCGGTCATAGGCAGCTCGGTGAGGTTCTTGGCGTTCCAAATCTTGATGGTCGAGTTCTCAACGGAGACGCGAGGGTCGGTAGCGTCCTTGGCATAAGAGACAGCAGCGATGGTCTTCTGGCCCACGGGATCGTCGGACTTCACCGTAGCGGATACCGTAAAGGTGAACTTCGGCAGGGAGACGGCGGTGTAACCATTGGGAGGAACGATCTCCTCGATCTCATACGTGCCAGCGTCGAGACCATTAAAGTTGATGACGCCATCGTCGGTGGCGAACACGCCAACTTCGGCACCACCCTGAGTATCCTTAGTCGGAGTCGTGGTCAGGGTCTTCCATGCGCCGTTCTCGTAACCGAGATAGCTGCTTCCCGCCTTGATCGTGAACTTAGCACCCGAGAGCTTAGTGGTCATGTCCTTGGCGGTCTTCACGATGTTGAACTTATAGGAGTAGACATTCACCTCGTTACCAGGAATGGTCTGCTCATCGGAGGTGTTGTTGGGGTTGTGCGACCAGGTGAGTGAGTCCTTGTTGGGGTTGCCCTGGATGGCGGTGGAGTCAGAAAGCTTGGCATCTGCATCAAGGGTAGCACTCACCAGTACGGTCACCTTTGCGCCCTCGTTCAGCGCAGTAGCGCCCGCAACCTGGTTCACGTAGTTGCCAAGGTCGATGACGGTATCTACACCTCCGGCGTACTTACTATCGGTATCAGAAGTGGCAGCATAGGAAACACTGTAGTCGTTACTCACCTTAAGAGTAACGTCTCCAACCTTGACCGATTCAACCTTTACGCCCGTGGCGACGTTACCGACAATCGAAGAAATGGCAGAACTAGCAGTGTCGTTGATCTTGAACACACGGTTGGTCGAATAGCCGGTGTAGTACGGAACGGTAGTCTCAAGCGTGTAGTACACGGTGTCGCCCACGGAGAAGGACGGCTCATTGTTGTAGGTGCCGTCAGCATTGGCAAGATGCTTAGAGATGGTCGGAATCACGTTCTTCACGGTAACGGTGCCATCGACATCGGTGCCCGCAATGCTCGTCGGCGTAATGATGGGCAGCGAGAAGGACTCCTTGTCCGCAGCGGGATTGGTAACGTCCTTCAGGAACCAGATACCCGGGACGTTAAAGGTTTTCACATTGGCGTTGCCGGCCGTAGACGTGGTGAACTCGGTTGCAGCAGGAGTACCAGGGAAGGTCTGGTCCTCGAGGTTCTGGGCAAAGGTGCGCAGCGCGGCATCATTGTTCCAAGGCGAGGAGAGGTTAGGGGCTCCGCTATTGCTAAACACCCGCATGATCAGGAAGCCCATAGGGTTGTTCGACGCGTTGCCCTCGGACACAAAGAAGTTCTTGTCCTGCTTGTAGGCAGTAAGCACGTTCCGGGCATCGCCCGTCCCATCAATGACAGCATTGAAGTTCATCGCGCCCTCGATGGTGCTCACGAGCGCATCGGTGGTATCAATCGTATAGGCAATCGACTTGTCATTGCCAACAACAACGTCCTTCAGCTCGGCAAGCTGCCAGCCGTTGAACGTGTGATCGGCAGCATCCGTCGACTGCTTGTTGATCGTAATGCTGTAGACTGGCGCAGCCTTGGCCGTGGGCGCTCCACCCACCAGGCCGGTTACGGCGATCGCTACGGCGGCGGCGCCGGCGATCAGCTTTTGTACTAATCGGTTCATGATTCCCCTTTCAGAAATAAGCCCGACATTCATAAACATCTATCTACATGCGCCATCAGACGAATCGTCCTAGCGGCGCTTTGTAGCGATCCAATACGCTCCCGCGGCGATACCGCCCAGAAGCATGAGACCGGCGCCCACGAGGAGCATGGAGTTCTCGGTCCAACCCGCGCCGGTGAGCGGGAGGTCCGTGAGGACTTTCACGTTGGTGAAGGTGGAGGCGGGGATGGCGTTGGGCGCGTCGACGGTGCCGATGTCCTTATTAACGGTGTTGCCCATGTCGTCCTTCACCTGCGTGACCGTGGTGGAGGTGGTGAGGCCGGAGTACTTGCCGGCGTCATTCAGCTTGGCCTTCACCGTGACGGCCACCTGGTACTCGGCCTTGGAGTAGCGGAGCTTGTCGATGGCACCGGTGGTAGGCGCGACCTCCTTCACCGTGTAGGTGTAGGTCTTGGCGTAATCTTTATTGGTGCCTGCTTCAGTGGACAGGTGCTTCTTGTTGAACGTCATCGCGCCAAAGGCCGCCGTGATGTTGTTGAGCTTGGTGGCGTCGGTCTCCCCTGCCTTTGGGGCAACAGAAATGGGCTTGGGGGCCGTGTCTGCGTAGTCACCCGTAGCCTCAATGCTGAACTCGAACGGCACATAGCTGCCGTCGGCAGTAGGCCAATCCGTATTGCGAACCGATTTGGTCACCGGGATCTTCACGGACGTGGTGGCAAGAGCGTCGGAAATGTAGACGTTGTTCCCGGCAATCGTCGGGCTCTTTCCCTCGGTCCACGTAATGGAGCCGTCCTTGAACACCTTGAACTCGTAACCCGCGTCATTCAAGTTGTAGCCAATCGGAGCCTGGGTCTCAACAAGCGTGTACGTACCCGGCAGCAGGCCCTCGAGCTTGAACTTGCCAGACGTGCCATCAATGTCTTTCCACGTGATCTCACCCGAATCCGACTGATCGCTCACGGTCCAGGACTGGTTAACGTCCGTACCATCGGCGTCCTTAGTCTTGGTGAGCTTCCACTCAGAACCAGCCAAAGGAGTGTGTCCTGCGTCGCCCTCCTCCACCTTGGTCCAAGACACCGTACCGGTGATCTTGGTGTTGGGGAGGGCGCTCTGCGGACCGGAAATCTCGTTGCCGTTGGCGTCCACGTTGCCCACAAGGTTGAGCTTATCGCCCGTATGGAACATCTTCGAGGTATAGATCTCATTGGAAGGCTTGTAGCCCTCCGGCGCCTTGACCTCGCGAATGTAGTATGTGAAGTACTTCGTATCGCTCGTGTCGCCGATGTTTTCCTTTTGGTTCAGGTAGTTGTACCGAATGGTACCAACGGTAGGATCGGAGTCATTCGTGCCGTTATCCACAATGGAAACGATACGCTTCTCATTGTTCCGTGCATTGTCCTCAGTCGCGTAGATGGCCCACTCGGAACCCGCGAGCGGTTCGCCGTCCGCAGCGTCGACCTTGCTCCACGCAATGGCAGAGCCGTCCGGTGTATACGACCCAGACCATGGGAAGTTGTGGCGCTCCTGGTCCATGTCGATAACGGAAGCCGAGTTACCCTCGAGATTTGTGAAGTTGTACGCGACCATAGGGTTGTTCATCATGAAGTCTTCGCCCACGTACACACGACCGTTGGTGGTCACATGGTCGTCGAAGCTTCCGTTGGGAACGAGAATCGATCCGAGCATAGCAGCGGCGGGGTCATCGTCGGTCCACTTGTTGTCGTTGCCGCCCCAGTCCTTTCGACCCTCGCCTGCGATGCCGCCGCGAATGGTAAGGCTGGTAGTTTTCTCAAAGTTCCACATGATGGACTGGGAGGCCAGCGAGTATTTCGTGCCAAGTGGCGCGTTAAGGGGTTTATCGACGTACTGACTCTCGTAGCCGCGAGATATTTCATCCTTGCCCCACCAGAAGCGCCAGCCATTGTGGAACTCGACAGGATTAGCTCCCGTTACGTTCACGATAACGGAGGCGCCCTCGGGAATTCCTTCAAACTTGAAGTCGACGCCGCGGTAGTAGACGCCATCCTTCCAGTTGGAGAGCTCGGAACCGGCGATGGTGAAGACCTGTTGCATAGATTTTCCATCGCCGGTAAAGGTGATGAGTCGCTCGGTGTTGCAAATCTCATAGCTCGGGATTCCGGTATCAAGCGCACCGGAAACAGACTTTTTTTCACCATCGAATTTGAGTGTATAGCTTGTTCCCTTGTTATCGTACTTGTTGATGACGTATTTGTCGTCATTGCTCGCGAAACCATCCGTGGTGACCTTGCCGGTATCTGCAAACGAGGCGAACTGTTTCGATAGCTTCGAGAGATATCCATCTGCGCCGTTGTATCTCGAATAATTGTTACCGTTAACATTAGCTAAATCAACATTTTGATTGAATAGGGGGCTATTCTGAAGCGAGTCCTCGTACCAATTACCCTGCTTTTTCACCACGGATTGGCGCCCGTTGTTAGTATTCCAATTCCAATAGGTAATGGGACCGGCGATCTGCGCGGTGTAGTCATAGCCAGCGGAGTCTTTCGACTTGCCGACCCAGGCACCCTTGGTCCAAGCACCAACCGTCGCAGTCTCTGAGGTCGTATCCCGACCGGTGTTCATGTTCTTAATCGAGCTGTTTATACCGGCGACCGCAAGCACCGTGCTTTTGTCGACAGGACGAAACTGGGAACCAAAACCAACGGTGCCGAAACGGAAGCCATCGCCGTCCCAACTCTTCTTGACAGGATTCATGGCAAGTTTGCCACGGACCACGGTAAGGCCCTCCGCCTCAGCGGCATATGAGCCGGTGGGGGCGTTGTTCGCATCAAGAGTTCTAGTGTTGCTCGGCTTACCACCGATGTACATATCGCGGCCGACGTAGGTGGCCACGCCAGGATCGGGGGTGGAGATATTGATATTCGTACCGATACCGATAGACGTGGGAACGTAAATTCCCGGCTTCACGGTGGCCGTCGCTCCCGCTGAAGCCGCATTCGCACTCTGAGCCTGCTCAACACTATTTGAAGAGCCAGCCTCGCCGCCATCGGTCTCGTTGCTATTCTGGTTTTCGGCATCCTCGCTGTTGTTGCCTACAGCAGCGGACTCACTTGAGGAACCCCCCCCCATTACAGTTTCCTCGGTAGAAACTGTCTGGGTGTCGTTGGCGATGGCCTGCGAGATCGGGGGCATGACAAGCGACAGTACCAGGCTCAAAACGGAAGCTCCGCACAAAACACCTGCCAGCACACGATGTGCCGCTTTATTGTCCTGCTTAGATTTATCTGAATTTGCTGTCATCGATGCCTCCTCCCCAAGAGACCGCGATCTTGCTCTTTCACGAATTAGCCTAGAGCGCGCAACCTATAATTGCTCGCGCAAGATATGCATATTATTACTCATTGTTTAAACAACGAAAAGCCCGATTCTATCGATTTCTTTTCTCAGTATCTTTTTCTTGACATTTGTTCAAACTATGCAGTGTTATTCGATTTTTCAGTTTTGGAAAACCGCAGGTAGATTTGTTGGCAAATATAGATAAATGACACTCTGTTGTTTTTTTGCACAACATTTTGTTTTAACCCACTCAATCTGCGAACGGTCGATATTTTGCTGTGAGTGGTCGCTCGTTTACCTGCAAGGATGCCCTACAAACTAGATAGTCAATTCCCATACAGCCAATGTTAACGCCAACATGTTCATATATCTATTCAAGAAACTGCCGCTTGTTCCCCGCGTCGATTCGCCTCGGGACAAATACCACCACAAAGGTGCCTGTCCCCTTCGTGGTGGTTTTGTCCAACGCGCGATGGTCCCTCTGCATAAAGGAATGGCTCCGACTTTTTCAATCGGAGCCATTACGGCGCGGAATGGATTGCGCGCATCCTCGCCGGGCATTTGGGACGAGCCGCTGGGTGAGCAAATCTATTTGACACAAAATAGGGACGTAAAAATGATTGTCGGAACATTTTTAAGGACGAACTTGCTCCCACTCGCAGCCAGAAGCCCTAATCTGCACGAGCATATCTTCTTCCGCGGCCTTCCCCCTCTTGCCTTAGGTAGCCCTTGCCCACAAGGGAGTTCAGCTGACGCACCGTCTTCGTCTTCTCGTATCCGGTCACCTCCGACACGGTCGAGCGCGACACGAGCCTGTTCTCCGGAATGGCATCGAGCACCAGCCGTTCCTCGTCCGTCAGCGCGCATCGCCTATCGACGAAGGGGAGTTTGACGGAGATGTAGCCGTCGCCCACCTCGAAACTCGGTGAAGACCCGGTGCCCTCGTACGCACGCCTTATACGGCGCACGCCCGTCCCAAACTTCTCAATGAGCCCCGCGCGGAACATGCTCTCGGCAAGCACTGGGTTCCTGAGCAGGGAGAAACGACCCTCGAGGTACGCTTCTTTCGTCATTCCCGGAACCAACCCTCCCGGCGAGACGATCTCCGCATCGTCATCTGAAAGCGAGATCCTTACGCATGCGTCCACATCCCAGGTGCGATGCGCGAGGGCATTCGCAATGGCCTCGCGGAAGGCTTTTTTCGGAATCCTTTCCACCGACACCCTGTCTGCGCCCTCAATGGCCTCGTACTCGCAATACCTTTCGAAAAACGCTATCGCGCGGTCGAACTGAGCGATCACAGAAACGCCCTTTACGGTTTCCCTATCAAGAATAGTATCGTGGTCCGCCCCGAACTTAGCCATGTCAATTCCTGAGAACGCATTCTCGTCGGCGAGCAACGCCGCAGCATTGGTAAACGCGTCTCCGTCGAGCAGGCCGAGTGTCCTCATGACGTCGTTCGTCAGGGCATTGACGCCCAAAGCACTTGACAGCCTTTTTCCCAAAACGGTGAATTCAAGGTCGCCAGAACGGGCGGGCAGCGCATCGAAGCTGAGGTTCTGCCCTTCCAGTATGAGACGTTTCAGCTCCACGCCGTCCACCTCAACCGTTGCGGAGTCCGACCTTCTGTAGGCCTTACCGCCGCTCAAATAGGGTTTATCAAGCCCCTCCTCTACCGAAAGCTCGACCGTTCTTCCATTTTCTCCTATCTCTAGAAGAAACGACGGACGCGGCGAAATCGAGTCGTTGATCCTGTTCTCGATGTCTAGGCATGCCTGCTTAGGGTTATCGAGCCCCACCACAGTGCCATCGTCGTCAACACCGAACACTATGCGGCCGCCGTTGAAATTGGCGAACGCGCTCACCGTCTTCAAAAAGCCCCTGTTGATTTCGGATTTATATTCCAGGTCATCAGTTTCTCTCTGCATAGCCGCTCCTATCCCTAAATCGTTGCAACGATTGTACAACGATTATCAAATCGTTGTAGATACGACGCAACGACTACGGAGCGTTTTGCCTTTGCTGCGCAAGGTCACCGAGAATCTGTAATATAGCCAGCCGAAATAAACGAGGACCACAGATCAGCCAGGGTTTTCATTGAATATCCCTTTTGCCTTTATATACACAAAAAGCGCCCCCTCTGGGCGCTTCTGAGAGACTCCCCCTGGGATGTACCCCAAGGGAGCCGATGGACCTCAGGGGCCGCAGTGAACCGTTCGCAGCCGGGCCGTCGAAGGTCTCGTTACTTAAGCTCAGGCCAGAAATCCTTGTTGGCCTCGATCATGTCGTCAAGAATCTCCTTGGCCACCTTCATGGACGGGACCGTCTTGTTGAGCGTGAACGCCTTGAGCGCCTGATACGTGTTGGGCAGATACTCCGGGAAGAGCTCCATGATCTCGTAGACGCCCTTCCAGACGTAGTAATAGCTGCCCTTCGTATGGCGGTTCTGCTTGCTCTCGTCCTCATTATCCGTATTGGACTTCACTTCGCTAAAGCCTGGTAGGACTCCCCCCACGCCCACATGGAATCCATGATGGGCCTCAGGCTCTGCCCCAGCTCCGTGAGGGAGTACTCAACGCGGGGCGGGACCTCCGCGTAGACCCTCCTGACGACGAGTCCCGCATCCTCCATGCTGCGCAGGTTCGTTGTGAGGACCTTCTGCGAGACGCCCCCGACGCTGCGCTGGAGGGCCTTGAACCTCATCGAGCCGTTCAGGAGCAGATCCCGCATTATGAGCAGCTTCCATTTGCTACCGATCAGGGACACGCAGGTCTCCACCGGGCAGGCAGGAAGGTCGCTTCTCTTGGGAGGCTCGTCGTTTCGGTACTCGGTATAGCCGATTTCATCGTCGCCCATTGCATATCACCTGTTCATATATGGTTACTTTTAAGTACCTACCGCACTTTATAGTGCCTACTTCTTATTTGGCACCACGCATTTTACCATGAAGCCAAGCAAGCGGCGAGAAAGGCCGCAGACCCATAGGGAAAGGAATGGAAATGAGCAACATCCAGAAAGCACTCGACCTCATCGGCACGTTTGCCACCGGAAACGCCGAGCTGGCGGCGAGCCTCCTCGACGAGGGCTACATCCAGCACAACCTCGCCTACGGCACGGGCCGCGACGCGTTCGTCGGCTCCGTGGAGTACCTGGCCTCCGCCCCCGCCAAGACGACGGTGACAAACATCCGCGCGTTCGAGGACGGCGACAAGGTGTTCCTGCAGACCGTCTACAACTTCGCGGGGGCCGGCGAGCAGGTGGCCTTCGACATCTTCCGCTTCAACGAGGAGGGCCTCATCGCCGAGCACTGGGACAACCTCGCCGAAGTCGCCGGACCGAACCCCTCCGGCCGCACGCAGACCGACGGCGCCACCGAGGCCACCGACCTCGACAGGACCGAGGAGAACCGGGCCCTCGTCGAGGCGTTCCTCGTGGACGTCATGCAGGGGAAGCACCCCGAGAAGACTCCGGAGTACTTCGCGGGCGACGCTTACCTCCAGCACAACACCGGCATCGCCGACGGACTCTCCGGCCTGGGCGCTGCGCTCGAGGCGCTCGCCGCTGCGGGCATCCAGATGGTCTACGACAAGACTCACCAAGTCCTCGCGCAGGGCAACTTCGTCCTGGGCGTGAGCGAGGGCACCTTCGGCGGCAAGCCCACGTCGTACTACGACCTCTGGCGCGTGGAGGACGGCAAGATCGCCGAGCACTGGGACGTCATGGAGACCATCGCCGACCCGTCCGATTGGCAGAACGAGAACGGCAAGTTCTAGAGAAACAGTAGAACAGAGAACGCCGCGGCGCATGCGCCGCCGTCTGCCCGCAAGGCTGCATCGCACGCGCCGAAGACGGGACGTTCAGAATCGACCAGGGGTCGTGCCTGCGCTGTGGGCTGTGCGAAGAGGCGTGCCCACACGGCACGATACGGAGGATAGGAGGATGAAGCGGATGGAAGACCTCGCCTACTGTGTCCGTTATCTTGCGGAGGAGCGCTTCGGGGCAAAGAAAGCCCGCGAAACGGCATCGTCGCTGGAGGGCGACGAGCGGGCCCTCTTCGAAGCCTACCGTGCCCTCGTCAACGTGCGCGAGCCGATGCCGGCGGCCGACGAGTTCCTCGCCGCGCAGGACCGCATGCTCCAGGCCCGCATCGCCGAGATGGGAATCGTCGATGCGAGGACGCTTCCCCGCACGCCGCTCGACGGGCGTTTGAGCCTCTGGCGCGGCGACATCACCACGCTCGCGGCCGACGTCATCGTGAACGCGGCGAACTCCCAGATGCTGGGCTGCTGGGTGCCCGGCCACCATTGCATCGACAACGCCATCCACACCTACGCCGGCATCCAGCTTCGCGCGGAATGCGCACGCATCATGCAGGCGCAGGGCCGCCCCGATCCGACGGGCCTGGCGAAGATGACGGGGGCCTACAATCTACCGGCGAAATGGGTCGCGCACACCGTGGGCCCCATCGCGGACGGGAACCCCGACGACGAAGACCGGGCTCTCCTGGCGAGCTGCTACGAAAGCTGCCTGGACGCGGCCCGGGAGACGGGAGCGGAAAGCATCGCGTTCTGCTGCATCGGGACCGGCGTGTTCGGATTCCCTCAAAAAGAAGCTGCGGAAATCGCGGTCCGCACGGTGCGCGGATGGCTGGACGCGAACGGACCGGGCATCCACGTGGTGTTCAACGTCTTCCTGGAATCGGACGAGAGGATCTACCGTGACATTCTTTTCGGCTAGCCTACTCGCCGGCGGCGGGTACGCGCGCGCAAGGCGGGGTGCGGCCCTCGTGCGCGGGGCTGACGCGACAGCGAAGGAAGCGGCCGAGGCTATGAGGCGCAAGCTCGACGAATGCGACGCCGTCCTGGTGGGCGCGGGCGCCGGGCTCTCCGCCGCGGCGGGCTTCTCGTACTCCGGCAAGCGCTTCGACGAGAACTTCGCGGACTTCCGCGACCGGTTCGGGATAACCGACATGTACTCGGGCGGGTTCCGCCCCTTCCCCGACCTGGAGACCTACTGGGCGTGGTGGAGCCGCGCCATCCTGCTCAACCGCTACGAGGCGGGGGCCGGCAAGCCCTACCTCGACCTCCTGCGCATCCTCGAAGGGCGGGACTACTTCGCCCTCACTACCAACGTCGACCACCAGTTCCAGCTGGCGGGGTTCGACAAGGCACGGCTGTTCTACACGCAAGGGGACTACGGCCTGTTCCAATGCAGCCGCAACTGCTCCGGCGAGACGTACGACAACGAGCGGCAAATCCGCGAGATGGCGGAGCTCCAGAAAGACCAGCGGGTGCCGAGCGAGCTCGTTCCCTGCTGCCCGCGCTGCGGGGCGCCCATGGTTCCCAACCTGCGCATCGACGGCTCTTTCTGCGAGGACCGCGGATGGCACGAGGCGGCCGCCCGCTACCGCGCGTTCTGCGAGGCGCATTCCGGCGACCGCATCCTGTACCTGGAGCTGGGCGTCGGGGACAACACGCCCGTCATCATCAAATACCCCTTCTGGAACGCCGTGGCACAAAACGGCCGCGCGGCGTACGCCTGCGTGAACATAGGAGGGGCGTGCGCACCGGCCGCAATCGCTGGCAGGAGCATCCTCGTAGATGACGATATAGACGGATTTCTTCAAAGCGCTTTAGTCTGATTACCTGACAAAGTGGAAATCATTCCTCAGCACCGCAGACCATTCTGCCGCTTATTGGCGAATGGGCACCCTATTCCCTCAGCCGCACCAAAGTAGCGCGCCTTTCGCGGCAAAGCCGCGAAACAGCGACCGGGGCACGTATCCCCATCAACCACGTCCTCCGCCCACGCCGACCCCAAGGCCGTAAACGCAGGGAATCCGCAGGGCGTGACGGGGTTTCTCCCCAGAACAT
>ENA-OZHP01000927-OZHP01000927.1-human-gut-metagenome-genome-assembly--contig:-NODE-927-length-11208-cov-4.543083_pt1 | contig 11208 bp, 7 predicted proteins | sample MGYA00244046_ERZ653686 | MGnify/ENA primary metagenome ERZ653686 (study PRJEB26926, sample SAMN06165313) | human gut metagenome | biome: ENVO:00009003; feature: ENVO:2100002; material: ENVO:00002003... | reverse complement strand
GGCCCTCCTTGCCAATGGCGAGGGACAGCTGGTCGTCGGGCACGATGACGCCGGCGTAGGCCTTCTCCTCGTCGATGAGGACGCGGGTGACCTTAGCGGGCGAAAGGGCGTTGGCGACGTAGACGGCAGGATCTGCATCCCACAGGATGACGTCGACGCGCTCGCCACGGAGCTCGCCCACGACGGCGCGAACACGGCTGCCCTTGGGGCCGACGCAGGCGCCCACGGGATCCAGGCGGTCGTCGAGCGAGTGGACGGCGACCTTGGAGCGCTGGCCGGGCTCGCGGGCGATCGACTTGATCTGGACGGTGCCCTCATAGATCTCGGGCACCTCCTGCTCAAACAGACGACGCATGAGCTCGGGGTGGGTACGGGAAATGACAATCGGCGGACGGCTGTGCTCGCCACGAACCGGCTGCAGGTTGGAGTTGGGGTCGCGAACGTCGATGATCACGGCTTTGATGTGCTGGTTGTGAAGGTAGCGCTCGCCCATCGGACGCTCGTTGCGCTCATTCTCGTAACGGCGCTGGTCGAAGTGCGGCAGCTCGGCCTCGACGCCCTCGCGAATCTTGACGATCGTGAAGTCGGGCGTGGACTGCAGCACGGTACCGCTGATGAGGTCACCGATGCGACCGGAGAACTCCTCGTAGATTTGCTCGCGGGCGGAGTTGCGCACGATGGCGTTGATCTCGGCCTTGGCGTGCTGGGCGGCGATGCGGCTCGTGTTCTTGGGAGTGACGTCGATCTCCTCGAACTCGGTGAAGTTGCCCTCCTCGTCCATGGAATCGTCGATCGGCTCCAGACGGTAGACGTAGATCTTGCCGGTGGTGCGGTCGATGGTCACCTTGGCGCCCCACTCAAGATGCAGAATCTCGGCATAGCTCTTGGCGAGCGACTGCTCCAGGCGGTCGATCAGGTAGAGCTGGTCGATGTGCTTCTCCTGGCAAAGCTCCATCAGGGCGGACATCATGTCGGATGCTGCCATCTTACTTTCCTTCCTTCGCGGGCTTGAAGTCATAGGTGGGCTTCAACTTGCACTTTTTAACATCAGAGAAATCGAGGGTGACGGACTCGCCGTCCTCGAGCTCGAGGGTCACGTTCGTCTCGGTGGCGGCGGCAATCTTACCGGCGTACTTGCGACGGCCCTCGGTGGCGGTGGAGGTGAGCTCGCAGTTCTCGCCCACAAAGCGGGCAAAGTCACGCGGGCGGCGCAGCGGGCGCGCCATACCCGGGCTCGACACCTCGAGCGTATAGCTCGAAGAGATGGGGTCGAGCTCCTCAATCACATCGCCGACCCATTTGGTGTTGGCCGTGACGTCATTGAGCGACAGGCTCTGACACTCGGCACCCTCGATACGCACACGCACGCAGGGGGCCTTGGTGGCACCCACGAGCTCAACGTCGACGATGTCGACATCGTGCTGGGGAGCAACGGCCTCGAGCGCGTCGATGATCGCCTGCTCGGTCTTGGTCTTGACCATTGCGGCACCTCCATCCATACAAAAAAGAAGCGGGGCCGAAACCCCACTTCTTTCAATTACAACTTCATTTGCAAGCAAACTATACCAATACCTGCGTAAACGTGCAACCACAACACAAATCCGCAGGTCAGCGTGAGCACAGGTTCTCCACAAGAATAGAACAATTAACCGTAGGCACCAGGACAGGTGCATGAAAAACGAGGGGCGACCCAGCCGGATCGCCCCTCGCCTATAGCACGTCAGCTATGCGCGCAGTGCTTACTTGACCACCAGATTGACAAGCTTGCCGGGCACGCAGATGGCCTTGACGACCGTCTTGCCCTCGAGCCACTTGGCGACGGCGGCCTCGGCAGCAGCCTGCATTTCCTCGTTGGAGGCATCGCGGGAGACGTCGATGCGGCCGCGGACCTTGCCGAGTACCTGAACGACGATCTGCACCGTGTCCTCGATGGACTCGGCCAGGTCGAACTCGGGCCAGGCAGCGGTATAGGCGTTGCCCTCGCAGCCGAGCGCCTCGTGCCACAGCTCGTCGGCCCAGAACGGGCAGATGGGCGCCAGCACGCTCACGATATCCTTGGCCACGCCGTAGCACAGCGCCTTGTCGCGGGCGGCACCCTCAGTGGCATTGAGGTAGGCGCTCGCCGCGTTGACGAGCTCCATGACGGCCGAGATGGCGGTGTTGAACTGGCCGCGGTCGAAGTCCTCGGTGCACTTGGCGATGGTGCGGTGACGCTCGCGATAGAGCTTCATCGCAACCTCGTCGAGCGCGGACTTGTCGAAGGCCACGTTGGCGTCGCCGGACTGGACGAGCTGCCAAACGATACGCCAGGCGCGCTTGATGAAGCGGTTGGCGCCCTCAACGGCCTTGGGATCCCAGTCGAAGTCCTTCTCGGGCGGGGCGATAAACAGGATCGCCAAACGCATGGTGTCGGCGCCGTAGGGCTCGATGACCGAGCTCGGGGGCACGACATTGCCCTTGGACTTGGACATGGTGTCGCCGTTCTCGTCCTTGACCATGCCCTGGCACAGCAGGTTGGTGAAGGGCTCGTCCACACTCAGCAGGCCCAGGTCGCGCAGAGCCTTGGTAAAGAAGCGGCTGTAGAGCAGGTGCAGAATGGCGTGCTCGATGCCACCGATGTAATTATCGACGGGCATCCAACGGTCGGCGGCTTCCTTGGAGAAGGGCAGCTCGGTGTTGTGCGGGTCGGTATAGCGCAGGTAATACCAGCTGGAGCAGGTGAAGGTGTCCATGGTATCGGTCTCGCGTTTGGCCGGGCGACCGCAGACCGGGCAGGTGGTCTCGTAGAACTCCTTGCACTCGGCGAGGGTCTCGCCTGCGCCCAGGTCCAGGTTCTCGGGCAGCGTCACAGGCAGCTGATCCTCGGGCACGGGCACGATGCCGCAGTGCTCGCAGTGGATGGCCGGGATGGGGTTGCCCCAATAGCGCTGGCGGCTGATGAGCCAGTCGCGCAGACGGAACTCGACCTTGCGACGACCACAGCCCATGGCCTCGAGGTCGGCCACGATTGCAGCCTCGCCCTCGGAGTGCTTACCGCCGCGCATGCCGGTGTACTTGCCGGACTGGACGAGCGTGCCCTCGGCAGCGTGAGCGCAATCCCAGTCGACGGTCTCAGCATGGAAGGTATCGATGGTCTCGCCGCTGGCCTCGACGGCAGCGCGATCGTCATCGTCCAGGATGATCGGCACGATCGGCAGGTCGTACTTGCGGGCAAACTCAAAGTCGCGCTGGTCGCCACAGGGAACGGCCATGACGGCGCCGGTTCCGTAGTCGGCCACGACGTAGTCGGCAACCCACACAGGGACCTTCTCGCCGTTGACGGGGTTTACCACATAGCGGCCCGTGAAGGCACCATGCTTCTCGAGGGTGCCCTGGGCACGCTCGACGGCAGAGATATGCTTGGAGTCCTCGACGATCTTGGTCACGGCCTCCTCGTACTCCGTGCCCTCGACGAGCTCGTGCAAGCCGGCGTACTCGGGAGCCAGGACAAAGAAGGAGACGCCAAAAAGGGTATCGGCACGCGTGGTAAAGACGGTGATCTTGCCCTCGTCGCCCTCGATGGGCTCGCCGTCCTTGTCGCACAGGGTAAAGTCGACCTCGGCGCCCTCGGAGCGACCGATCCAGTTGGCCTGCATCTGCTTGACGCGCTCGGGCCAGCCGGGGAGCTTCTCCAGGTCGTCGAGCAGCTCCTGAGAGTACTCGGTAATCTTGTAGTACCACTGCTCAAGGTCGCGCTTCTCGGGCTCGGTGCCGCAGCGCCAGCACTTGCCCTCGGTAACCTGCTCGTTGGCCAGAACGGTCTTGCAGGTGGGGCACCAGTTGACCGGGTTCTTCTTACGGTAGACCAGGCCCTTTTCCCACATCTTCTCAAAGATCCACTGGCCCCAGCGGTAGTAGTCGGGGCTGCAGGTCTTGACCATGCGATCCAGATCGTAGGAGAAGCCCATGCGTTTCATCGTGGCGAGCGCCTGGTCCATGTTCTTATACGTCCAGGCGGCAGCCTGTGTGTTGTGCTTGATGGCGGCGTTCTCGGCGGGCAGGCCAAAGGCATCGAAGCCGATGGGGTGCAGCACGTCGTAGCCGCGCATGCGGGCCTGACGGGCCATGGCATCGCCGATGGTATAGTTGCGCGCGTGGCCCATGTGCAGGTCGCCCGACGGATACGGGAACATCTCGAGCACGTACTTCTTGGGCTTGCTGTCGTCGGTGTCGACGGCAAAGAGGTTGGAGTCCTCCCAGGCCTTCATCCACCTAGACTCAATAGCCTGCGCGTCGTAGGCAGGGATCTCGTCCTTATGATCTGTGCAATCGCACATATCAGCTCCTTTGTTATCTCGGTTGGGGCGGGGCGTTCTTACCTTTACTCGCTGCTGCGGACAGTCCTGCGCAAGACGAAGAGCACATTTAGTGCTCTTCTTTGCGTGCGGAACTTGCAGTGAGCAAAGGTAAGAACGCCCCGCCACATCGTTAACTCGCATGATGATAGCAAATACGACAAGCGAGATGCCTGCGACTTGCAGGCATCTCGCTTTATCTAAATAACGTGGTTGATACTCAACCTTTATGTGCAGCTCTTATCCTATCGATAAGACACAGACTGCTGGGAGTCTTTCACTACGACATCGTGGGCGCCGCCTTCGACGATCGAGGTGGAGCTAACCAGGGTCAGGCGTGCCTTTTCCTGGAGCTCGGGGATCGAGAGGGCACCGCAGTTGCACATCGTGGACTTGACCTTGTAAAGCGTGCCGCCCACGCCGTCCTTGAGGGAGCCGGCGTAGGGAACGTAGGAGTCGACGCCCTCGACGAAGCTGAGCTTCGCGGCGCCGCCCAGGTCGTAGCGCTGCCAGTTGCGGGCACGCGCAGAACCCTCGCCCCAGTACTCCTTCATGTACTGACCGTTCACGTTGACGCGCTCGGTCGGGCTCTCGTCGAAGCGAGCGAAGTAGCGGCCCAGCATCATAAAGTCGGCACCCATGGCAAGGGCGAGCGTCATGTGGTAGTCGTAGACGATACCGCCGTCGGAGCACACGGGCACGTAAACACCGGTCTCCTCGTAGTACTCGTCACGAGCGCGGCAGACATCGATCAGCGCGGTGGCCTGGCCACGGCCAATGCCCTTGGTCTCGCGGGTGATGCAGATGGAACCGCCGCCGATACCGACCTTGATGAAGTCGGCACCGCAGTCGGCAAGGAAGCGGAAGCCCTCGGCGTCGACGACGTTACCGGCGCCGACCTTGACGTCCTCGCCGTAGTTGGCGCGGATCCACTCGATGGTGCGCTTCTGCCACTCGCTGAAGCCCTCGGAGGAATCGATGCACAGAACATCGGCACCGGCCTCAATGAGCAGCGGCACGCGCTCGGCATAGTCGCGGGTGTTGATACCGGCGCCGACCATGTAGCGCTTGTCGTTATCGAGCAGCTCGTTGGGGTTGGTCTTGTGGCTGTCGTAGTCCTTGCGGAAGACAATACCCATGAGGTGATCATTGTCGTCGACGATGGGCAGGGCGTTGAGCTTGTTGTCCCAGATGACGTCGTTGGCAACCTTGAGGCTGATGTTCTTGTCGCCCACGATGAGCTGCTCACGCGGGGTCATGAACTCGGAGACCTTCGTCTGGTGGTCATCGCGACTGGGGCGATAGTCACGGCTGGTGACGATGCCCAGGAGCTTGCCCTTGGGAGTGCCGTCGTCGGTAACCGGCATGGTGGAGTGGCCGGTCTTCTCCTTGAGCTCAATGACCTGCTCCATGGTCATGTCGGGGGTCAGCGTGGAATCAGACTGGACGAAGCCGGCCTTGTGATCCTTGACGGCCTTGACCATAGCGGCCTCGGACTCGGCGCTCTGGGAACCGTAAATAAAGGACAGGCCACCCTCGGTAGCGAGCGCGACACCCATGTCGACGCCCGAGACGGACTGCATGATGGCGGAAACCATGGGGATGTTCAGGGTGATTGCCGGCTTCTCACCGCGCTTAAAGCGGGTCAGCGGCGTCTTAAGAGAGACGTTGTTGGGGATGCACTGCGAGGACGAGTAACCAGGGACCAGCAGATACTCCGAAAACGTGTGGGACTCACCGGGAAAGAACGTAGCCATGTTTCTCCTTTTTCCATGCGACCGGTCGGCTGCAGGCCTCGTAGGACCCAGCCCAACCTTGGGCGCCCAATACTGGGCAAGTATCTTAACGCACTTTGGCTGCTACAATGCATGATTTAAGAAAGCACACGAGGGTTTGACGCAAGGCTAGCGTTTGCCCAGTAAACACTTTAGCGGGGAGACGTGCGGGATATGAAGTACAAGACGACGGCACGACTGGTCATTCAATCGTGCGACAAAGATCTGCCGGGTGTGTTTGGCCACGGCTGCGTCTTGCTGCTGCAGGGCATCGCCCGTGAGCACTCCCTCAACCGCGCCGCCAAGAGCATGGGCATGGCGTATTCCAAGGCCTGGCGCATTGTGAACGAGGCGGAAGGACAGCTGGGCTGCAAGCTCATCGAGCGCGACGGCGCCCGCGGGTCCACGCTCACGCCCGCAGGAGAGCGAGCCATAGCGGTCTACGAGGAGCTGCAGGCCGACATCAACAACGTCATCGCCACCAAAGCCAACGCCCTCATCGCCAGCATCAAAGGGTAGCTAATTTACGAAGGGCGTTGTCTAGGGCGGACGCTACGACCAGGGGGTCGTCGGTGCCGGCGAAGAGGCGGACGGTGCTCCCCTGCTTGCCGCGTAGGGCCGAAAGGCGCGTCGTTACGCCACCGGCGGGCGATGTGCGAAACTCCCCGGGCAAAGCATCGAACAGCTCACCCGCGCTACGCACGATAAGGTCAAATTCAACTGCCGGGCCAAAGCCGTGCTCGAGGATTCCCGTTGCAACCGCATGGTCGGGATGCGAGCTCAGTCCGGGATAGCGCACGTTGCGCACCATCTCGTTGGCGGCCAGATACTCGGCCAGCGCACGTGCGCGGTCGAAGTGTGCCTGCATGCGGGCATCGAGCGAGTCCAGCCCGCGCTCCAGCGCAGCGGCCTCGTCAGCAGTCAAATCAAGCTTGGCCAAGACACGGCCCTCAAACAGGGCATGCGCGCACTCAGCCGCGGCATCCACACGATGGCGCTTGAGCTGCGAGCGCGCCACCGATACGGCAACCAACTTGCGCGAAGCATCACCGGCGCATACACGATCGAGCGCCTCGAGCGACAGCGCAGCACCCAGCCGCAGCGAATCGCAGCCAAAAGCCGACGCCACGGTGTTGTCCACAACCAGCAGCGCATGGGTCTCACGCGCCGCCCGACCCAGCGCACGCAGATCGGGCACGCGCAGACCAAACCCGCCGATGGAGTTGACAAACCACCACAGGTGCGGACCCTCGGCATCATACGATGCATCAAAACCCTCGGACGCAGCGGTAAACGCATCGGCGGACGGTGAGCCCACCAGCACAACATCGCAGCCAACAAAGCCGCGCGCAAACGCATCGGCAAAGTCGTCCGCAAAGACCACCAGGCGGTCACCGGGGCGCGCAATCCCCAGCTGAGACAGCGCCTCCGGCACATGCGAGGCCACGAGCAACCGCGCCTCACGCGCGCCGGCCCTTGCAGCCCAGGCATCTTCTAGCTGCCGTACATCCATAAGGCACTGTCCCTTCATAAGCAAAAACCCACGATACGGGTGTTCCCCGCATCGTGGGCAACGGCTGCAGTATAGCGCCGATATGCGACGAAACGCCTAGATGTTGAGCGTGTGATAGTTCACGCTCGCACCCGGAGCGTCAACGGTCACACCATAGGCCTCGGGATAGATGCGCGTCGAGAACACGAGCGCGCCATCGTTCACAAACACCTCGACCGACGAGACATCGCCAACAATGCGCACGTTACGAACCTCGTCGACGGGCTCCCAGCGCACGGTACGACCGCAGCTGGCAGAAGCGCGGCCCTCATCGGTAAATCGCATCTCAAAGTGCGAGGGCAGTTCACCCTCGGCAGGCATAAACGCCAGCCTTAGCTCGCCATCAACGGTCGCGGTAAACGCGCCGTCGACACCGTCAACAACAACGTCAAAGCAGGTATCACCGGCAACCTCCAACGAGTCTTCCCCCACACGCACCGAGGCATAATGGTGCTCAATCTCGCGCGCCGGCTGCTGCAGCACCACGCCGCCTGCACCGGCCGTAAGCTCACGCGGCACCGTCATGCAGTGCTGCCAGCCGCACACCACGGTGGGTGCGTTGCCATAGGTCGGCTCATCGGGCATGCCCATCCAGCCAATCAGAATGTGGCGACCGTCCTCGGCCGTGAACTCCTGCGGAGCATAGAAGTCAAAACCGGCATCCCACAGGCGGAACTCGCCAAGCTCATAAGCGTCATTGCCGCCCGTAATGTCGCCCGTTACAGGCATGTAGCCAGCAGCGTATACGTTGCCGCGGTTCCAACGACCGCCCTCGAGCCCCTGGGGAGAGAAAGACAGAAACCTTGCCGGTACACCGCCATCCGCCTCGAGCTCAAGGTATCCCGGGCACTCCCACATAAAGCCAAAACGCTCGGGCGTAGACACGCGGCTCTCGAGCTCCCAACTCAGCATATCGGCCGAGCCATACACCAGGATCTCACCCACATCGCGCCCGGCACCCTCGCCGTGCATGACGCAAAATCGACTATCGACATGCGGCCCGTCCACGCGACGACGCGCGCCCAGCACCATGTGGTAACGCCCATCATCATCGCGCCACACCTTGGGGTCACGCACGTGGCAGGTCAAATCCTCGGGATAATCCTCGGAAGCCAGCACCACGCGCTTTTGGCTGAACTCCCGACCGGCAAGGCCATCAACGCTCTCGACATAAACAGTATCGGCGCGGCGGCCGGTATTGACGTAGTCGTACGTCCCGTCCGAATCGGAAAGCTTAACGTTGCCCGTATAAAGTACGCGAATGCGACCGTCCTCGGCAAGCGCGGAGCCCGAATACACACCGTGGCAATCGAACGGCTCGTCGGGCAGCAGCGGAGCGCCAACATAGTCCCACGTCATAAGATCGCGGCTCGTCGCATGGCCCCAGGCCTTAACGCCGCCCTCGACATCAAACGGCGCATATTGAAAATAGGCATGGAACACGCCGCCCGCTTGGCAAAGACCGTTGGGGTCGTTGAGCCAACCCGCCGGCGGCATAATATGGAAGCGTTGGCCATACGCGCCATGACCGCACTCAGAGGCGGCGGCGTCAACAGCGGCGACCAGCTTTGCAAGGTCGCGACCAAGTGCATTAGACATATCAAAGTCCTAACGGATCGAAAGTAACAAGGCACCAGAGATCGGCACCAGATACGGGAAACGCCCGCGAGCATACGACCCGCGGGCATCCCCTCAATCAAAAGCTCTTAGGCCTGCTCGGAAGCCTTGGGCTCGTCCTTGTACAGGACAAACGAGATAGCAAAGGAAACCAGCGCGGCGACCGCAAACATGATCGCGTACTGCACGGGCTGGGCCAGGCACAGCAGGATACCGAAGATGCCGGTAACGCCGGTGCCGGAAGCAGCAAGCGAGGTGAGCGCGCAGACCAGGGCGCCGCAACCGCCGCCGATGCAGCCGGCGATGAAGGGCTTAAAGAAGCGCAGGTTAACACCAAAAATGGCAGGCTCGGTAATGCCCATGAAGGCGGACAGAGCCGAAGGAAGCGCCAGGCCCTTGATCTTGGCATCGCGGGTCTTAAAGGCAACGGCAAGCGCGGCGCCACCCTGGGCGATATTGGCAGCACTGGCGATGGGCAGCCAGTAGGTCACGCCGTACTGGGCGAGCTGGCCCAGGTCGATGGCGGTGTACATCTGGTGGATACCGGTAACGACCGTGGGGGCATAGAACAGGCCGACGATAAAGGAACCGATGCCGAAGGGCAGGGTCAGCAGGGCCTGAATCAGACCGAGGATGGCGTTCTCAGCCCAGACAAAGATGGGGCCGACGGCAACGAGCGTCACGAGCACGGTCACGAACACCGAGACGAGCGGAGTCACAAAGAGGTCGAACATCTCGGGAACGATCTTGTGCAGGCGCTTCTCGAGGAAGGCCAGAATTGCGCAGGCGATGACGATGGGGATCACGTGGCCCTGATAGCCGACCCACTCAAAGCTGTAGACGCCGGGGATGACGGTGACCATGGTCTGCACGCCCTCGGAGGCAACCGTATAGGCGCTCTGCAGCGAGGAGTTGATGAACGCACCGCCAACGACGGCGCCCAAATACGGGTTGGCGCCAAAGGCCTTAGCGGCGGAGTAACCGATCAGGATCTGCAGAATACCAAAGGACGTGCCCGAGACCAGGTCGGCGATCTTATAAATAAAGTTATTGGTGTCGAGCGCGATAAAGCCGTTAGAGGCCATAAAGTTGAGGGCGCTCATAATGCCCAGCAGCAGGCCCGAAGCCACGATGGCGGGGATGATGGGGACAAAGACGTCGCCGAGCACCTTAATGGCACGCATAAAGATGTTCTGCTGCTGCGCCGCGGCCTCCTTGACCTCGGCCTTGGTGGCAGCCTCGACGCCGCTAAGCGCGATGAACTCTTCGTAGACCTTGTTGACGGTGCCGGTACCAAAAATAATCTGGAGCTGGCCCTGGGCCTCAAAGACGCCCTTGGCGCCGTCGATATTCTCGAGGGCCTCCTTGTCAACCTTCGCGTTATCGGCAATCACAAGGCGCAGACGCGTGGCGCAGTGTGCGGCCGAAACAACGTTGCCGGCGCCACCGATGTTGTCGAGCACCTCTTGGGCTGATTTGCGGTAGTCCATGACTTCCCTTTCCTCCAACGGGCGCATCTGCACCCGGCCATCTTTGACATTTACACTGTAATCGTTTTCAGTTTCATATATCTGTAATCGTTTTCATAGTAGGGTAAACGGTGGGAATTAGCCGGCGAATGGTAGCTTTGGGACAAAAAACGGGGAACTCAAAGGCAGGCAGACGCGTCCAAGGACTAGACATTCATGAGCTGATGCCCAAGTTTGAGCGTCCGCAGGCCGCTCTCCCCCTCCTCGCCATCGAGCGCGTCGAGCAGCATATTGGTCGCCTCGACGCCGCTGGTCAGGTAGCCGTAATGCACGGTGGGAATGCCGCCCGTCAGCGCGCGCAAAAATGCGTTGTCGCCGAAACCGCTCACGCGACGCACGCCCTCGCCCATGCCGCGCACCTCGTCAAGAGCGCGCAGGGCGCCGGCCGCCATAGTGTCGGT
>ENA-OZHP01000922-OZHP01000922.1-human-gut-metagenome-genome-assembly--contig:-NODE-922-length-11261-cov-5.116009_pt1 | contig 11261 bp, 8 predicted proteins | sample MGYA00244046_ERZ653686 | MGnify/ENA primary metagenome ERZ653686 (study PRJEB26926, sample SAMN06165313) | human gut metagenome | biome: ENVO:00009003; feature: ENVO:2100002; material: ENVO:00002003... | reverse complement strand
GCGCAGTACTACTGGATGTAATACAAGCGACGAGAACGCAGGAGCGTCCCAAAACTAGCCTTTAGGGCTTGTGTGCTCTTGTCAACTGATGGTACCAACATCACTTTAATAAGGAGAAGCGACAATGAGCAGACTTGACATCATGACGCCCAGTCGTTCCCAGACCGTCATTGACGGCCTTTACAGGGACGTTGAAAGGCGTATTGCTTCCAGCCCTCCGGGCCTTTGCCCAGTCGACCTCGCCCTCAGCTTTCTCAGGCTGTGCCATGCGCAGACCTGCGGCAAGTGCGTACCCTGCCGCATAGGCCTGGGTCAGCTTGCCACCCTTCTGGAGCAGGTCCTCAACGGGGAAGCTACCATGGAGACCCTATCCATAATCGAGCGCACCGCCAGGGTAATATATAACTCTGCGGACTGCGCCATCGGCCGCGACGCCGCCCGCCTTGTATCCGACGGGCTCGCTGGCTTCCGGGACGACTATGAGGAGCACATACTGCATCACCGCTGCCTCGGCGGTATGCAGAACCCCGTGCCCTGCGTGGCTCTCTGCCCCGCCGGTGTGGATATACCAGGCTATGTGGCTCTTGTCAAAAACCGCCGCTATGCGGATGCAGTCAAGCTTATCCGCAAGGACAATCCCTTCCCCTCCGCCTGCGCTTACATATGCGAGCATCCCTGCGAGGCCCGCTGCCGCCGCCGCATGATAGACGATGCGATAAACATTCGCGGCCTTAAGCGTTACGCCGTAGATCACGCCGGCGACGTGCCCAACCCCTCCAATGCCCAGCCCACCGGCAAGACCGTAGCCGTTATAGGCGGCGGCCCCGGCGGACTTTCCGCGGCATACTACCTCTCCCTCATGGGCCATAAAGTGACCGTATTCGAGCAGAGATCAAAGCTGGGCGGCATGCTGCGCTACGGCATCCCCTCCTATCGCTTCCCAAGGGAGATACTGGATAAGGAGATCGAATCCATACTCTCTACCGGCATAGAAGTAAAGACCGGCATAACCGTCGGAAGCGACGTGAGCTTCGACGAGCTTAAGAACAAATATGACGCACTGTATATAGCCATAGGCGCCCACACCGACAAAAAGACCGGCATAGAGGGCGAAAACAGCGAGGGCGTGATGAGCGCCGTCGAGATGCTCCGCGCCATAGGCGACGACAGCCTGCCCGACTTTACCGGCAAGGAGATAGTCGTGATAGGCGGCGGCAACGTGGCAATGGACGTTTGCAGAAGCTCCGTCCGCCTCGGCGCAAGGAAGGTATCCTGCGTATACCGCCGCCGTCAGGCCGACATGACCGCGCTCCCCGAAGAGGTCGAGGGCGCCATAGCCGAGGGCGTAGAGCTCGTTACCCTTGCCGCCCCCGTCCGCATAGAGGCAGACGAAAACGGCCGCGCTACAGCCCTCTGGGCACAGCCCCAGATAATAGGCACTATAGACGCCGCCGGCCGGCCCCGCCCGGAAAAGGCAGCCCGCGATGAGATACGCATACCCGCCGACATAATCATTGTAGCCATAGGTCAGGGCATAGAGACCCACGGCTTTGAGCAGAGCAAGATATCCATAAAACGCGGCACCTTCATCGCCGAGGCCAGCGGTCAGATAGACAACATGGACGGCGTATTCGTCGGCGGCGACTGTGTCACCGGCCCCGCAACCGTTATCCGCGCCATAGCCGCAGGCAAGGTAGCCGCGGCGAATATAGACGAGTATCTGGGCTTTCATCACGAGATCAGCGTCGATGTCGTCGTGCCCGATCCCCAGCTCTCCAGCAACCCGCCTCACGGCCGCATCAACACCACAGAGCGCCAGGCCTGTGAGCGCAAGAACGACTTTACCTGCATCGAGTGCGGCATGACCGATGAGGAGGCCAACGCCGAGTCGTCCCGCTGCCTGAGGTGCGACCACTTCGGCTACGGAATATTCAGGGGAGGGAGGAAGAGCACATGGTAAACCTCAAGATAGACAACATACCGGTATCCGTGCCGGAGGGGACCACCATACTGGAGGCCGCCCGTTCCGTAAACATCGAGATACCCACGCTTTGCTACCTCAAGGGAATGAACGAGATAGCGGCCTGCCGTATATGCTGCGTGGAGCTTGTCGGTCACGACAGGCTGATCCCCGCCTGCGACAACGTAGTAGCGGATGGGATGGAGGTGCTCACCAACAGCCACAAGGTGCGCGAGGCGCGCCGCTCCAATCTGCGCCTGCTGCTGTCCCATCACGACGTGAGCTGCACCAACTGCACAAGAAGCGGCAACTGCACCCTCCAGTCGCTCGCCAACGACTTCAATATGCGCGGCGTGCATTACCCGAAGAAGCTCCTCATAGACAAGGCCGACATCACCGCGCCGCTCATAAGGGAGAACAACAAGTGCGTAATGTGTATGCGCTGCATACAGATCTGCGAAAAGGTGCAGACCGTGAATATATGGGATCTGCTCGGCACCGGCTCGCGGGCGATGGTTGACGTATCCCGCAACCGCAGGATAAAGGATACCGAGTGTACCTACTGCGGCCAGTGCATAACCCACTGCCCCACCGCCGCCATAAGGGAGCGCGACGACACCGGAAGGGTATACGACGCAATAGACGACGAGAATATCGTTACCGTAGTTCAGGTGGCTCCCGCGGTGCGCGCCGCATGGGCAGAGCGTTACGGCCTCGATGCCGAGTTCGCCACCCCCAGGCGCATGGCTGCGGCCCTCCGCCGCATGGGCTTTGACTATGTGTTCGATACCGACTTCACCGCCGACCTCACCATAATGGAAGAAGGCAGTGAATTTATAGAGCGCTTTACCCATAAGGATCAGCACAAGTGGCCCATGTTTACCTCCTGCTGCCCGGGCTGGGTGCGCTTTTTGAAGTCCCAGTACCCCGAGCTTACGGATAACCTTTCCACCGCCAAATCCCCTCAGCAGATGTTCGGCGCCATTGCGAAGAGCTACTTTGCCGAGAAGATAGGCGTGAACCCCCACAAGATATTCGTGGTATCCGTGATGCCCTGCGTATCCAAGAAGAGCGAGTGCGCCCTGCCCACCATGAAGGACGCCTGCGGCGATCCCGACGTGGATGTGGTCATCACCACCCGCGAGCTGAATATCATGATGCGCGCCAACCACATCAACCCCGTGTTCCTGCCCGAGGAGGACTTCGACAGTCCGTTGGGTACCGGCACCGGAGCCGCCGTCATATTCGGCGCTACCGGCGGCGTTATGGACGCGGCGCTGCGCTCCGCATACTACCTCATCACCGGCAAAAATCCTGATCCCGACGCCTTCAAATCCGTCCGAGGCATGGACGGCTGGAAGGAATCCGTATTCGAGATACCCGGCGCGGGCGAGGTGCGGGTAGCCGTGGCCAGCGGCCTCGGCAATGCGCGCAAGCTTATTCAGGCTATCAAGCGGGGCGAGGTGCATTACGACTTCGTCGAGATAATGGCCTGCCCCGGCGGCTGCGCTGGCGGCGGCGGACAGCCCATCGTAGACGGCTGCGAGCTGGCGGATGAGCGCGGCAGCATCCTTTGGAGGCTGGACGCCAAGGATAAGCTCCGCTTCTCCCACGAGAACCCCGACGTGCTGGCGCTGTATAAGGAATATCTCACGGCTCCGCTGGGCGAAAAATCCCATCACCTGCTGCACACCGACCATCACGGCTGGGATATGCCCACCGTAGTAAAGAATTAGTGCATATAAAAGGCTCCGCAACGCGGAGCCTTTTGTTATTTTTTGAATGTAATTATTGGAGGGCGGGGACGGGCTCTACTCAGTTTTTTTCTGTGTATCGGATTCCTCATGTGTTTCCCCTCCCTTGTAATAGCACTTAATTATAAAATAGAGGAACAGAGCCGCCGTTACGCATATCACCTTCAATATCCCGTAATGCCATAGCTTGTCGGACATAGGGACATAAGTTGCCGCACTATAAGTTGCCGCACTGTAAAACGACTCGAACTTTGAGAGAAGCATATCCATCAAGGACGCAACGGACAGCTCTATCATCAGGGTAAGAAAAGTGTACAGTGCGTATTTCCTGTTTTCCATCTTCAATCCCTCCTTCCAATTATATTCATATTTTAAAAGAAACTAAATACCTCTGTCAATTGATGGTATAATGTACCCGTCATCAATCAGCACGAAAGGCGTGTTTTTATGGATAACAAGCATAACGATAGGCGGATATTCGACCTTGCGATGCACACATGGCTGCGCTATGCCCTCGTATTCCTCAAGTGGCTGCTTTTGGCGGCCGTCATAGGCACAGCGCTGGGCTTCATAAGCACCGCATTCCACTACTCCGTGGATTTTGCGCAGGAGCTGAGGCTTGCATACCCTTGGCTCCTCTGCCTGTTGCCCGTAGGCGGCCTTATCATAGTATTCATGTACCGCGCCTGCGGCGTGAAGGACGACCGGGGCGCCAATGCCGTCCTTGAGGCCGCAATAAACGGCGAGCCGGTTAAAAAGCGCGTGGCCCCGCTGATATTCACAGGCACGGTGCTCACCCATCTCTTCGGGGGCAGCGCGGGGCGCGAGGGCGCGGCGCTGCAGCTGGGCGGCAGCATAGCAGGGCTTTTCAGCGGCGTTTTTCACATAAAGCCGGGAGATGGCAGGGTGCTTACCATATGCGGCATGAGCGCCGCCTTCTCGGCTCTTTTCGGCACGCCCATCACCGCGGCTGTTTTCGCCGTGAGCGTAGCCAGCGCGGGCGCGGTTCAGTACGCGGCGCTTTTCCCCTCCGTGGTCAGCGCCTTTGCGGGCTTCCTCGTGTCCTCCGCCCTGGGCGTGCCGCCCACCCGCTTTGAGCTGCTGGGCATACCCGCGCTGGAAGCCGCCCCCGTTTTACAGGTGCTTGCCCTGTCAGTACTGGCAGGCTGGCTTTCCCTCATATTCTGCAAGGCCATAGGCGGCGTGCATCGCCTTGCGGGCAGGGTAGAAAGCCCCTATTTGCGCCTGTTTTTAGGCGGCTGCACAGTCGCCGCTGCCTCGCTGCTGCTGGGCACGCGGGACTATTGCGGCGCAGGCATGGACGTCATCGCCCGTGCGCTTTCGGGCAGGGCAGAGCCCGCGGCGTTCATATTGAAGCTCCTCCTTACCGCCGTCACCATGGGCGCGGGCTTCAAGGGCGGCGAGATAGTCCCCTCCTTCTTCGTTGGGGCCACCTTTGGCTGCACTGCCGGCGCGCTCCTTGGCCTCGATCCCGCATTCGGCGCCGCTATGGGGCTGACCGCGCTGTTCTGCGGCGTGACCAACTGCCCCATCACAGCCATATTGCTTTCCGTGGAGCTTTTCGGCGGCGGTGCGCTCCCCTTCTTCGCCCTCGCCTGCGCCGCAAGCTACCTGCTTTCAGGATACAGCAGCCTTTACGGCTCCCAGCGCATAGTGCTGGACAAGTGGCATATAGGCGAATAAGGAACAAAGCTCAAAAAAGCGGCTCAAAGGCCGCTTTTTTGGTTAACCGCGCGCTATTGCTTCTTTTTGCAAAGGTATCCCTGATACATGAATATCCCCCCGGCGGCAATGGCGGCGGCTGTTATGAATATCACCGCCTTCATCGGCATTTTTCCGGCGTAATCCATAGCGTTGGTCAAAAAATACCCAAAGGCGCTTTTTTCCATTATCTGCATCACCGGCAGCAGCAAAAACTCCAGCGCAAGCATTATCAGTCCCGCGACCGCCGTTATAAAGCCTGTGCGTATGCGTTTTTCCGCAGCGTTCAGCCGGGCTATGGCGGCTATGCTCTCCTTTTCTCCAGCCGCAGCGGGTATGCTCTCAGCCCCCTTCAAAAGCTCGTCTGTGGATATGCCGAAAAGCTCGCTCAATGCGATTATCTTGGATATTTCCGGCGCCGCGTCGTTCAGCTCCCATTTTGATACCGACTGGCGGGAAACGTCGAGCTGCTCCGCAAGCTGCTCCTGCGAAAGGCCCGCCGCCTTTCGAAGCTGCTGTATCCTTTCGCCTACTGTCATTTCTTTCATAAGCACGGGTACTCCTTTTTGGTTTTCTTGTGCATAGCATACACCAGGAGGCGGCTATCGCGCCACCAATCATACTTGGAAAAAGCGCAACCGGAGGTTGCGGGGGCTTGCCGCCCGCCGCTTCCTTAAAAAAAGTGCCCCGGCAATTTCACCGGGGCCGTATTATTATTCGGCTTTATTCGCCCTTGCTCTCTGATACGGTGAGGTTCTCGCCGTCGTAATCCACGGTGAACACCGTGTCGGGGGCGGGGTCGCCTTCGATTATCTTGCGGGCAAGCAGCGTCTCAAGCTTGCTGGAAAGCAGCCGCTTCAGGGGCCTTGCGCCGTACTGAGGATCGTAGCCGGTCTCCGCAAGGTAGTTCTTCGCCCTGTCGGTAAGCTTCACGTCCAGCCTGCGCTCCCTGAGCCTCTTGCGTATATCCTCCAGCATGAGGTCGGTGATCTTGAAGATCTCCTCCTTGTCCAGGGGCTTATAGAACACTATGTCGTCTATCCTGTTGAGGAATTCCGGCCTGAAGCTCTGCTTGAGCAGCAGGTTCACCTGTGCGCGTGCCTCCTCGGTTATCCTGCCGTCCTTTATGCCCTCCAGTATGTAGCTGGAGCCCAGATTGCTGGTCATGACGATGACGGTATTCTTGAAGTCCACGGTGCGGCCCTGGGAATCCGTTATGCGCCCGTCGTCCAGCACCTGAAGCAGTACGTTGAACACGTCGGGATGGGCCTTCTCCACCTCGTCGAACAGCACGACGCAGTAGGGATGGCGGCGCACGGCCTCCGTAAGCTGGCCGCCCTCGTCATAGCCCACATAGCCCGGAGGCGCGCCTATCAGGCGGGATACGGAGTGCTTCTCCATGTATTCGCTCATATCTATGCGCACCATGTTGGACTCATCGTCAAACAGGGCTTCCGCCAGAGCCTTGGCAAGCTCCGTCTTGCCTACGCCGGTGGGGCCCAGGAACAGGAATGAGCCGATAGGCTTGTTGGGGTCCTTCAGCCCCGCCCGGGTGCGCAGTATAGCGTCGCAGACGGTCTGCACCGCCTCGTCCTGGCCTATGACCCGCTTATGCAGTATGCTGTCCAGGTGCAGCAGCTTCTCCCTCTCGCCTTCCATCAGCTTGGCGACCGGTATACCGGTCCAACGGCCCACTATCTTGGCTATCTCCTCCTCGGTGATGCGGTCGCGGAGCAGGCCGTCCGCTTTGCCCTTCTCCATGTCCGCCTCCGCCTTGGCCAGCTCTTCCTTCAGCTTGGGCAGCTTGCCGTACTTGAGCTCGGCAGCCTTGTTAAGGTCGTAGCTCCGCTCGGCCTGCTGCATATCGGCGTTAAGCTGCTCTATCTCTGTACGTAGGGACTGAACTTTCTTTATGGCGTCCTTCTCGTTTTCCCACTTTGCCTTGAGCCCCGCGAACTCCTCGCGCTCGTGAGCCAGCTCCTTGCGGATATCCTCAAGGTGCTGCTGGGATATCTTGTCGCTTTCCTTGTTAAGGGCGGCTTCCTCTATCTCCAGCTGCATTATGTGCCGGCGCTTCTCGTCAAGCTCGGTGGGCATGCTGTCCATCTCGGTGCGCACCATCGCGCAGGCCTCATCCACAAGGTCGATGGCCTTATCCGGCAGGAACCTGTCGCTTATGTACCTGTGGGAAAGCGTAGCGGCGGCTATCAGGGCGCTGTCCTGTATCTTTACGCCGTGGAACACCTCGTAGCGCTCCTTCAGCCCTCTCAGTATGCTTATGGTGTCCTCTACCGTGGGCTCATCTACCATTACGGGCTGGAACCTTCTGGAAAGGGCGGGGTCCTTTTCGATGTACTTGCGGTACTCGTCCAGCGTGGTCGCGCCTATGCAGTGCAGCTCGCCCCTGGCAAGCATGGGCTTTAAGAGGTTGCCCGCGTCCATGCTGCCCTCCGTGCGTCCGGCTCCTACTATATTGTGCAGCTCATCTATGAACAGTATTATCCTGCCCTCGCTGCGCTTTACTTCATTAAGAACGGCCTTAAGCCTTTCCTCGAATTCGCCCCTGAACTTTGCGCCCGCGATAAGGGCGCCCATGTCAAGGGAGAATATCTTGCGATCCTTCAGGTTTGCCGGCACATCGCCTGATACTATCCGCTGGGCAAGCCCCTCGGCTATTGCCGTCTTGCCTACGCCCGGCTCGCCTATGAGCACAGGGTTATTCTTGGTCTTTCTTGAAAGTATGCGGATGACGTTGCGTACTTCCTCGTCACGCCCTATAACAGGGTCAAGCTTCTGCTTCCTTGCAAGCTCCACGAGATCCTGAGCGTATTTGCCCAGCGCGTCATAGGTATCCTCCGGGCTGTCGGTCGTCACCCTTGCGCCGCCCCGGACGTCGTTGAGAACCTTCAAAAACTCGTCCCGGGTGATGCCAAAGGTTTTAAACATCTCCTTCATGGCGCCGTTAGGCGCTTCCAGCATGCCTAAAAACAGATGCTCTACCGAGATATACTCGTCCTTCATGTGCTTGGCCTGATCCTCCGCCGCGTTGAGCGCGCGATCCAGCTCAGGGGTTATGTACACCTTTTCCGCCTCCCGGCTGCCCGTCACCTTAGGCAGCTTGCTTATTTCCCTGTCCAGGGCCGCATCAAAGGCGTCCTTATCCTTGCCCATTCTGGTGATGAGCTCGGCTATGAGCTTCTGGTCGAGCAGCGCCTTCATAAGGTGCTGCTGATCCACCTGCTGGTTGGTGTTGCGGCTGGCGATGGACTGGGCATCCTGCACCGCCGCAATAGATTTTTGCGTTAACCTGTTAATATCCATATAAAATCCTCCTCGGACCGATGATTTCGTAAGTAGTATGTGCCATGATCCTTATTAGCACTCTTACCTTTCGAGTGCTAATTGTAATATAAGACCTTGTACATATCATCATAATAATTTGAAATAATTGTGAAGTGGAAAAAAAACCTGAGCTGTTGTATAATAACAGAAAAACTTATGGAGGACGCCCCAATGAAGATCAGAGATATATCGGAGCCTGCAAGCTTTTTTAAGGCCGTAAACACCTGCGCCGGCAGGGTGGAGCTCATGACCGCCGAGGGCGACTGCCTCAACCTCAAGTCCCGCCTGTGCCAGTACATAGCGCTCACCCAGATGTTCGAGGACAAGCGGGTGGAAGGCATAGAGCTTGTACTGAGTGAGCCCTGCGACCTCAACAAGCTTCTGCCCTACATAGACGCGGAGGAATAACGCTGCAAACGCAAAAGGCTTCCTTTAAATTGGGAAGCCTTTTTTCTTTACTTCATTTCCTCTATGTGCTCCTTCGCGTAGGCGATGAACCTTGCTGCCGCAGGGGAAATCATATCCTTCCTTGTAACTCCTATACCTATATCCACATACTGCTCAGGATCCAGGGGCATAACCCTCACCTCGCCGCCCGGCTCCAGCGAGTCCACGATGAGCTGGTTCATTATGGCTATTCCCAGCCCCGCCTTCACCATCGCCATGGCGGCAAGACCATCCGGGCAGCCGAAGCGTATATCCGGGGTTATGCCCATCTGCGCGATCATGCGGGAGTTGTCCGTCTCCTCTGCGGGGCGTATGGCTACGAAGGGGTAATTGCCTACAGCCGAGAGCGGGAAGGCCGCGCCGCCGGAGAGTGGGCTGCTCTTTGGCAGCACCGCCACCAGCTGATCGTCCTTTATATGCAGCCAGTCGAAGTCGCCCTCGCGGCGGCTCATTACGCAGAAATCCGCCCTGTGCTCGCTCAGCGCCGCCGCAAGCTCGCTGCTGGTCCCCTCCAGGGTGCTTATCTCTACCATCGGGTACTTCCGCGAAAAGCCGGCGATCAGGTGGGCAAGCCAGCCGTAGCAGGCCTCGTAGGTATTGCCTATGGTGAGCTTGCCTATCTCTATGCCGCGTATGGAGGCCGCCTGCTGCACGCAGCGCCGCCCCATGTACACGAAATCGCGTATGAGGGGAAGCATATTTTTGCAGTTTTCGGTAGGGACAACGCCGCCTCTGTTCCTTATCAGAAGCGGAAAGCCCATCTCATCCTCCAGCGCCGCCATCATACGGCTTATACCGGAGGGAGTATAGCCGAGGCTCTCCGCCGCGGCGGTAAGTGAGCCCAGCTCCAGCGCCGCTATCAGCGCCCTGCACTTCTCTGTATCCATATCGCGCCTCTATTTTGACTTTTTATCAATGCTGCCATGATATATCATCGTTTTACTCAAATATATAACAGTAATATAATGATGTCAAACAAAGAAAACGACAAAATATCAGGAAAGGACAGAAACAATGGAAAGCATCAGCGCAAGGGCAAGGATAGGCTGCCGGGTAAACCCTGCGGAGTTCCTTCTCGCGGGCGTTATAGTTGCGCGCAGCACCTCTCTGCTGCTGTCCAAGGCGCTCCTCACCACTATGAGCCCCCTCAACATACTCTCCGTTCGCTTCTGCCTTGCCTTTGTGATACTCTGCGCCATATTCTTCAATCGGATGAAGCGGATGGACCTCAGGACGCTGCTCATGGGCATGGCAATAGGCGGCGCTTTCTCCGCGATGATGGCGGCGGAGCTTTTCGCCCTCAAGCACACCCTCGCTTCCACCACCTCCTTTCTCGAAAATACCGCAATAGTCATAGTGCCGCTGATGGAGGCGCTGCTGCATAAGAAGCTGCCCTGCAAAAGGGCTCTGCTCTGCGCCGGGCTTACCTTAATAGGCGTCGGCGCCCTCACCCTGCGCTCCGGCAGGTTCAGCTTCGGCCTCGGCGAAGGGCTGTGCATACTCTCTGCCATGCTTTACGCCTTGGCGATAATACTCACTGACAGGCTTTCCAAAAAGGGCGACCCCATGCTCATAGGCATAGCGCAGGTCGGCTTCATCGGCCTGTTCACCACCATAGCCTCCTTCATATTCGAGGCTCCCAAGCTGCCCTCCTGCGCCTCTGAGTGGCTGCCGATATTGGGGCTTGCGCTGGTTTGCAGCTGCTTCGGCTTCACCCTTCAGCCCGTGGCACAGCGCAGGATACCCTCCGAGAGGGCGAGCCAGTTCTGCGCCCTCAACCCCCTTTCCACCGCCGCAATGAGTGCCGTTCTCCTGCATGAGAAAATGGGCGTCATGGGCGCGGTAGGCGCCGCGCTGATACTGGGCAGCATAATGCTGGAGAGCGTCCGCAGCGCAAAGTCAAAGAAAGCGTAAGCACCGTCGTCATTCTTCCCCCTAAAGACGAAAGGATAAGCAAAGCCCCCGCGTTCGCGGGGGCTTTCAGAGTGTCGAAAAAGTGGCTAAAGACCACTTTTTCGAGTTTTTGCGGGTTTTGC
>ENA-OZHP01000911-OZHP01000911.1-human-gut-metagenome-genome-assembly--contig:-NODE-911-length-11366-cov-5.617806_pt1 | contig 11366 bp, 9 predicted proteins | sample MGYA00244046_ERZ653686 | MGnify/ENA primary metagenome ERZ653686 (study PRJEB26926, sample SAMN06165313) | human gut metagenome | biome: ENVO:00009003; feature: ENVO:2100002; material: ENVO:00002003... | reverse complement strand
ACACCCTAGAGTTCGTCGGCAGCGTCAGATGTGTATAAGAGACAGGTTATGATAAGTGCAAGGGGTTTTCTGAAGTTAGCAAGAAATTTACGCTTTCGCCCCATCCGACCGAAAACTTTTGTGTAGAAAAATTTGTAGGGGTAGTTGAGAATATAGGCAAAAAGAAATCCGATTGCAAACGGAGTAATTATGCCTGTTATCCAACCGAGAGCCGACCACAAAACATTCATATTGTCTTTTACAAGTAAAAGAAATACCGTAAATGAAATGCAAATCAGCAGAGTTTTTAGCGAAAGCAGTTTTTTCATTTAAACAACTCCTTAAAATAACGACATCTGTGAGCTTTCCGGCAAATCATTGAGGACTCCGACGTCTTTCAGCGTTTCAATAACAGCCTTTGTAACCTTTGTTTTTATCTGCATATCTTCAATAGAAAGATACTCTGTATGCTTGCCTGTTTCGGCAAGTGAATCTGCAGCGGCACCGCCTACACCCGGTAACGATGAAAACGGAAGCCTGATTTTACCGTCCTCCACCTTGAACATTTTTGCCTCGGATTTATAGATATCAACAGGAAGAAATTCAATTTTTCTTGCCATCATTTCGTTGACAATCTGCAAGGTCTGATACTCTGCTTCATCCTTGGCGGTTGCTTCATGAACACTTTGCTTTTGCTTTATGTTGTTCATCTTGTCACGGACAGCCTTGTGTCCCTGCATGGCAATTGCACCGTCAAGATTTTCACTTCGTACGGTAAAATATGCAGCATAGTACTCAACGGGCTTATGAACCTTGTACCAGCCGAGTCTGAGCGTAGCAATCATATAAGCCGCGGCATGAGCTTTCGGGAACATATACTTAATTTTCATACACGAATCAATGTACCATTCCGGAACATTGTGTTCACGCATGGCCTTGAAGTGTTCTTCCGTAAGAAGTTTTGTTGCGTTACCTTTACGGACAATCTCCATTATTTTGAATGCCATACCGGGCTCAAGACCTTTGTGCATAAGATAGGTCATAATCGAGTCACGAGTACCGATTACTTCCGAAATTGTGCAGGTTCCGTTATGAATAAGTTCCTGAGCGTTACCGAGCCATACATCGGTACCGTGCGAAAGACCGGCAATCTGCAAAAGGTCGGTAAATGTCTTTGGCTGTGCCTCAACAAGCATTCCTCTTACGAAAGCCGTACCGCATTCAGGAAGGCTGAATGTACCGGTTTTTGAGTCGATATCCTCCTCAGTAACTCCGAGTGCTTTCGGAGAAGTAAACAGCGACATAACCTCGGGATCGCTCATTGAAACTTTCATTACGGGGATACCTGTGTAGAGTTCAAGATAATGATAGATTGTCGGAACATCGTGTCCAAGCTCATCAAGTTTTGTGATTGTATCATGAATTGAATGGAAGTCGAAGTGGGTTGTAATGTTATCTGAGTTCACATCATTTGCAGGATGCTGAACAGGGCAGAAATCGTAAACATCGTTTGTTCTCGGCACAACAACCATACCGCCGGGGTGCTGACCTGTGGTTCTCTTAACACCCGTACAACCGATTGCAAGACGCTTTTCCTCAGCCTTGTGCATTACAAGACCTCGTTCCTGTGCGTACTTTTTTACAAAACCAAGGGCTGTTTTTTCGGCTACGGTAGAAATTGTTCCCGCTTTGAACACATTGTTTTTGCCGAAGAGCTCTTCCGTGTAACGGTGGGATTTTGACTGATACTCACCGCTGAAGTTAAGGTCGATATCAGGCACTTTGTCACCCTTAAAGCCAAGGAATGTTTCAAACGGAATTTCGTGACCGTCCTGATCCATAAGAGTACCGCATTCGGGACAGTTTTTGGGCGGCATATCAAAGCCTGATCCGTAGCTGCCGTCTGTGATAAACTCACTGTGTTTACAGTTTGGGCATACATAGTGCGGACAAAGCGGATTAACCTCAGAAATACCCGACATAGTAGCTACGAACGATGAACCTACAGATCCTCTTGAACCGACAAGATAGCCGTGTGCTTCACTGTCTGCAACAAGCTTTTGAGCAGTCATATAAAGCACGGAGAATCCGTAGGTTGTTATTGAATTAAGCTCCTTGTCAAGTCTTGCCTTTACGATTTCAGGCAATGGATCACCGTATTTCTCTTTTGCTCTTTTCCATGTAATATCAATAAGCTGTTCCTGTGCGCCCTCAATGTTAGGCGGGAATGTACCCTTTGGAATAGGTCTGATATATTCGCACATATCGGCAATTTTGTTTGGGTTCTCCACAACATACTCATATGCTTTATCTTTTCCGAGCCACTCAAATTCCTTGAGCATTTCGGCGGTTGTTCTGAAATAAAGCGGTGCTTGCTGATCTGCATCCTTATATCCCTGACCTGCCATAAGAATTTTTCTGAATTCAGAGTCAGTCGGATCCATAAAATGAACATCGCAGGTTGCGCATACCGGTTTGCCGAGTTCTTTAGCAAGCCTAATAATTGTGGAGTCGATTTTGTGAAGCTCGTCAACAGAATCAAATCTGCCGTCACGAATCATAAAGCTGTTGTTGCCTGCAGGCTGAATTTCAAGATAATCATAGAATGATGCAATCTGCTTGAGTTCGCCCCACGGCTTGCCATCAAGAATTGCCATGTAAAGCTGACCTGCACAACAAGCAGAACCGATAATGAGTCCATCTCGGTACTTTACAAGCTCGCTTTTGGGGATTCTCGGCTTTTTATAGAAATAATTAAGATGACTGTAAGAAATAAGTCTGTATAGATTTTTTAGACCGGTTTTATTCTTTACAAGAATAATTTGATGATAGGTTGGGAGCTTTTTAAAATCTCCGCCTGCTATCTTTGTGTTAATGTCATTGGTTTTTGTTATGCCGAAATCATCTGTAAGTCGTCGGCAAAGGGTTATAAAAATTTTTGCGAGCATTTCGGCATCGTCGGTTGCTCTGTGGTGATTGAACTCACCAAGTCTTAAAAATTTTGCAACGGTGTCAAGCTTGCAGTTCTTTATATCGGTGAGAATTGCTCTTGAAATTGCAACCGTATCAATTGAAGTGTAGTTATACTCCCTTCCCATATCTTCACAGGCTTTTGCAATGAAGGATGTATCAAACGGTGCGTTGTGTGCAACAAGAACATTATCACCGGCAAACTCCAAAAATGCACTGACAGCCTCGCTCTGTGAAGGAGCGTCCTTTACCATTTCATCGGTAATTCCTGTAAGCTGAGTAATTTTCTGCGGAATCGGCATTTCGGGATTCACAAAAGTTGAGAATTTATCGGTAATTATACCGTTTTCAACCTTTACTGCGCCGATTTCGGTAATCTTGTCACGGGCGGCTGAAAGACCTGTTGTTTCTATATCAAAGCAGATGAATGTGCCGTCAAAATCTGTGTCGGCATCACCTTTTACGGACTCTACAAGGTCATCCATAAAGTATGCCTCCACACCGTAGATGACTTTTATTTTTTCTTCGTCCTTATTGATTTTGTCTGCGGCCTTCATTGCGTCTGGAAACGCCTGTGCGACACCGTGGTCTGTAATCGCAACTGCCTTGTGTCCCCACTGATAAGCACGGTTTACAAGGTCACCTGCCGATGTCACGGCATCCATCTGTGACATATTTGTATGCATATGAAGCTCAACACGCTTTTTCTCGGCATTATCAACCACCTTGACTTTTTGGGCAGTGCCGACCGAGCGGGCATTGACAACAAGCTCACCTGCGTATTTATCGTATTCAACATCGCCCTGAACAACAATTGTGTCGCCCTTTTTGATGTTGTCAATTACGGCTGATTCTTTAATTGAATTGAATATCTTAGCGGTTGTTGAACCTGTGTAATCGGTTATGTCGATAGTGAAAATATTTTTGTCACCGCTTTTAGTAACTTTCTTTTCAATATCAAATACATCGCCCCATACAACGATTCTTCCCGAATCACCTGAAATTGATGAAATGGGAATCATCTTTCCTCTAATCGACCTTCCGTATAAAGGACGGATTGAGGATTGAACAATCTGAGGAGTTGAGAATTTACCCTCACGAATTTCAATTTCGGCAGTAGTGTTTTCAGCGTGTATTTCTTCCCTTTGTTTTGCAGTTTCAGCCTCTTCCTGATAGAATTCAGCAGCTTTTTGAAGATTTTCTCGGTTGATTTTCTCCTGAGCGTTCTGAATTGCCGCTTTGTATTCTTCGTTGTTTTCTTCAACCTCAAATGTACCTGTATAAATTACGGAAATGTGAAGGTTAAACTCTTCGTAAATCTGCTTTACGAGCGCCTTATCAAAACCTTTACTGTCAAGAAGTGTTTTTCCGCCGTTGAGAAGATTGATTGTCAGAGTATTGTTTTCAAACTTAACCTCGGCATTGTTGAGAGTTCCGTTAATGCTTGGAATGTCTCGCCTTACAGCTGTGTAGAGCTGGGGAAAATAATCGGCAGAAAACAACTCTGTCGGAAAATGCGGCTTGATTACGGCGTGGTATGCAAGAACCTTTGTGATACTTTTTTCGGCTTCAAAAAGCAAATCACGACCGATAAGTTCGCTGAAATTAACTGACAAAATTATTAAACGGGATTGTTTATTGATATCAAGTTGTGTCAGTTCTCCCTGTGAAATCTGTTGCGGCAAATTTATGCCAAACTGGGAGGAAAAGACTTCTCCTAATGTTTTCATATATTTCCTTCTGCTTTTATCGTAGCAAAGCCCTATCCGTCCGTCTGACGGATTATAATTTTTCTACCTCTTCCATAAGTGCGTCAACGAGTTTTTCTTCGGGGACTTTACGGATGATTTCACCTTTTTTAAATACAAGACCGCAGCCTTCACCGCCTGCGATGCCGATATCAGCTTCTCTTGCTTCTCCCGGACCGTTTACAACGCAGCCCATTACCGCTACTTTGATATTCTTTTTACAGTTTCTGAGCTTATCTTCAACCTCGTTTGCAATCTTCACAAGGTCAATTCTTGTTCTTCCGCAAGTCGGACATGAAACGAATTGAACTCCGTCTTTCTCAATGTCAAGAGCCCTGAGAATATCATGAGCGGCATAAACTTCCTTTACAGGATCGGCTGTGAGGGAAACCCTGATTGTATCGCCTATACCGTGAAGAAGCAATGCACCGATTCCGGCAGAAGATTTGATAATACCCATTCTTTCCGTTCCTGCCTCTGTAACACCGAGGTGGAGCGGATAGTCACATCTTTCTGCGGCAAGCTCATAGGCTTTGATCATTGTAGAAACGGTCGAGCTTTTCATTGAAAGAACAATATCGTTGAAATCAAATTTTTCAAGAAGTGATGCATGGTACAAGGCACTGTCGCAAAGAGCCTCGGGTGTGGGATGACCGTATTTTGCAAGTATTTCTTTTTCGAGCGAGCCTGAATTAACGCCGATTCTTATCGGAATGCCACGCTGTTTGCAGGCATCGGCAACTGCTTTTACTCTGTCATCGGAACCGATGTTGCCCGGGTTTATTCGTATTTTATCAACTCCCGCAGCACAAGCCTCAAGAGCCAGCCTGTAGTCAAAATGGATATCGGCTACAATTGGGACGCTTACAGCCTCTTTGAGGGCAGGAATAAGCTTTACTGCATCTTTATTAGGAATGGCGGCACGAATGATTTCGCAGCCTGCCGCTTCAAGCTGTTTTGCCTGTCTTACAGAACCCTCAATATCGGTTGAGGGAATATTGAGCATTGACTGAACGCTTACTTTAGCACCGCCGCCGATTTTTACATTGCCGGCAGTTACCTTAATTTTACTTCCCATAAGGTTTTCCTCCGTTTATCTACATACCGGGAAAAGTTCCCGTTACAAGTTGGAATACATCTTTTACCGAAATAATAAGCATAAATGCAAGCAGCAGTACAAGTCCTGCCGTATTTACAATCTGCTCTGCTTTTCTCGGAATCGGCTTTTTGAATATCCATTCAATCAGCAGGAACAGGAATCTTCCGCCGTCAAGAGCAGGAAACGGAAGCATATTAACAATTCCGAGGTTTACCGTTATGAGTATCATTACAAACAAAATGTTATTAACCGCGTCTGCAAAACCTGTTTCAAGACCCATGGATGCGACCTGAGTTACCGCAGTTGCGATACCGACAGGACCAGACATATCATTGAAGCCGAATTTTCCCTGTACAAGCCATACAAGCGAAGTCCACACAGTTTTTGCCATTGAGCAGGTTTCTGTAAATGTTTCAGTAAGAACCGTGCCGACATTTTTTTCAATAGGCTCAACCGCAAAGTCAAAAGCAACAGTTGGTTTGTTCTCCTTTTCGGCATCGTCATCGGCATAATAGGTGAAGAACTGTACATTTTCAAGCGTTATTTCTTTGCCGTCACGGACAACCTTTACATCAGCCATAAATCTCGGTCTTGATGTAGTTGTGTCTATTTCGGGTGTTTTATACTTTGACATATCATATGATTTGTCAAGCGCATAAATTGACTTACAAGCTTCGTCAAGAAGCTTTTCAGCCTCTTCTTTGCTTGCAGCCTTATTTATCTTTGAACAACCCTCTGAGAGAGCGTTGTAGTATTTTTGAAGTTCATCTTGTGAAAGGGATTTGTCATTGGCATATTTATTGTACACTCCGCAGGCGGCAGATGTCGCTCTTTCTTTGTACACTTCAAGTGTGCTGCCTTCTACAGTTTCATATGGAAGTGTTGAGATTGCAAACTGCAAATCTCTTGAATTCCAAATTGAATAACCGTTCACTTCGACAATCTTATCCCCCGTCTGCAAGCCTGTATTGGCTGTGAACGCATTAGGCTGAAACTGAGATACGGTTGTAGAGCTGAAGCTGTCAGCCTGAACGGTAAAGGCAAACATCATAACAAAACCGAGAAGAATATTCATAACCGCACCTGCGATTATGATAATCATTCTCTTCCATACTTTTGCGTTATTAAACGCGGCTTTTTCTTCGCTGTCCTCATCCTCGCCCTCCATGGCACAGTAACCGCCTATCGGAAAAAGGCGAAGCGAGTACCTTGTTTCACCTTTTACAAAACTGATTATTTTCGGTCCCATACCGAGTGCAAACTCATTTACCTTTACACCCGAAAGCTTTGCGGTAATAAAATGACCAAATTCATGAGAAAAAATTATAAGCTCAAAAAGTAATATTCCTATTACAATGAGAGCCGCAACTGTTAAAATTTGCATTAAAATAAATCAACTCCAAAATATTCATTGCTGCCGCAAAGACAGCAATAAAAAATATTACCGCAAATTATAGCATAGAGAGTACATACTCTCTTGCAAGTTTATCCGCCTTCAATACATCATCAACGCATGTAGGCTCAAAATTGTCTATGTTATCAATTGCACCCATAACAAGGTCGCCGATTTCAAGAAAAGTGATTTTACCCTCTCTGAAAAGTCGGTTAGCCTCCTCATTAGCACCGTTTGCAACAGCTGTTGCAACACCTCCGAGCGAAAGAGCCTTTTTGCAGGCTCTAAGGCACTTGAAGGTTTCATAATCGGGTTCAAAAAAAGTCATTTTGCCGATTTGAGCAAGACTTAATTCGCCGACAGGTGATTCATATCTTTCGGGATATGTAATTGCGTACTGAATCGGGATTCTCATATCGGGAAGTCCCAGCTGTGCAATTACGGAATTATCTACATACTCAATAAGAGAATGTATTATGCTTTCACGGTGTACAACAACATCAATGTTTTCCGGCTGTACATCAAAAAGCCACCTTGCCTCAATTATTTCAAGTCCCTTGTTCATCATTGTAGCAGAGTCGATGGTTATTTTTGCACCCATACTCCAATTTGGATGATTAAGAGCTTCTTTAACTGTTACATTCTTTAACTCTTCGGTTGTTTTTCCGAAGAAAGGACCGCCTGAAGCTGTAAGAATGAGCTTTTTAAGCATTTTTTTCTCAGGCATACCCTGTAAGCACTGAAAAATGGCTGAATGTTCGCTGTCAACGGGAAGAAGCTTTACACCGTTCTTCTTTACCGCGTCACAAACAAGCTTACCGCCTGTTACAAGCGTTTCTTTATTTGCAAAAGCGATGTCTTTTTTAGCATTTGCCGCTGCGAGCGTAGGCTTTAAGCCTACCATTCCGACAACCGAATTTACAACAAGATCGGCATTCACAAGCGTTGCCGCCTCAATAAGTCCGTCCATACCGCTTAAAACACGGGTGCTTGTATCTTTTATATTGTTTTTTAATTCTTTGGCTTTTTCTTCGTTAAAAACTACTGCAAGTTCAGGTTTGTATTTTCTTACCTGTTCTTCAAGCAGCTTTATATTTGTTGACGCCGTGAGTGCAGAAACCTTTAAATTGAGTTTATCTGCAACATCAAGCGTTTGTGTTCCGATTGAGCCTGTTGATCCGAGGATGGAAAGTGAATTTATCATTTTAGTTTACCCCACTGTTATGAAAGGTATGAATTGATTGATTGCAACAAGAACGGGTGCAGTAAATATTATGCTGTCGAACCTGTCGAGCATTCCGCCGTGACCGGGAAAAATTGAGCCGTAGTCCTTAATCCCGTAGCTTCTTTTGATAAGAGAAAAACTCAAATCGCCGAGAATTGATACAGGAGCGTCAATTACACCGAGAAGGATCAATGCCCAGAAGTTGATGTTGGCGTCAGGCATAACCCAAAAACTAAATATAAGACCGATGATTACGGCTGTAAGGTCACAAAAAAGTATTCCGCCGATTGCACCCTCAACAGTCTTTTTAGGACTGATTTTCGGGCAAAGTTTGTGCTTGCCGAACGATGCTCCGATAAAAAAGCCACCTGCGTCTGCCATCCACGGTAATGCGAAAATACATATATAGCAGAAAGTAATTGATACAGATGACGCACAGGCAATCGGTACGGCACTCATTCCAAAAGAAATTAAAAAAGTTCCGAACACTGAATATGCAACATCGGCATAGTTTGTCTTTTCGTGCTTGAAAATCATTACTGCAAAGGCTGTTAATATGAATGCAAAAATCAAAATATACAGAAACTTTGTTGTAACCAAAATCGAAAGCAGAAAAGAAAAAACTATACAAGGTATGGAAAGGTGAAACTTATAAAGCATCTTCCTTGCGTGCAGATACTCACCTGTCATAAATGCCGAAAATGCTCCTATGACTATGCCTGTAAACGGGAGCCAAAGTTCCGATACAAACAGAACAATCAGCAGTAGTGGTATTCCTATTACGGCTGTCAGCAGCCGAGGCTTGAGGGATTTCATTTTATATCAACTCTCATCAAACTCCGCCGTATCTTCTGTTTCTGGAGGAGTATATTTTTAACGCTTCGTCAAGGTCTGATTTCTGAAAATCAGGCCATAATTTGTTCATTATTACAAATTCCGTGTAGGCTGACTGCCACAAAAGGAAATTTGAAATTCTGTATTCACCGCTCGGTCTGATAATAAGGTCCGGATCGGGCTGACCTGCGGTGTAAAGATAATTTGAAAAGAGATTTTCTGTTATGTCGTCGGAAGAAATTTTGCCGATTTTGACATCCTCAGAAATATTTTTAACAGCTCTGACAATTTCGTCACGACTGCCGTAATTCATAGCAATATTAAGAACCATACCGTCACGGTCTTTTGAACTCTCTTCGTTTTCAATCATAAGCTCACGAAGTTCATCGTTAAAGCCTGACTTGTCACCGATGAATTTTACCACAATACTGTCGTCTTTAAAATCTTCAAGTGCTTCATTGAGGTATGATTTAAAAAGCGACATAAGTGACTCAACCTCATCCTGCGGTCTTTTCCAGTTCTCGGTTGAAAAGGCGTACACGGTAAGGTACTTTATTCCTATATCGGAACAGTATCTTGTTATTGTTCTAAAAGTTTTCGCACCCTGACGGTGACCTGCTTTTCTCGGAAGTCCTCTTTTCTTTGCCCAACGGCCGTTGCCGTCCATAATAATTCCGATATGTGAAGGCAGATTGAGGTCTGTAACCTCAATCTGCTCATCTTTTTTCTTTGAGAAAAAAGCCATATTACATCTCCAAAATTTCTTTCTGCTTTACTGCAGAAACGCTCTCAACTTCTTTGACATACTTATCTGTAAGATCCTGAGCTTTCTTTTCACCCTGCTTGAGATCGTCCTCTGTAAGCTCGCCGTCCTTTTTCATAGCTTTAAGCTTGTCGATAAGTTCACGGCGTACATTACGAATCTGAATCTTTGTTTCCTCAGCAATTTTCTGAACATCTTTTACAATTTCTTTTCTTCTGTCCTCTGTGAGCGGTGGAAAGATAAGACGGATAACCTTACCGTCATTTTGCGGATTGATGCCGATATCGGAAGTCTGGATAGCCTTTTCAATCAGTCTTAATACAGACGCATCCCATGGCTGAATTGTAAGAGTCCTTGCCTCTGTAACAGAAACAGCAGCAAGCTGATTTACGGGTGTGGGTGCGCCGTAGTAGTCAACCTTTACTTTATCAAGAACAGCGGGATTTGCTCTGCCTGCTCTGATTTCCGAAAATTCCCTGCGCATATGCTCAAGGCGTCTGTCCATGGTTTCGCCGGCTTTTTTTAACTGTGTCTGCATATTTATGCCTCCTGTATAATAATTATTGTTAAAAAGTCAGTAAAATAATCAATTGAATTAGTTGTTAGCTGTTACGATAGTACCGATATTTTCACCGCATACAGCTTTGTAGATGTTTTCAGGGTCATCAATGCTGAATACAAGGATAGGCAGATTGTTGTCCTTACAAAGAGATGCAGCTGTGCTATCCATAACAGCAAGATCCTTATTGAGAACCTCATGAAATGAAATTGTGTCATATTTCTTAGCGTTTGGATTTTTCTTAGGATCGCTGTCATAAACGCCGTCAACCATAGTAGCTTTCATAACAATGTCTGCCTCAATTTCAGCTGCACGGAGAGCCGCTGCTGTGTCTGTGCTGAAGAACGGGTTACCTGTTCCGCAGCCGAACACTACTACTCTTCCCTTTTGAAGGTGAAGAACAGCCTTGTTTCTGATATACGGCTCAGCAATCTGATGCATAGCGATAGCTGTCTGAACACGAACATTAACACCAAGCTGTTCAAGTGCGTCACAAACACCGAGCGCATTGATTGTTGTTGCAAGCATACCCATATGGTCGGCTCTTGTTCTGTCCATTTCACCTGAACTTCTGCCACGCCAGAAGTTGCCTCCGCCTACTACTATGCCGACTTCTACTCCTGCGTCAACACATTCTTTGATAGGCTTACAGATTTTGAGAACAGTTTCAAAATCAATGCCGTGTTTCATTTCACCTGCAAGCGATTCGCCTGAAAGTTTTAATAATACTCTTTTATATTTCGGCTTCATACATAACACCCCACGATAAATTATAATTACTAATATAATACAATAT
>ENA-OZHP01000897-OZHP01000897.1-human-gut-metagenome-genome-assembly--contig:-NODE-897-length-11542-cov-6.205711_pt1 | contig 11542 bp, 10 predicted proteins | sample MGYA00244046_ERZ653686 | MGnify/ENA primary metagenome ERZ653686 (study PRJEB26926, sample SAMN06165313) | human gut metagenome | biome: ENVO:00009003; feature: ENVO:2100002; material: ENVO:00002003... | reverse complement strand
GGAGATGTGTATAAGAGACAGTTGATACATCGAACATTCTCTTCATCTGCGGCGGCGCTTTTGCCGGCATCGACAAAGTCATTGACAGAAGACTGACGAAGAGTGTCATGGGATTCGGCGCCGATATCGAAAAGAAGGATTCCAAGGACATGGAAGAACTCCTGCAGCAGGTCCAGCCGGAAGATCTTCTGAAATTCGGCCTCATCCCTGAATTCATCGGTCGTCTGCCGGTCATCGTGGCTCTGCATCCGCTGAATGAAGATGCGCTCGTCAGGATCCTCACGGAACCAAAGAACGCACTCGTCAAGCAGTACCAGAAGCTCCTTGCCATGGATCATGTCGAACTGGAATTCGACGATGGCGCCATCCACGCCATTGCCCGCCAGGCCATCGAGAGAAATACAGGAGCCAGAGGACTTCGCGCCATCATCGAGAAAATCATGCAGCATGTCATGTATGAAATCCCGGGGATGAAGGACGTCAGGAAGTGCATCGTCACTGAAGACGTCGTGCTGAAGCATTCTGATCCGGTCCTGATCAAGGAAGACGGAACAAAAGAATAATCCGTGCCCCGAGGGGCCGTATTCCAAATAAAAGCACATGGAGGCCGGAGCCAAATGGGACAACCACTTGATTCCGGCTCTTTCTGTAGAATCAGAGAGGGAAGAGACTGAGATATCGAAGTTTTTAAATTAAAAAGTAGACGCTTTAGGCCTTTCATGTGATACAATAGAGATATATTATGGAGGAACTATCTATGGATGAAATACAGAACGAAAATCAGCCTCTCAACCTCCCTGTAGTGGCGCTGAGAGATATAGTCATTTATCCCCGCATGTCCGTCAATCTGGACATCGGAAGAAAAGAATCCGTCGAAGCCGTGCGCTTTGCAGGGAAAGGCGAAAGATACCTCGTTATGGCCATGCAGAAGGATTCCCGCGTGGAAGTACCCCAGGAAGACGACCTTTACGACGTCTGCACTGTCGTCAAAGTGACACAGATGCTCCAGATGCCGGGAGGCCTCATCCGCGTGCTCGTCGAAGGCGTATCCCGCGTGAAACTCCTGAAGGTCACCCGCGGCGACCGTTTCCTGTCCGCTGATGTGGATGATATCGAAGAAATCAAGCCGGAAGATGAACTCCGCGCCGAAGCTTTCAGAAGAACACTCCTGAAGTCCTTCTTCGAATGGCTCCACAACACGAAGCAGGGCCTGCCCGAAGACCAGATGGAACAGCTGAAGAGCATCACCGATCCCGGCGAAACCGCCGATTTCATTGCGTCCCAGCTGCTTCTGAAGCCGCAGCAGAGACAGAGAGTCCTCGAAGAAGCCGACGTCGCATCCCGCCTGAAGCTCGTCCAGGGCTATCTTGATATGGAAATCGAGATCGTTCATCTCGAATCCGAAATCAGCTCTGACGTGCGCCAGAAGATGGACAAGGAACAGAAGGACTACTACTTAAGACAGAAAATTAAATCCATCCACGACCGTCTGGGCGACACCGTCAGCCAAGATCAGGAAGCGGAAGACTACAGGAAGAAACTGGCAGACTCTGCCATTCCTGAAGAATACAAGAAGAAACTCGAGAAGGAAATCAACCATCTCGAATCCATGCCGCCGATGATGGCAGAGACCGCTGTTGCCAGAAACTATCTGGACTGGGTCTTCTCTCTGCCATGGGACAAGGAAACGAAGGACTCCCTCGAACTCAAGAAGGCGCAGGAAGTTCTCGACCATGACCACTACGGCTTGGAAAAGATCAAGGAAAGAATTCTGGAATACCTCGCTGTCCGCATCCTTGCGCCTGAAGCGAAGGCTCCGATTATCTGCTTCGTAGGACCGCCAGGCGTCGGCAAGACATCGCTCGCACAGTCCATCGCCAGAGCCATGAACAGGAAGTATTGCCGTATTTCCTTAGGCGGCATCCATGATGAAGCTGAAATCCGCGGCCACCGCCGCACCTACATCGGTGCTATGCCAGGCCGCTTCATTGAAGCCATCAGCGAAGTCGGCGTCAACAACCCGCTGATGCTGCTGGACGAAATCGACAAGGTCGGCTCTGATTTCCGCGGTGATCCTGCTTCTGCACTGCTTGAAGCACTCGATCCGGAACAGAACAAAGCTTTCCACGATAACTACATCGACATTCCCTTCGATTTCTCGAAGGTTTTCTTCCTCGCGACGGCCAACAGCGTCTCCACCATCCCGGCTGCCCTGCTCGATCGTATGGAACTGATCGAACTCACTGGCTACACGGAAGAAGAGAAGCTGGAAATCGCGAAGAAATACCTCGTGCCGAGACAGAAAGAGAGAAACGGCCTGAAGGACGGAGACATCCGCTTCACTCCGGCGCTCCTGAAGAAAGTCATCACAGGATACACCAGAGAAGCAGGCGTCCGTAACCTTGAAAGAACCATCGGCGCCCTCTGCCGCAAGGTAGGCAAGAAGATCGTCCTCCAGGACGACAAGCTGCCGCCGCTTTCCGTCAAGACACTCGACAAGTACCTGGGACCAGTGAAATTCCTCCCGCTCGCTGAAGAACATCCGGATGCCGTAGGCCGCGTCAATGGCCTCGCATGGACGATCGCAGGCGGCGAAGTCCTCGACACCGAAGCCGTCACCATCAAGGGCAAGGGACACCTGATCCTGACAGGCCAGATGGGCGATGTCATGAAGGAATCCGCTGAAACCGCGTACACCTACATTAGAAGCAAGGCCAAGGACCTGGGACTCAAGGATGATTTCTATGAAACCCTCGACACCCACATCCACCTGCCAGAAGGCGCCGTACCGAAAGACGGCCCGTCCGCAGGCATCACGATGGCAACCGCTATGGCATCTGCCTATACAGGCAGAAGAGTCAGAGGCGATACTGCTATGACCGGGGAAATCACCCTCACCGGCGAAGTCCTCCCGATCGGCGGCGTCAAGGAGAAAGTCCTGGCTGCCAACGAATTCGGCATCAAGCAGATCCTGCTGCCGGAAAAGAGCAAGAGAGATCTCGAAGAACTGCCGAAGTCCGTACAGGACAAGCTGCAATTCGTCTATGTCAAGAACGTGCAGGAAGTCCTCGAACACGCATTGGTGAAATAAAGGAGGCATGAAGTGGCGGAAATCAAGGAAATAGAAAAATTTCATATTTTCTCGTCAGTATATTTCAGCTCTGCCGTCAACCGTAAGCAGTACGTGAACGACGGGCGGAAGGAAATCGCCTTCATCGGGCGTTCGAACGTAGGGAAATCCTCCCTCATCAACAACCTCTGCGGGCAGAGAAAGCTCGCCTACGTCAGCCGCGAACCGGGCAAGACAAGAACCATCAACTACTACGCCATCCAGTCCAGAAGAACCGTGGACGAACAGGAACAGCGACAGGAATGGTACCTCGTCGACCTGCCGGGCTACGGCTTTGCAAAGACAAGCCAGGAAAACAAGGACACATGGTCCACCTTCATCGACGACTACATCAAGAGCTCCCCGAGCCTCGTCATGGTAGGCCTCCTGATCGACCTGCGCCATCCAGGACTTCCGATCGACATGAAAGCCTACGAATGGCTCAGAGAAATCGCGCCGTCCTTAGTCGTCATCGGCACCAAGGAAGACAAGCTCAAGAGAAACGAAGCCAGAGAAAACCTCAAAAAGCTGAACAAACTCTTCCCGGCTGATTACCCGGCTATTTCCTACTCCTCCCTGAACGGAGACGGCAGAGACAGCCTCTACCGCCTGATCGAGCAGAAAGTCTGTGAATGACATGAAGAAGATCCTTCTTCTCGCATCCCTCTTCACCGCCTGCGCCATCGAGGCCTTCGCCTACAACGTCTATGCGCCGAATTCCTTCGACACAGTCAGCAAAGGAAACTACGCCTACAAGACCGTCTACACCATGTGCGAACAGGGCAAAGCCCCTGACTACACCACAGCCTTCTTCGACCGCCAGCTCACCAGATACGAACTCGCCGGCGTCATCAAGGATATCCTGGAAGGCGGCAAGACAGTCCCCGAAGACAACCCGAGCCTCATGAAACTCAGGAAAGACTACGCCAGAGAACTCGAAGCCCTGGGATGGAAACCACCCAAGAGACAACCCTCCAAAGAAAAGCCCATCCTTGAAATAGGAGGCGACAGCCGCATCCGCTACAACAACGGAGGCGACGCCGACGCCAGAGTCAGAGTAGCCGGAAGATGGAACATCACCGACAACACCAGCATACAAGCTGGAGGAGAAAAGAACGTAGAATGATGAATGAAAAACACCGCTGTTCTAAGCAGAAACTTGGAGCAGCGGTGTTTTTGCGTGGGGGAGGACCCTGAAACGCGAGCACCGCCAACACTCGCCTTCCCTGACGGGGAAGGGGGACCAGCTCATCTTTAAACTGTTGCTGGTGGATAGGGTTGATTATACCTTTAGGTTTTTATAAGTAAGGTTGTTTTGAACTTTCCTACAGCCATAGGCTGGTTGGCATATTTTCCCAATCACCATACTTGGCGGTTGTATGGTTTCTATATAAGAGCTTATTGATAGGAAAGCGTACCTTTGTCTTTTAGTGGTGCTGCCGGAGCGGAGAGGAAACCGAACAACCTCGCTTCGCTCGATAACTACATCTCATTCGAGAAATTTTTAAAAAGCAAAAATTTCCCACCTTCTCCTTCGGAGCAAGGTTAACACCCTTAAACCTCGCTGCGCTCGAAAAAAGTAAGGACTCAGTACATCGCAGTTGATAATAGCGGTACATGCCGATACGGAAGGTGTTGACCTGCCCCAGCGGGGAAAGAGCGGTCAGCCCATCATTTAACTGTTGCTGACGAAAGGGGTGCAGTATTCATTGGTTTTTATAAAAGGTTCCACGAGCGTAGCTCGGTTGTGTAGTGTTCCAATTCGCCATACTTGGCGGTTGTATGGTCTCTATATAAGAGCCTTTAGATGATAAGGCGTACCATGGCACTTTTACGGCGCTGCTGCCGCAGCGCTCGGCTGTGTGGTTTTAAAACTCCCACCACAAAACCCCCATCCGCATTGCGGATGGGGGTTCAGCGTTCCTGTATTTTTTTATTCTTCCTCGTGTTTTTCTTCCCCGAAGATGGTGAGGAGTTCGGGGCGGCCGGAGATGTTTAGTTTCCTGTAGATGGTGGACATGGCTTTTTTGATGGTTATTTCTGCCACTTTTTGTTCTTCGGCGATTTCTTTATTTTTGAGTCCCTGTACTGCGAGGTGGATGATTTCCATTTCTCTCCCGGTCAGTTTCTTGATCTGGTCTCTTCTCATTTCTTCGAGGGAGGGGATCTCGGGGCTGGTAGGGCGGGTGTATTGGGACATGGTTTCTACGATGGAGGCGCTGTGTCTCGGGGCTCTGACTTTTTTCCAGAGGTCCTTGAGTTCATCGGAGAAGAGGATGAAGGGGAGGATGAGGTGGTCGGGGCCGGCGAGGGTCAGGGCTTCTTCGAGTGCCTGGAGGCTGTTTTCTTCTTCGCCGAGTCTCTTGTAGGCGGCCGCCTGGTTCAGGAGGGCGAAGATCATGCCGATGACGGATTTCCTCTGACGGGCATGAGTTTCGTGGGTTTCGGCTTCTGCGAGGAGGTCGGTGTCTTTTCCGTCACGGAGGAGGATCCTGTCTTTCATGATTTCTATGTAGGTGTGGGACGGGAAGTAGAAGCGCTGGGGATCGAGGATTCTTTTGTATTCTTTCTTGATGTTGGAATCGGTGCCGAACATGAGGTGGAAGCCGCATTCGCTGAGGCTTGCTATGAGTGTCTGGTATTCGGCGGTGGATGCGAGGTAGCCGTGCATTTCTGTCTCGATTTCCCTGATGGAGGAGGCTCTTCCTGTTACGAAGGCGAGCCAGCCTCTGAGGTAGGCGGATCGGATCTTGACGGATGGGTTCGCGTATCCCGGGCTTGCTTCGAGGGCGGAGAGTTCTCCGAGGCCTTTTTCCCAGTCTCCTGTGAGGAGGTAGTATTCAGCGTGGAAGAGGTGGCTCCATGCGCTGCCATATTCGTGGCGTCCGATTCTTTCGAGGGTGGACTGGAGTTCGGCGAGTTTCTCTACTTCGGTGAGGAGCTGGCCCGGTGTGGAATGGTAAAGAAGGAGGAGCGTCGGGCAGCAGAAGCCGAGGTGCGGTGTCTTGAATTCTTTCCACAGGTTGTAGCGCCGGATGGTGTCGAGTGCTTCTTTAGCGCCTGTGATCATAGGATCGAGGTTGTTGAAATTCGTCATGGTGCCGAGGAAATGGACGGCGGCTCTTTCGGATACGCCGGCGTCGATTTCACGGAGTCTTGCGTACTGGGTGCGGAATTCGTCTTTCATTCCGGAGTAGTAGAGGTCGTAGACCATGAGGCAGATGGTGTGGATGTGGCGTTTCACGACGTTTCTCGGGCAGCGTTTGACGAGGGATCTTCTGTAGGTGCGGCGGCCGGAGAAGAGGATGGAGTCGGAGCCTCCGGCGAGGATGTTGAGGGCCATATCGTAGTCGTCGCCTTTGTCAGCGGCCTGCATGGCTTCGAGGTAGTTTCCTGCGGCATAGTGCCAGCGGGCGGCCTTGAGGTAGCAGCGGGACTGCCACTTGGGGTCGCGGGCGGAGAATTCTGCGGCGAGGAACTGGCGCATGACGGGGAAGAAGCGGTAGCTTCCTGTGGTGCCTTTAACGAGGTAGAGGAAGAGTCCTGATTCTTCTTCTTCGCGCATCATGGCGGTGGTGTCGCCGGAGGGATACATGTATTTGGCCTGGCTCAATGTGAATACGTCGAAGAGGGAGAGGGCGGTCAGCATGTCTTTCTTTTCCTGCGTGAAGTGGCGGAAGACTTTTTCCTGAAGGAGGGCATAGAGGCTTCTTGTTTCGTCCAAGGAAAGGTCGCCTGTCGTGAAGCGGTTCAGGTAGCGCAGGTTGTCGAGGCTGCATGAAATTTCAGGGAGCTTGCCCGGTGCTGTCTTGGGGGCAAGTGTAGCAACGGCGAGGTGGATGATTTCCCATGTGCTTTCGTCGGTGTTCTTGTCTCTGAGGCGCCGGAAGATGAAGGTGAGTTTCCTTGTCTGGTGCAGGGTGAATGTCTTCCCGGGATGCACAAGGAGGGCGAGGTTTGCAATGCAGAGGGAGCAGCCTTCTCCGAGGTTCTTGGCTTCGTAGGATTCTGATTCGACGTAGGAATTGAAGAAGCCTTCCTTCCAGGCGGTCAGGTAGCGGGCGGCTTCCTCTTTTCCGCCGCTTTCTTCTTCGCTGAACCAGAGTACGTCCGGTGCGAGCCTGTTGATGAGGGAGGCGGAGCCGCTTCTTTCGAAGTAGTCGTGAAGGAGCTTTTGCGTGGTTTCCGCGATTTCCTCTGTCCGGTTTTTGGTTGTTATTGTATGATCGGCTGACATAGTGCACCTCATATCTGTCAATTTGTGATGAAATTCCCATACTCTCCCTATTTTAATGTAATTATATAGCGGGCAAGGGAAATTGGAAAGAGCTAAAGAATCCCATTTGTACGGCATGTCAGGCGAGGGAAACTATGTTCTGGGTGTAACATGGTTTCCAATTGTGTTATATTGTTTAATATAACTTTCAGGAAGTCCCTGAACCAATACATTTTTGAGAGGTGAACCTACATGAATATTATTGATGAACTGAAGTGGCGCGGCGCTGTCAACCAGCAGACGGATGAAGAGGGCTTGTACAAGCTCGTAGGGGAGAAGTCGATTTCCCTCTATTGCGGCATCGATCCAACCGGTGACAGCATGCACATCGGTCATCTGATTCCTTTCATGATTATGAAGCGTTTCCAGCTCGCTGGTCATCATCCGGTCATCCTGATCGGCGGCGGCACGGGATCGATTGGTGATCCTTCTGGCAGAAAATCCGAGCGTGTGCTCCAGTCTATGGAACAGGTCCAGCATAATGCAGAATGCCTGAAAGAACAGATGAAGAATCTCTTCGGCGAAGACGGTTTCCGCATGGTCAACAACTATGACTGGCTGTCCAAGATTTCCCTTCTGGACTTCCTCCGCGATTACGGCAAGCTTTTCAATATCAACACGATGCTGGCCAAGGATATCGTCGCATCCAGACTGGATACGGGCATTTCCTTCACGGAATTCTCTTACCAGATCCTCCAGTCCATCGACTTCAAGATGCTCTATGACAATTACGATGTACAGCTGCAGATCGGCGGCGCTGACCAGTGGGGCAACATCACAAACGGCGTAGAACTCCTCCGAAAGACCGAAGGCGTCTCCGATGCTTACGGCCTCACCATCCCGCTGATGCTCAAGGCTGACGGCACGAAATTCGGTAAGACAGCAGGCGGCGCCGTATGGCTCGATCCGAAGAAGACAAGCCCGTACGAATTCTACCAGTTCTGGTTCAACCAGGACGACCGCGATGTCGTGAAATACCTGAAGTACTTCACCTTCCTCTCCATGGAAGAAATCGAAGACCTCGAAAAAGAAGTCGCTGAACATCCGGAACACAGAAATGCGCAGAGAAAACTCGCTGAAGAAGTCACCCGCTTCGTTCACGGCGACGAAGGCCTCGCTCAGGCAGAAAAAGTCACCCAGGCCCTCTTCTCCGGCAACATCCAGGAACTCACCGGCGATGAAATCGAAGGCGCCTTCAGAAATACAAAAGGCGGCGAAGTCGCAAAAGCTCCGATCAACATCGTCGAAGCCCTCGTCGAAGCCGGCGTAGAAAAATCCAAACGCCAGGCCAGAGAAGACGTCACCAACGGCGCCATCCGCGTCAATGGCGAACAGGTCAAAGACACCGAAGCAGAAATCTCCGCTCACCCGAACACCAATGGCAAGTTCATCATCATCAAAAAAGGCAAGAAGAACTACTTCTCCATTGCAGTGAAGGAATAAGAATAGAAATAGGAAAAGGAAAGCTGTGAAATCCAAAACGATTTCACAGCTTTTTTCGGTGGGGGCATTTAAATAACCAGTGATAATAGCCGATCGCATCGTAGCGGAAGGTTTTGACCTGCCCCAGCGGGGAAGGCGTCTGGCCTATCTTTTAACTGTTGCCAGAGAAAGGGGTGCAGTATTCATTGGTTTTTATAAAAAGGTTCTTCGTGCGATAGCGAGGTTTTATGGTTTTCCATCAGCCGAAGGCTCGTTTAAGGGTGTTTGACCTTGCCTCGTAGAGGAAGGTGGCGGCGGAGCCGACGAATGAAGTTCATTTCGTGTGTGCCGTCAGGCACAGTTGTATGGTGTTTTCCTTATTCTGTTTTCCAATTCGCGCTACGTCGCGGTTGTGCGGTGTTTATAAGAAAGAGCTTATTGATAGGAAAGCGTACCTTGGCACTTTATCGGTGCTGTGGGAGCAGCACTCGATCGTATGGATTTTTCTTTCCTCTGTCGTCATCCTTGTCGTCCGGTTTCATTTCCCATCTCAATTTATATGTATTTGGAATTTTCTATATATAGTATGCACACTTTGTGGTATACTGTTTAATACAGCGGACATGGAAAATTGAGGTGTCCGGGGAGACGCGGGGCGTTTCCTTTTTGTTCTGATGAGGAGAGAAAGAATGAAATTTAAGTTTAACCACAACAATTTCAACGTACTCGATTTGGAGAAGAGTATCGCATTTTATGAGGAAGCGCTCGGGCTGAAGGTAGTCAACGAGTTCAAGGCTCCCGACGGCTCCTTTATTCTGGCTTACATGGGCGATGGCAAGACGAAGCATCGTCTGGAACTGACCTGGCTTCGCGACAGGAAGGAAGCGTACAATCTGGGCGACAATGAATTCCATCTGGCTTTCGATGTCGATGATATGGATGCTGCGCATGAGCTGCACAAGAAGATGGGATGCATTTGTTTCGAAAACCCGGCTATGGGCATTTATTTCATCAATGATCCGGATGGTTACTGGATTGAAATCATCCCGGGAGGAGAATAATGGACCCCATATTTGTACGTACTGCCCGCATTATGGGTGAGGAAGGGGTAGATTTCCTTTCCACGAAGACTGTCGCTGTATTTGGTATAGGCGGCGTCGGATCTTATGCTGCTGAAGCGCTTGTCAGAGTCGGGATCGGCCACCTGATTTTCATTGACAAGGATGTTGTTGACGAATCGAATCTGAACCGCCAGCTGGTCGCTGACCGGACGACGATCGGAAGAAATAAGGCAGAGGTGATGGTGGAGAGAGCGCACCGCGTGAATCCGAACTGCATCGCAGAGGCAAAGCCTGTCTTTTTCCGTCCGGGCGATGAGGATTTCATCAAGGATCTGCATGCGGATTATATTATCGACGCGATCGATGATGTGCCGGCGAAGCTTGCTATTGCGGAAATCTGCTGGAAGATGAAGATTCCGGAAATTTCCTCGATGGGCACGGGCAACCGCCTGCGTCCGGAAATGCTGCAGATCGCAGATATTAATAAAACGTCTGTCTGCCATCTGGCTAGAAAGATGAGAAAAGAGCTGAAGGACCGCCGCGTGAGGCACCTTACAGTCGTATATTCGAAAGAACTGCCGCATAAGCCGATCGGCGAAGGACACGCTCCGGGTTCCACCTCGTTCGTTCCTCCGGTGTCCGGCATGATGATGGCAGGCTATGTCGTAAGAAACCTCCTCAAGGAGGCGGGGATCCGCTGATCCGGCGCGGGCCGGGGATCTCCGTGTTATTTGAAACGGGAAGGGATAAACATGATGATAGAAATCCGTCATCTTGAATGGATCACCGTGACCGCGGACGGACGAAAGGTACTCGGCTACAATCAGGAGTGGTATCCTGAAAAGCGTCAGAAACTGGCAGGCTGCGGCCCGACTGTAGGCGCCATGATTGCGGCCTACGTGGAAATGAAGGAATGGCAGATGCCGGTCACGACCAAGGAAGGCGCTACGTCCAAGATGCTCGACATCTGGAAGTACGCAACTCCCCGCATGCACGGCCTGTACAAGACAAGATGGCTCAAGGAAGGCCTGGAAGCATACATGAAGGAAAGAGGACTCAAGGGTACACCTGAAGCGATGCCGATTCCTCCGATCCACATGCTGGCTCCGAGCTTTGAAAAGCTGAAGAACTTCATCGCAGAAGGCCTCGCTTCCGACTGCCCCGTAGGTTTCCTGAACCTCCACAGCGGCGGAGAACCGATTCCTTATCACTGGCACTGGATGCCCCTCGTGAAGATCGAGGAAAGAGATGGCAAGACCCTCTGCACCCTCTGGGACGAAGGTGTCCCGTACATCTTCAACCTGGAGAAGTGGCTCGCCAATACGAAATTTGGCGGCGGCTTCGTCAGGGTCATGGGGACTGAGAGGGAATTGAAGTAAAACTTGGGAATTTGAAAGAGACATGGAATTACGAAAAAAGGCCTGTCGAAGGCCTTTTTTGCGTTGTCAGACTATGCTGACGAAACCGGACAACCTCGCTTCGCTCGAGGTAATCAACCCTATCCGCCCTCCGGGCACCTTCCCCGTCTGGGAAGGCAAGTGTTAGCGGCGCTGCGGCAGCGGAGTGAAAACCGAACAACCAAGGCTGACGCCTTGAGGAACTGCTGTATCTGACGCCTCCGGCGCCACCTAGTACCATATAAGTGTAGTCAGATAGGTCGCTCCTATCTACTGC
>ENA-OZHP01000878-OZHP01000878.1-human-gut-metagenome-genome-assembly--contig:-NODE-878-length-11733-cov-6.548895_pt1 | contig 11733 bp, 8 predicted proteins | sample MGYA00244046_ERZ653686 | MGnify/ENA primary metagenome ERZ653686 (study PRJEB26926, sample SAMN06165313) | human gut metagenome | biome: ENVO:00009003; feature: ENVO:2100002; material: ENVO:00002003... | reverse complement strand
CCGTAAACGCTTTCGGCTTTTGAAATTTTCGGAGTAGCCAAGCTTGCCCTTGCAACCTGTGCATACTGGACGGGTATGTTAAGCGGTTCAACCGCATTTGCAGAAACTGCCGAAACCGCAACCGCAGACATCGACATAACCGCCGCCATAGCTATAGGTAAAAACTTTTTCATATCTATCCCTCGCTTTGTTCAAATTCTACGCATTATAAAATAATTCACCTGTTTTTTTATGCAAGTTAATTGTAACATTTCATAATTAAAAAAGCAATATGTCTTGATTAACTTTTGGAATATTTTAAACAAAACGCAAAATAAAATAACCGCTCACAAAAGTGAAAGCGGTCATTTTTATAAATTTATTTCTGAATAATGTTATTTAATATTATTCAAAACGAGTTCTGCGTTTTGCAAAAATTACACCGCAGCCTGCAAGCATTGCAGCTGCAAGGAATATTGCAACGCTGTTCTGTCCTGTCTGAACTGCACCGCTGTTATTCTGTGAATTGCTCGGCGTGTCCTTAGTTGCTGTATCATTTGTTGAAGAATTGCCCTTTGAAGGAACTCCGTTTGCATAGTAATTAACCTTGAATGTACCTGTAACCTCTGTTGAATACTCTTCATCTTCGGGAAGATTGAGCCATTCGTTTACATCACCCATAACATAAACTTCAAGATTTGTCTTTGTGTCATCGGGGCGAACATCAACAGGACTTATATATACAATATCTTCCTCTGTACCGTCAAAAGTCTTTGTGTAAGTTTTGCCTGTAATTTTATCCTTTACAGTAACTTCAAGACCTTTAAATTCGGGATAGAAATATGTTTCATCGTAGTATTCCTTGCTTTCGGGGCTTCCGTCATACGGCATATCAGCCTCATAGAAGAAATCTGTATCAGCCTTTGTGTAGTTCACCTTTTCGGGTGCTTTTACGGAAACAACCTCGTAACGCTCATCAAGCTGAGGCACATCGTTAATATTTTCAAATTTAATCTTATAGCTTGTCTGTGCATCCTGATATGATACATTTACAGTATACTCTCTGTAAATCATACCGTAAAGCTTTGAGTTTAATTCAGTAACAATTTTTTCAAACTCATCCTCGGTCATATCTTCTGTAAAATCAGGCATATTTTTATCATATTCAATCAATGCCTTAATTACTTCGCCGTAATTAAACGGATCAGCAAGCTCAGCTTTGCAGTCCTTAGCATCAACCTTTTCGGTTGTACCGTCATTGTAAACTGCCTCAACTTCAATACCTGTGAGGTCAAGTTTGAGTTCAAGATTGAACTGACTGAAATACTTGATTAGACTTTCTTCTGTTGCATTTTCGTCTGCGATTTTTGATAAATCAATATCAGGTTCAATTACATCCTCTGATGTGTATGTAAGCTTGTCGGGGAGCTTTGTAATTTTAAGCTCTGTTACCTTTTTTGCCTCATCGGGTGTCGCTGTGTCGTCTGTCTGTGCAAACGCTGTGAACACGCATGAAAATGCAAGCATCAAAACGATTGCAAAGGACATTACCTTTTTCATAGAATTTTCCTCCTGTAAACTAAAAATCATTGTATGATAAATGTATATACAATCATAACGCTATTGTAGCACACTGTTTTGCAAAAATCAACTGTTTCAACAAATAATTGTCGCAAAAATTCTTCACTTGCTGTTTTTTATGAATTTTTTTATATAGTATATTGTTGCATTTGAGATTTAATTATAATTATTCAAATAAATTTGTATTTATTGCAAATTTTCTATTGTAAAATTCTGTCATTGCTGATATAATTGTAGGCGGAATCAAAAGATTACCGAATACCCGAAAATCGGCATAAAATCTACCCAACAAATATGGTGATTAAATTGAAAATTCTGCTTAATCCAGACAAAGAAATTGTAAAAGAAGTTCGCAAACAGCTTATACGCACGGGCGGTTATTGTCCGTATATGTTAATCAGAAGCCCTGCAACACTGTGTATGTGTGAGGATTTCAGGGCAAAAATTGCCGATCCCGAATTTGAGGGATACTGCCATTGCCTGATGTATTATAAACAAAAATAGAATTTTATACATAACAAAATAACAAAAATCGGAACAGCCGTGATTGGGTTTACGGCTGTTCCGATTTTTTAGGCAGAAAAACTCAATCGAGTGAAGTAAATCTGAACTTAAATGTTATAATCCCGTTTTCAAATTCGGCTTTATATTTGAATCCATGCATTTCAAGGGCGGATTTTACTATTGAAAGTCCTATTCCGCTGCCACTCTTATTATCTCCCTTTGCGGCTCTGAAATAAGGCTGCCACAATTTTGAGAGATTTTCCCTGTCAAATGACGAGCATTGATTGCTGATTGATAATACATCATCCGAAACATTAATTGTGATATCCGAACCGTAATCGGAATATTTTTCGGCATTGTCAATAAGATTTTCAAGCACCGTTTTAAGCATGGCAGAGTCAGCCTTTATTTTTGCCTTTGAGTTGTAAATGAAAATAATTTCGTGTTCTGTGTGAACATAATAATTTTCAAGAATTTTCTCAATAAACGGTTTAAAGTCAAATACTTCGCAATTCAGCTTTAATGCGGGCGAATCGAATCGTGACAAATCGAGCATTCTGTGAATAAGAATGTCCATTTCCTCGGTCTGTTGCTGAATGATTTCTATGTTGTGAAGTTTCTTTTCGGTATCTTCCTCATTTTTAAGATTTTCCGCAAAACCGCCTATGACAAACAATGGGGTTTTGAGATTGTGCGCAATTGCATTTGTCATTTCAAGACGGGTTTCCTCCTGTGCGGTTCGCCTTTTAAAATCTTTCCACGAGAAAATTTCAACCGTAATCACCACCGCCATTATCGTAAACGCAACAGCAAATACCGTTATAAACTTCCATAGGCAATCATTGAGTAAATCTATTTCTTTTAAAGAAACAATCAAATAAGACCCCTGTACAACTTTATATACATAGTCACTATCATCGAGATCACTTATCAAGCGATTTTCTTTGTTGTAATAGTAATCACTGCTCAACAAATAACATTTAAAAATCCCGTCATTTACAACAGCAGGTGATTCGTAAATATCAATATAAGATAAGGCGTTATCTTTAAGAATTTGTTCTACATTCTTTTGAGAATATTTAGGTTTGTCCTTTCCAAGAAAAAAATCTTTATCAATTATATTACGGTGCATTTCGTCATTTTCAAACGGAGTAGCCTCTAATTCTTCTATGGTCAAATAATCATATTTGCTAAGGTCAAAGCTATATGTTTTAACAACTTCATCCTGAACATACCAATCATTCACTTTGTTGGTCTTTACAACCTCAAGCTGACAAGGGACATAGCCGTATTTTTCGCTTTCATAAAACTTTTTGCAAATCAAGACATAGTAATTTCCGTCATTATCAGTCGGAGTGTTGAGATATCCGCAAATCTCTTTATACTCATTATCACTGAGCAAATTTTTAATCACATCAAAACTTATATAATTTCTGTTACTCGATATATAATACACCGTAAGAACATTATCCGTAGTTATCGTCAAATTTTTCTTATCAGTAACCTGATAGTATGTATTGCTTTTATCAACATTTTCGTTCAGCAATCCTACTTTGTCATTGTATGGATAAGCTCCATTCACCTTATCATCTTGAGAATCTGTTAAATTTATGCCAAGGTTATGCTCTAGATCAATCATCTTCATTTTAAGCTCATTTTCGGCATTGGCAACTAACAAGTCTTTGGAGCTGTTCAGTATTGCAAGAGAGGTAAAAACCGTTCCCAGCAGACACACAATTATTGTTACGGAAATTATAATGTAATGAAACTTTTTTCGACGTTTGATATATCTTGATTTCATTTTTTATCCTCCGCCTTATACCCTCGCCGTATTACCGTTTTCAAAACAGACGCATTTTCGCCCAATGCTTTTCGGATATTTTTGATATGCGTGTCAAGCACTCTTTCATCAATCATCGTGTCATAGTGCCAAACGGCTGTGATGATTTTTTCACGGGACACAACGCTGTTTTTATTCTCTAACAGAATTTTAAGAATAGCATATTCCTTTGCGGTAAGGGTTACTTCTTCACCGTCGGACACAACAACACCGTTGTTCGGATTGAGCGAAACATTCCCCACCGTAAGCAAATTGTGCCGCACAAGTCCTTTTGAACGCTTGATGAGGGCTTTCACCTTTTCATAAAATACGGGCAGAGCAATCGGCTTCACAATGTAATCGTCACAGCCGAGAGCGTAGCCGTTGAGCATATCAGCCTCGCTTGTTCTTGCCGTGATGAACATAATCGGCACATCGCTGTATCTGCGGATTTCTTTGCAAAGCGTAAAACCGTCCATTTCGGGGAGCATTACATCAAGGAGCAAAAGGTCATAGCTGTTCTCATATGCCTTATCAAGTCCCTTTAAGCCGTTTTCCGCAAGGGTGATATTAAATTTATCTTTATCTCTTTTTGAAAAATATTCGACAAGCATTTCACGAATATTTTTATCGTCCTCAACCAAAAGAATGTTGTACATTTTCCTCACCGTACTTTGATTGTAATACATCAATCTGAAGTTGATATGTAGATTTCTGTATATTAAAAATTCAGTTTCTGCCATAACTAAAACGGCGGATGCAATTTTCAGCATCCGCCTTGTTTTATGTATCTTATTTATTGACAAAATATCTGATGATATCCTGACGGGTTACGATACCGATAAAAGTACCGAGGTCATCGGTTACGGGGATAAAGTTCTGATTCATTGCCCGTGCAAGAAGCTCGTCCATACCTACCGAAATTTTAACTGCCGGATTAAAGTCGGGACGGAGTATGTCACGGATACGAAATTCTTCCTGTTCTTCAATATCGCCCGAAGTCTTTTTGTCAATTATATGCCACAAGAAGTCACCCTCGCTCACCGTGCCGACATATTTTCCGTCACGGGTTATAACAGGGATAGCGGTGTAGCTGTGAGCACGCATTTTTTCAAGTCCCTGTCTTAGGGTATTGTCCTCATAAATATATTTTAAAGAATCTTTATGCTTTAAAAGCATAATAACATTCATCTTTTCACCTCCAGTCAAAAAACAAGTATTTGTCAGCCAAAGGTCATTATAGTACCAAACAAACAATATTGCAATATCTTTTTACAATATTTTACACAATTATTGCATTTTTGATTTTACATACTTGTTTGTAACATAAAGCTGTCCGATAAGGTACACCACGCCTGCCGTGAGCAAAAGCGTTTTAACCTGCAAAAGTCCGCTCATCATAAAAATTACTGCGGTTACGGCTGTAAGAAGATATGCCCATAATTTTGAAAATCTGTTAAAGCATAAAAACCACAAAATAAGTGCAACGACCGTCAGAACACAGGTTGAGATTATCCAAAAGGTTTCCATAATCGGCTTTGTAAAACCGCCCTCAAGCACGCCAATGTTAATTCCCATAAGGAAAATACTGCAATATTTTCCGATTCTTTCTATGTAAAGCATAGCCCTGTTATCAAAAATTGTTCTGTCTATTCTGTTGCTTTTTATATAGACGATGTCGGGTACAAGCAAAGCAATTGCAAAAGCAAGTCCGTACCAGTTAAAAAGATTTGTACTGAAAAAGTCCATAAGTTCACTCCGTTATTTATTGTTTTCGTGGTATTCACAAAATTCCTTCGTTTTGCTCCAATACTTTATTCCCCAGTTTTCAAAATTCCACTCCTCCATATAATCGTTACATTCGTAGTCGATGTACCACAAAAGTCCGTTGTTTAAAATGAAATTTGTCGGGAAATAATCTATGTTAATTCCTTTTGGATTCAACAGTCTGCACATTTCACGAACCTGCTCAATGTATTCGGGTTTCATCTCATTCTGCAGAACAAGTTCATATGCGGTTTTGCCGTCAATGTAATCTTTAAGAATCCTCTCGTTTTCCACATCGCAGTCAATAAGCTTCGGCAGTCTTAGCCCGGCATTTTTCAGCCGTTCGTAATCGTTAAGCTCACTTTGAATTTTGTTGTCGAAGGTATAGTATGAACACGGCTCGTGGTGAATCTGCTTTAAAACATAATTGTGTTCTCCGTCTGACACAAGGTAGGAATAACCGCCCTTGCCTTTTCCGAGAAGCTTAATGACGGCAAAAGCTTTTCCGTTCACACTCATAGTATCCGTAAAAACACCTCCGCACATATTACTGTATTATTTTATCACAGCTAAAGTTTGGGTGCAAGTTTTAAATTCTTTATGTGTAATGAACAAATGCTAAAATAAGTACATTCGATAAAATAAAAAAGCGTGGATTTATAAATTTATTTTCCCATGCGGCAATTTATTACAAATTTGTTGTTGATTTTCTTATTAAAAAAAAGTATGATTAGGATATATAATTCTGCGCAAATGCCACAGATGTGACATTTGATGCCCGCTACAATTGAATAACAACTTTTAACACACAGGAGAAGATTTATTTGGAAAAGAAAAAATTCAGAATCAGTGGAAAGCTGATATTTAATCTCGCTGTTGTGGCAATCTCGATTTATCTGATCATTTACTTCTTTGTTTCGGAGGACGGTCTGATCGACTTGCTCAAAAAGCCTGACGGCTGCAATATGCTGATTATCCTTGCGGCTTTGCTGATTTATGATTTGAACATCCTTGTTGACGCTGTTGTCACGCTGATATATGTGCGGTCAAAATATAAGGATTTCAGTTTTATTGAGGCTTTGAAGGTCGCATTTGTCGGAGTATTCTTCAGTGCGATTACACCGTCAAGTACAGGCGGACAGCCTATGCAGCTTTACCTTATGTCAAAAAAGAACATAAGCGTAGGTTTCGGTTCGGCTTGTATGACGCAAAAGTTCATTGTGTATCAGATAGTAATGACCGCTGTCAGCGTTATTGCCGTTATCACAAGGTTCAACTATTTCAGCGATGCTTTTACAAACATCTGGTCAACGCTTTTCATCGCTTTCGGATTTACCGTTCAGCTTGCAATGACGGCTTTGTTCCTGCTTGTTTCGTTCAGCCGTAAGGTTACAAACAAGCTCATCAATCTTATTTATAAGATTATGAAAAAGTTCAAGTTCATTAAAAATCCCGAAAAGAAGGTTGAAAGACTTCACAAAGAAGTTGATATGTTTCACGACACAAACAAACAGCTTTTTTCAAGCGTAAAACGGCTTGTTGTGATTTATGTGCTTGTATTTATACAGGTGCTTTTAATTCTTTCAATCCCGTATCTCATCTATATTTCATTTGGTATGGCTCCGATTGCAAGAGCGGCAGGTCAGCCGACACTTTCGTTCTATGATTCAATCTGTATTCAGTCATTCGTACTGTTTACAGCAAACCTTATCCCGCTCCCCGGTGCATCGGGCGGTGCGGAGCTTGCATTCACAATGTACTTCGGTTCATTCTTCAAAATCGGTGCAATAAGCAAAATCAAGCCGGCAATCCTTATGTGGAGATTCATTACATACTACGGAGCAATCCTGATTTCTGCCCCGTTCTCCTACTTTACAAAGGGCAAACGGCGTGACGATGAAATAAAACAAATTGAAGAAGAACTTGAATCGGAAATGGATAATAAAAAAACGGAAGAAAAAGTAACTCAGTAGTATTTTCATAAATATCTCTTTCAAAAACGGAGCAGACTGCATTTCGTCTGCTCCGTTTTTTGCTGTATGACAAACCGTTAGCCATTTTTTACGGTCAATTGTTGGAAACAATTTGTAGCGGCGAACCTTGTTCGCCGCTACAGTATATCATCAAACATTCTGTTTAAGGCAGGTTTTCAGGTCATCTTCTGCGTTGCTGATTGGACGCAAGCCGAATGTTTCTGACAAATACTGCAACACATTCGGGCTTAAAAATGCAGGGAGTGTCGGGCCGAGGTAGATATTCTTTATTCCGAGGCTTAAAAGTGCCAGCAAATCGGCAACCGCCTTTTGCTCATACCACGAAACAATCAGCGACAACGGCAAGCCGTTTACATCTGTATCAAACGCATCGGCAAGTGCTACGGCAATGCAGATTGCGGAGTAAACATCGTTGCACTGACCGATGTCGAGTAATCTCGGCAAGCCGTCGATGTCACCGAATTCGAGCTTGTTAAAGCGGTATTTTCCGCAAGCGAGCGTCATAATTATGCAGTCTTTCGGAACATTTTCAGCAAATTCAGTGTAGTAATTTCTGCCCGGTCTTGCACCGTCACAACCGCCGATAAGGAAAAAGTGTCTGACTTTTCCGCTTTTGACGGCCTCGACAATTTTATCGGCATATGAAAGCGTAGCGTGATGACCGAATCCCACAAGAATTTCGTGCGGTTCAACATCTTCCTTAAAACCTCCGAGTTCAATTGCCTGCTGAATAATTTCGCTGAAATCTTTGTCGCCGTTTTCCTTTTTGCCGATGTGCTTAACGCCCTCCCAGCCGACAACATTTGTACTGTAAATTCTGTCTTTGTACGAATCTCTCGGCCGCATAAGGCAGTTTGTCGTCATAAGAATACAACCGGGGATATTGTCAAACTGCTTTTGCTGATCTTGCCATGCACCGCCGAAATTGCCGATAAGATGCGGATATTTTTTTAAACCGTCATAGCCGTGACACGGCAGCATTTCGCCGTGAGTATAAACATTTATGCCCTTGCCCTTTGACTGTTCAAGGAGCATTTCAAGGTCTTTCAAATCGTGACCCGACACAATAATAAACGGACCTTTTTTGATGTGAACATCAACCTTGTGCGGTGACGGATTGCCGTAGGTTTCAGTGTTTGCTTCATCAAGTTTTTTCATAACTTCAAGAGCATTTTCACCCGTTCTCATCGTCATTCTGATAAGCTCCTCAACCGTGAGCGAATCATCCGTTGTCGCCTCAAGTGCAGTGATGTAAAAATCGTCAACCTGATCGCTGAAATAGCCGAGTTCACGAGCCTGATGACCGTAGGCACTTATGCCTTTGAGGCCGTAAACAATTGTCTGTCTTAAAGAGCGGATGTCGGGGTCAAGCGACTTTTCGTACATAATTCCCGCAAGCGGTGCGTCTTTGAGCATTTCCGACTTTGTTTCGGGAAGATTGTAGGTTGCGTGCAGAGTATGATTTTTGATTTCGCCCACAACTTCACGAAGTTTTTCCTTGATTTGCTGAGATTCACGCAAAAGCGACACATGCACATCGGCATCAAAGTTTACATTCGTCAGCGTTGTAAAAAGGCAGTTTTCCACAAAGCGAACAATGTCCTTGTCAATGTGCTGACCTTTTTCAATAAGCACCTTGCCGTAACAGCTTATGCCCTTCAGCTGAAAGATAAGTAAATCCTGAAGATTTGCAATTTCGGGAGTTTTTCCGCAAACACCGAGCCGTGTGCAACCCTTTCCGTTCGCAGTCTGCTCACACTGATAGCAAAACATCTCATAACCCAAGTCCATATTATTACTCATAAAAATTACCTCCGAAACATTCTGCAAATATTATCTGCAAATTTTCGGAGGTTTATTCTTAATTTGGATTTTTAATAAACACTGAATGAAGTGCTCTCACTCTGACCGCCGCCTGAAACGGTTATCGGATAAGTTCCCGATTTTGTTCTTGTGCCGACTTTCCAAGACCACGATGCGTTGCCATTGCTGTCGGAAGTAACATCTTCAAGTCCGCTTGCCGTTGATATTCCGCTGTTATACACAACTGTGATTGAATATGTTGTGTTTGGAGCGCCGTGAATACTAACGCTCGCAAACGAACCTGCACTTACGCTTGATGTAACATTTGTAAATTCGAGCGTTGTTTCAGCCTGTGACGACTTATCCTCATGCTTTTCTACAACCTTTTTTACAGGTTTTTTAGTGGGTTTCTGAGTAGGCTTTTCAGTCGGTTTCTCGGTGGTCAGCTCTTCCGTTGTAGGTTCTTCGGTTGTCGGCTCTTCCGTAGTCACTTCGGCAGTTGTTTCGTCTTCAAAAACAGACGAAACAATGTCATCAACAGTATTGCTTGACTCTGATGCTTGGGAACATCCCGAAAATGTAAGGAGCAATCCCAGTGTTACCGCAACAGCTAATGTTCTAAATTTTCTCATCTATTGTCACCTCATACAATTATTTTATTTATAATAGTACAATTTGTTTTATTTGTAAAGAGCTTTTTGTGCAGATAATCAATAATTGTTATTTTTTAGAACATAACTGTGTAAAAAAAGAACAGCCAAAAGGCTGTTCTAAAAAAATGTATTAGATTTTTATTTTAAAGATTTGCAAAAACCTTTGTACCTTTATTCTTAATCCAATACCAGATTGGAAGGCTGATGAGGATAAAATAAAATGCTGTGCAGGCGAGGAAAATTTCTGTCGAAATTTTGATTTCAAAGCTGAGAAGAACCGAATACGCAATAATAGGCACACACACGGCAAGGACTGAAATCAACAATGAAAGCATAACGCTTGCACTCTGTTTTACTGCCTCAGCGGTTGTGTTCCAGTCAAGCTTTGGCTTTTTCAGGTCAAACATAAGTCCGAGAAGTCCCGAGAACAACGAGAAAATTATCGGAATAAGAATTGTGATAATAATATTAACCGGTTTCATTCCGAGCATTATTGAGAGAACAACCGAGGGTACAAGTGAAACAACACCGTTTATAATAAAGTGCAGTTTCAGCTTTTGTGTAAGCACCTGCAACGGTGATACAGGAAGCGACTGCATAAGCCAAAGGTTTTTAGCTTCCATTGAAATTGATGCCGCAGAAATCGGTCCAACTGCAATAACGAATGAAATTATCAGCGGAAGATATACCGAAATAATGTCGGTAAATTCACTCGGAAGTGTATTCACCATATTGAACTGGAACACCGCATAAATTGTTCCGCCTACCATAATTAACGCACTGAGTCCGCTGTTAAGCATATAGGTTGCGTTGCCTGTGAACATCATTCTTTCTTTGCGTAAAAGCGCCTTTGATGCAGAACTTACTTTCAAAGTTTTCTCTTTATACACGGCTTCCTTCGCACCCTTTTTCGCTGTTGCAAGCTTTATGAAGCTGTGAGAAAGCACCGCATAAACAACTGCAAAGAACGCAATAATTACGACAGCAACACCAAAAAGCGGCAACAATTCGCCCGATGCGCCAAGTCCTGTGAGATAAAGCGGATATGCACTGTCCATTATATTTGCACCGATACCAATTGAATTTGCAGCGAGTGTTTTTACAAGGTCCTCTGCCTGATAATAAAGGTAAAAATACAGTGCAAAGAAAACAAGTGAAAATACGATTGTCACAACATTTTTATGTCTTGTCCTTGATGTTACAAATGCAATCAGCCAGCCGAGAATGCACGAAACGCTCAGGCTTAAAAGCGGAACTAAAAGCAGAATCACAATCTGACTTACTACAAGCGAAGCCGAAACAGACACATTTGTTGCATAGGCCGCAAAAGCAGGGACCTGTACAAGTGCACAAAAGAGAAGATTTTGTGCATACAGTGGCAACATTCTGCAAAAGAGAATACTGCGAGGCGGAATAGGCATTGAAAGCAAAAGTTCATTATCCTTTGCCTCATAAAGCTGTGAGAGCGAAAGGAAAATACAGCCTATTGTGCTGATTACAAACGACGCACCCATAACATAGAGAAAATACAACCAACTGAATCCCGATGTTGCAAGCATAGGTGCCATCATTCTGAATATATTGTAGAACATAAATGCAAATACAACACCGACAAAAGCGAGAAGAGCAAGAT
>ENA-OZHP01000872-OZHP01000872.1-human-gut-metagenome-genome-assembly--contig:-NODE-872-length-11808-cov-8.059389_pt1 | contig 11808 bp, 9 predicted proteins | sample MGYA00244046_ERZ653686 | MGnify/ENA primary metagenome ERZ653686 (study PRJEB26926, sample SAMN06165313) | human gut metagenome | biome: ENVO:00009003; feature: ENVO:2100002; material: ENVO:00002003... | reverse complement strand
CCTTCCGCAGCCCCCACCACACCGCCTCGCCGGTGTCCCTGTCCGGCGGCGGCACGGTGCCCCGGCCCGGGGAAATTTCCCTGGCCCACAACGGCATCCTCTTTTTGGATGAGCTGCCGGAGTTCGACAAAACCGCCCTGGAGACTCTGCGCCAGCCCCTGGAGGACGGGGTGGTGACCATTACCCGGGTGTCCGGGTCCCTGACCCTGCCCAGCCGGTTCATGCTGGTGTGCGCCATGAACCCCTGCCGCTGCGGGTGGTACGGGCATCCCTCCGGCCGCTGCACCTGTTCGGAAAGCCAGGTGGAGAGCTATATGCGCCGCATTTCCGGCCCCCTGCTGGACCGCATCGACATGCACATCGAGGTGCCGTCGGTGGAGTACGAGGCCATGCGCCGCAAGGAAAAGCCGGAGACCTCGGCTCAGGTCCGCGCCCGGGTCAACGCCGCCCGGGAGCTTCAGAAGCAGCGCTTTTCCGGCACCGGCGTCAGCTGCAACGCCTATATGACCCCGGCCATGATCGGGCAGTACTGCCTGCTGGACGCCGCCGGGGAGCGGCTGATGAAGGGGGCCTTCGACCGGCTGGGCCTCACCGGCCGCAGCCATGACCGCATTCTCCGCATGGCCCGGACTATCGCCGACCTGGACGCCAGCCCGGATATCCAGGCCGCCCATCTGGCCGAGGCCATCCAGTATCGCAGCAGCACCCTGTTGAAATAGTCCCCCCGGTGGGTTATAATAACTGGAAACCATATACAAGGAGAAACGATCCCATGCACGAGATGATCCTGTGCAAGCTGGGCGAGGTGGTCCTGAAGGGCCTGAACCGCCGCAGCTTTGAAATGAAGCTAATGGGCAATATCCGCCGCCGCACCGGCCGGTTCGGCAGGTTCCGGGTATATTCCAAGCAGAGCACCATCTATGTGGAGCCTGCGGAGGAGACCTGCGACCTGGCCGGGGCCTATGCCGCCTGCAAGCAGGTGTTCGGCATCATCGCCGTGGCCCGGGCCCTGCCCTGCACCAAGGAGAAGGAGGCCATTCTGGAAACCGCCAAGGCCTATCTGGGCGATGCCCTGACGGCGGCCCGCAGCTTCAAGGTGGAGAGCAAGCGGGCGGATAAGTCCTTCCCCATGAGCTCCATCCAGCTGAGCCAGTGGGTGGGCGGACACCTGCATGAGGCCTTCCCCCACCTGACGGTGGACGTTCACAACCCGGACCTGACGGTATATGTAGAGGTCCGGGAGGAGGCGGCGTATGTCCACGCCCCGGCGGAGCCTGCCGCAGGCGGCCTGCCTATCGGCATGGGCGGCCGGGCCGTGAGCCTGCTGTCCGGCGGCATCGACTCGCCGGTGGCCAGCTATATGATCGCCAAGCGGGGCGTGGAGCTGGAGATGATCCACTTTGCCTCGCCCCCCTATACCAGTGAGCAGGCCCGGGAGAAGGTTCTTCAGCTGGCCCGGGAGCTGGTGCCCTGGTGCGGGCGGCTGAATGTCACCATTGTTCCCTTTGCCGAGATCCAGGAGGAGATCCGCCGCAATTGCCCGGAGGATCACTTCACCCTGATCATGCGGCGGTTCATGATGCGCCTGGCCGATGCCCTGGCCCGGGACCTGAACTGCCGGGCCCTGGTCACCGGCGAGAGCCTGGGCCAGGTGGCCAGCCAGACCATGGATGCCCTGGCCGTCAGCGGCGACGTGACGGACCTGCCGGTGCTGCGGCCCGTTATCGGCATGGACAAGGAGGAGATCGTCCGCATCGCCCGGCACATCGGCACGTTTGAAACCTCCATCCTGCCCTATGAGGACTGCTGCACCGTGTTCACCCCCCGCCATCCCAAGACCCGCCCCCACGTGGAGGAGGTCCGGGAGATGGAGCAGGCCCTGGACGTGGAGGGTCTGGTCCGCCGGGCCATGGAGGGCCGGGAAGTGGTCAAGCTCCGCTGAGCCGTTTTAACCCCAACGAAAAGGAAGTGATACCATGCCCCACCAGGCGGAGATCATCGCCGTGGGCACCGAGCTGCTTTTGGGCAATATTGCCAACACCAACGCGCAGTTTCTGTCGCAGCTGCTGGCCTCGGCCGGTGTCAACGTGCTGTACCACACCGCCGTGGGGGACAACCCCCAGCGTCTGCGGGCGGCGGTGGAGACCGCCCGGTCCCGCTGCGACCTGCTGGTGTTCACCGGCGGCCTGGGCCCCACCTATGACGACATGACCAAGGAGACGGTGGCCGGCGTGTTCGGTCTGGCCCTGGAATACCACCCGGAGGTCATGGAGGAAATTCAGCAATATTTTGACCGTGTGTTCCACCGTCCCATGCCCGCCTGCAACCGGCAGCAGGCTATGCTGCCCCAGGGCTGCACGGTGCTGCACAACCCGGTGGGCACCGCCCCGGGCTGCATATTCACGGCGGGCGGCGTCACGGCAGTGCTGCTGCCGGGGGTGCCCCACGAGTGCCGCTATCTGGCGGAGCACGCGGTGCTGCCCTGGCTCCGGGGCCAGAGCGGCGGCGTTATCCGCAGCCACGACCTGCGGCTGTTCGGCCTGACGGAGCCCCGGGTCCAGGAGCTGCTGGGGGACCTGATGGACGGCGCGCAGAATCCCTCCCTGGCCCCCTATGCCAAGCCCGGTGAGGTGATGCTGCGGCTGACAGCAAAGGGCGGCAGCGACGACGACTGCCAGGAGCGCATGGCCCCGCTGTTCTGGGACGTCCGCTCCCGGCTGGGGGACTGTTTATACGGTGTGGACGTGTCCTCCCTGGAGGAGGTGGTCATCACCCGGCTGCGGCAGAAGGGGCTGACCCTTTCGGCGGCGGAGAGCTGCACCGGCGGCCTCATCGCCAAACGGCTGACAGACGTGGCCGGAGCCTCCGCCGCGTTTCTGGGGGGTGTGGTGTCCTATACCAACGCCGTCAAGGCCGGGGTGCTGGGCGTGCCCCGGGACCTGCTGGAGCAATACGGCGCGGTGTCGGAGCCGGTGGCCCGGGCCATGGCGGAGGGCGTCCGGCGGCTTACCGGCAGCGACCTGGCCGTGTCCGTCACCGGGCTGGCCGGGCCTGACGGCGACGACCGGGGGAACCCCGTGGGCACGGTGTATCTGGGCCTGAGCCTGCCGGGGGAGACCCTGGTCCGGCGGCTGGCCCTGGGCGGCGACCGGCCCCGCATCCGGCTTCTGGCCGCCAGCAGCGCACTGGATATCATACGCAGACACCTTTGTGATCTGCCCATAGAACAGGAATAGGAGAAAAAATAACATGGCAGCAAACCCGATGAACAACAAGAACCTGGGCCGGACCCACAGCAAGGAGCTGGCCAAAAACAACCGCGGCAAGCGCACCCGGAAAAACAGCGACTACCAGACTGCGGCCACCGCCGCCCGCCAGGCCCAGGCCCAGAGCCAGGCCGCCCGGAAGGCCCCCTGGCCCACCAAGGTCAAGGTCACCCTGGGCATCATGTTCGGCGTGCTGGTGGCGTGCCTGGTGGTGCGGCTGGCGGTCCCCTCCCTGCAGGAAAACCAGATTCTCAACAGCGCCACCACCCTGCTGCTGGGTCTTTCCTGCGGCGCGCTGTATCTGATCCGCAAGGACTACCCAGCCCCCAAGCCCTCGAAGCTGGACGGCGTGGTCAACGCCGTTCTGATCGTGTTCGCCCTGGTATACGGCCTTCTGGGCGTCTGGGGCGTGATCCAGCTGTTTGCGTAAAATTGTCCCGCCCTGTCCCGCCTTTGTCCCGGGAATTTCCCGTTGACAACCGGGACAGGGCGTGCTATATTGGGGGATAACAAAAGGCGTTGACGAGGAAGCCGCCTGCGGCAGGCAGCAGAGAGGAGCCCATCTTGGTGCAAGGGTCCCGGCTGAAAGCAGGATGCGTACCGCCTCCGAGCCGTCCGCCCAACGGGCCATGGCCCCAGTAGGCCGGACCGGGCCCTCCCGTTACAGAGGAGCTACGAGCGACGGGACCCGTGTCCCGTAAGCAGGGTGGAACCGTGGAGTAATGCCGATTACCTCACCCCTGAATCACTGTCAGGGGTGGGGATTTTTATTTTCCCGACCCCAATATCAAGGAGGAATCATCATGAGCGAAGAAAACAAGTACACCTTTGAAAACGAGGAATACCGCCGGACCTATTGGCACACCTGCTCCCACGTCCTGGCCCAGGCCGTCAAGCGCCTGCACCCGGAGGTGAAGCTGGCCATCGGCCCGTCCATCGAAAACGGTTTTTATTACGATCTGGACGCGCCCTTTGCCTTCACCCCCGAGAACCTGGCCGAGATCGAGGGCGAAATGCGCAAGATCTGCAAGGAGAAGCTGAAGCTGGAGCGCTTTGAGCTGCCCCGGGAGGAGGCCCTGCAATACATGGAGGAGCGGCAGGAGCCCTACAAGGTAGAGCTGATCAACGACCTGCCCGCCGACGCCCACATCTCCTTCTATAAGCAGGGAGAGTTCGTGGACCTGTGCGCCGGTCCCCACCTGGATTCCACCGGCCGCATCAAGGGCAACGCCATCAAGCTGACCGCCTGCAACGCCGCCTATTGGCGGGGCGACAGCAATCGCCAGACCCTCCAGCGCATTTACGGCGTGGCCTTCCCCAAGAAGGAGGAGCTGGACGCCTATCTGGAGCGCATTGAGGAGGCCAAGCGCCGCGACCACCGCAAGCTGGGCAAGGAGCTGGGCCTGTTCATGATGACCGAGGAGGGCCCGGGTTTCCCGTTCTTCCTGCCCAAGGGCATGGTGCTGAAAAACACCCTGCTGGATTATTGGCGGCAGTGCCACAAGCGCTACGGCTATGTGGAGATCTCCACGCCCATCATCCTCAACCAGGAGCTCTGGCACCGCAGCGGCCACTGGGATCACTACAAGGACAATATGTACACCACCGTCATCGACGGCGAGGATTACGCCATCAAGCCCATGAACTGCCCCGGCGGCATGCTGGTTTATAAGAGCGAGCCCCATTCCTACCGCGACCTGCCCCTGCGCATGGCGGAGCTTGGCCTGGTCCACCGCCACGAGATGTCCGGCGCGCTGCACGGCCTGTTCCGCGTCCGCTGCTTCACCCAGGACGACGCCCACATCTTCATGACCCCCGACCAGATGAAGGACGAGATCAAGAACGTCGTGAAGCTGTTTGACGAGATTTACTCCACCTTCGGCCTGACCTATCAGATCGAGCTGTCCACCATGCCCGAGGACCACATGGGCGACGAGAAGGACTGGAAGTTCGCCGAGGATACCCTGCAGGCGGCCATCACCGAAATGGGCAAGGACTTCATCATCAACGCCGGTGACGGCGCGTTCTATGGCCCGAAGCTGGACTTCCATCTGGCCGATTCCCTGGGCCGGACCTGGCAGTGCGGCACCATCCAGCTGGACTTCCAGATGCCCGAGCGCTTCGACCTGGAGTATGTGGGCGAGGACGGCGAGAAGCACCGCCCCGTCATGATCCACCGGGCGCTGCTGGGCTCCATCGAGCGCTTCATCGGCGTCATCACCGAGCATTTTGCCGGCGCCTTCCCGGCATGGCTGTCCCCGGTGCAGGTCAAGCTCCTGCCCGTTACCGACCGGGCCATGGACTACGCCAAAAACGTCGCCGCCCAGCTGGACAGCCAGGGCTTCCGGGTGGAGGTGGACGGCCGCAACGAGAAGATCGGCAAGAAGATCCGGGAGGCCACCCTGGAGAAGATCCCCTTCATGCTGGTGGTGGGCGACCGGGATATGGAGGCGGGCACCGTGTCCGTCCGCACCCGCACCGGCGAGGACCTGGGGGCCATGTCCCTGGCGGACTTCGCCGCCAAGCTCCACGAGATCGTGGACTCCAAGGCAAGACAGTAAAAAAAGAACCCTTTTTCTCCGCCGCCCGGGGCTTCCCGGGCGGCGGAGCTGTTGCCTGCAAGGAGGCAACCGGTCCGGAAAATTTGCGGATTTTGTGATTTAGCCCTTGACATTCTCACAGATTTTGTTATAATAATCCATGCTGTTGTCGCAGCGGAATATATGCAGTGGTATCGAAGTGGTCATAACGAGCACGACTGGAAATCGTGTTGTCGTCAAAAGCGGCACGAGGGTTCAAATCCCTCCCACTGCGCCAGAGAAACCCCCGGAAAGCGGATGCTTTCCGGGGGTTTGATTTTGCCCGGCCCGGCAAATAAACCATCCCCCGCCCTGCCAATCGGCAAGGCGGGGGATGCGCTGTTCGGGTTATTCGCCGATGGGATCGTCGTCGGAGTCGTCGTGGACCGGCGCGCCGCCGTTGGCGGGCAGCGGGGCGATGAGGGTGCGGTACAGCCGCCGGAAGAACACCAGGGTCACCAGCAGGGAGGCGATCTCCGCCAGGGGATAGCTCCACCAGACCAGATCATCGTTGCCGATGGAATGGCCGTAGCGGGCCAGGACATAGGCAATGGGCACCAGAAACACCAGCTGCCGGATGATGGAGGTGGTCATGGAGTACACCGCTTTGCCCAGGGCCTGGAAGGAGCTGCCCAGGGCGATGCAGGCTCCGGCCATGCAGAAGCTCAGGGAGATGATCCGCAGGGCAGGGACGCCCACCTGTAGCATGGTGTCCGTGGCATCGAAGATCTTCAGCAGAGGCCCGGGAATGGCCCAGAAGATGATCACGCCCAGCACCATGATGCAGGAGGCGTAGATGGTGCTGCGCTTGATGGTTTCCACCATCCGCAGCCGGTTCTGGGCCCCGTAGTTATACGCCACGATGGGCACCACGCCGTTGTTCAGGCCGAACACCGGCATAAAGATGAAGCTGTTGAGCTTGAAGTAAATGCCGAAGGCCGTGGCTGCCGTCTCCTTGGCGGAGTGATAGGCAATGAGGATCTTGTTCATGCAGAAGGTCATCACCGAGCCGATGGCCACCATGATGACGCTGGGCAGGCCGATGGCATAGATATTCCCCACCAGCCGCCAATTGGGCCGGAAGCCCCGGAACTGCAAATGGATTTCCTTGTTCTTCTTCAGGTTGAAGATCAGTGCCAGAATACAGCCGCAGAACTGTCCGATGACCGTGGCCACTGCCGCGCCGGTAACGCCCATGTCGAACACAAAGATGAAGATGGGGTCCAGCACAATATTCACGATAGCGCCCAGTCCCTGGGTATACATGGACAGGATGGACCGGCCGGTGCCCTGTAAAAGCCGCTCAAACATGATCTCGCCGAACAGCCCCAGGGAGCCGCAGCAGCAGATCAGCAGATAGTCAATGCCGTTGTCGATGATGTAGTCGATTTGGGTCTGGGACCGGAAGAAGGGCCCCGCAAACAGCAGCGCCAGCACGGCGCTGATGACAAAGCCCACCACCGCCAGGAATACGCCGTTGATGGCCACGGCGTTGGCCCGCTGCTGGTCCTTGGCCCCCAGAGCCCGGCCCATCAGGGCGTTGACGCCCACGGCGGTGCCGGTGGCCAGGCCGATCATCAGGTTCTGGGCCGGAAACGCCAGGGACACGGCGGTCAGCGCTTGCTCACACACCCGGGACACGAACACGCTGTCCACAATGTTGTATAGGGCCTGCACCAGCATAGACGCGATGATGGGCAGGGACATGTTGATGATGAGCTTGGAAATGGGCATGGTGCCCAATTTGTTCTCTTTTTCCATGGGACTGCTTTCCCCTCCTTACGAATCTGTTCACAAGAGAGTATTGTATCATAGCGCCGCGCAAAAGAAAACCCTCCGAAAGCTACATTCTCCGCAGCTTATCGGAGGATTTTTTATTCATTTTGGAAACTTATTTCGCCCGTCGAAACAATTTCTCACTGGGTCACCAGGTAGCTGCCGCTGTCGGGGGCGTAGGCGGTCATGGCCACCACCCGGGTGGCGGCGTCGTAGCTTGTGGGCAGGGCCGAGGCGTCCGCCTCCGGCATGACATACACCCGGTCAAAGCAGGCCGTCAGCAGCTCCGGCGTCAGGCCGTTGTCCGCCGTGGGCGTCTCCCGCAGCACCACGGACAGCACCGTGCCCTCCGGCAGCTGCTTTTCCAGAGCCTGGGCGAAGTCCTTCAGCACCGCCGTCCTGTCGGCAGGCAGGTCCAGGGCCGTCTGGTCGCCGCTGGTTGGATACAGGAACCAGTCCAGCAAAATCTCGTCAAAGCCCAGCCGGGCGCACTCCTCGGCCAGATCCGTGATATACCGCAGGGTCTCCGGCTTGGCGGGGTCCAGCCAGCGGCGGCCGGAGCCGTCCCGGTACAGGACGCCCTCGGCGGTGCACAGGGCCGCCCGGTCCCCCATGGTGTCGGCATAGGCGTTGTCGCAGAAGCAGGCAAGCCTTGCCACGGTGTAGCAGTCGCTGTCCAGAATGGTCTGGAGGTTCCGGCTGGTGGCATTGCCGCCGGTGAGGATGCCCTCCGGCAGGGACACCGCCGTGTGATAGGCCACGGAGCCGTCGTACAGCTTCACGTTGACGGCCACGGCCTCCCGGCCCGTCAGCAGATAGCCGGGGTCGCTGCCCAGGCAGCCGTATGGCAGCTCCCAGGCGTGGATGGCCTCCACCTTCTGCCGCTGGGGCTCCTCCCGGGTGATGTCCACATCATCCGGCGCAGGGGTGGAGTCCGGCTGGGGCTTCTCCGGCTCCTTCCGGGACCAGGGCAGCTCCAGATGGGCCTTGCCCTCGTCATCATACACCACATACTCCTGGGTCAGCAGATAGGCCACCGCCGCCAGCAGGATCAGCACCAGCACAACGACCAGCGCCACCTTGCCCCGGGTGTTTCTCCCCCGGTAGCGATGATATCCCTTTGTGGTCATGGCGCGCACCTCCGTTCATGCAAATGCTTCAGGGCTGGATGCTGTCCAGCTGGCCCACCCGGCGGGCATGGCGGCCGCCCTCGAACTCGGTGTTCAGGAACACCTCCACAATGCGCTTGGCCAGGTTGGGGCCGGTGATGCCCGCGCCCAGGGCCAGCACGTTGGCGTCGTTGTGGCGGCGGGTCATTTCGGCGGACAGGGAGTCCGTGCAGTGGGCGCAGCGGATGCCCTTGACCTTGTTGGCAGCGATGGAGATGCCGATGCCGGTGGTGCAGATGACGATGCCCTTTTCGCATTCGCCGGAGGCCACCAGCCGGGCCACCTTTTCGCCGTAAATGGGATAGTCCACGCTTTCGGTGGAGAAGCAGCCCACATCCTCAAAGTCGATGTCGTGCTCCTCCAGCCAGATGAGAATGTCCTGCTTCAGCAGATAGCCGCCGTGATCGCAGCCGATGGCAATTTTCATGATTCGTTCTCCTCTCGGGTATCACAGGGCCTGAAACAGCGGCCGGCCCTGTTCAAATGTGGTAAAATAGCGGAAGCCGCAGGTCCGCAGAAGCTCCTGGCGCTGCCGGATGAAGCAGCCCACGTCCTCCGGCCGGTGGGCGTCGCTGCCCAGGGTGATGATCTCGCCGCCCAGACTGCGGTACAGCCGCAGAATATCCTCCCCCGGCAGGGGCTCGTTTCCCCGGTTGGTGTTGCACTCGATGCCCACCCCCTGGGGAATGATGGCGCGGAAGATCTCCTCCACCCGGTCCATGTGGCGGCGGAAGGTCATGTGCTCCCCGTGGTGCTCGTTGATATACCGCAGGGGCAGGGTCAGGTGGCCCAGCACCTGGAACCGGCCCCACCGGGCCAGGGTCAGCACATCGTCCAGATAGCTGTCGATGACACTATCATAATACGCTTCGCTGCCTTTTTCAATATAGTACAGGTCCATGTTGGCAAACTTTTTTCCGCTCAGGTGCACGGAGCCGATGACAAAGTCCAGCTCCTCCCCGGCCAGAAGCCGGTCCGCCCGGTCGAAGCTCAGCTGGGCCTCTCCCAGCTCCGCCCCCCGCCGCAGGGTGATCCGGTCCCCCCACAGGGCCTGGGCCTCATGGAACTGCCGCCGGGACTCCTCCCAGTCGAAGTCGTCCCGGGGAGCCAGGGTGCCCCAGTGGATGGTGTCCACATGGTCGGTGATGCACAGCTCCCGCAGGCCCTGCCGGACGGCAGCCTCCGCCGCCTGGGCCATGGTCTGGCGCCCGTCCGGGGAGCAGGTGGAATGGACGTGATAGTCTGCAAGATACATGGCTTACTTCTTCTTCCCGAAAAAGCTGCGGTGCTTTTCGTAGTTGCCTTCGCCCAGGGTCTCGCTGAATTTCTTCAGGGCCTCCTTCTGCTCCCGGTTCAGGTCCCGGGGCGTCTCGATGGTGACGGTGACGTACTGGTCGCCCCGGCCCCGGCCGTTGAGAACGGGAATGCCCTTGCCCCGCAGCCGGAACACGGTGCCGGTCTGGGTGCCCTCGGGGATGGTGTATTTCACCCGGCCGTCGATGGTGGGGATCTCCAGCTCCGCGCCCAGCACCGCCTGGGTGAAGGTGATGGGGGCCTCGCAGAACACGGAGGTGCCCTCCCGGCGGAAGATCTCGTGGGGCCGCACCATCACGGTGATCAGCAGGTCGCCGCTGGGGCCGCCGTTGGAGCCTGCGTGGCCCTGGCCCCGCAGGGAGATGGTCTGGCCGTTGTCGATACCGGCGGGGATGTTCACCTGAATGGTCCGGCGCTTGCGGATGCGGCCGCTGCCGTGACAGTCGGGGCAGGGCTGGTGAATGATCTTACCGGTGCCCCGGCACTTCTGGCAGGGGCCCTGGCTCTGCATGACGCCAAAGGGCGTCCGCTGGGCCTGGGTCACGGTGCCGGTGCCGCGGCAGTCGGGGCACACCTCCGGCGTGGTGCCATGGGCGCAGCCGTTGCCTTTGCAGGTGGGGCAGGATTCGCTGCGCTCCACCGTCACGGATTTCTCGCAGCCGAAGGCGGCCTCCGTGAAGTCCACGGACACGCTGGCCCGGATGCTCTCGCCCCGGCGGGGTCCGTTGCGCCGCTGCTGGCCGCCGCCGAAGCCGCCGCCGAAGAAGCTGCCGAAAATGTTGCCCAGGTCGCCGAAGTCGAAGCCGCCTGCCCCGTATCCACCGCCCTGGCCCGCGCCATAGTTGGGGTCCACCCCGGCGAAGCCGAACTGGTCATATTTCTGGCGCTTATCGGGATTGGACAGCACCTCGTTGGCCTCGTTGATCTCCTTGAACTTCTCCTCGGCCTCCTTGTCGCCGGGGTTCATGTCCGGGTGATACTTCCGGGCCAGCTTTTTGTATGCTCTTTTGATCTCGTCCTCGCTGGCGCCCTTTTCCACGCCCAGGACCTCGTAATAATCGCGTTTGTCTGCCATAACGGCCCGCTCCCTTCTCTGGGTCTTCTATCCCTGAACACCACAGGAAGGGACAGGAAGCCCTGCCCCTTTCCGGTGGTGAAATTTCACTTATTTATTCTTGGTGTCGTCGTCATCCACGACCTTGTAGTCGGCGTCGTAATACTGGCCGCCCTGGTCACCCTGGGCGCCGCCCTGCTGGCCGGCCTGGGTGGGGTCGCCCTGGGGCGCCTGCTGCTGATACAGCTTCTCGCTCATCTTGTAGAACAGCTGGGTCAGCTCCTCGGTGGCGGCCTTGATGGCGTCGGTGTCCTCGCCCTTCAGGGTCTCCTTCAGCTTGTCAATACCGGCCTGGATGGGGGCCTTCTCGCTTTCGGGCAGCTTATCGCCCACCTCGCTGAGGGTCTTTTCGGACTGATAGACCATCTGGTCGGCCTGGTTGCGGACCTCCACCTTCTCCTTGATCTTGGCGTCCTCGGCGGCATACTGCTCGGCCTCCTTCACGGCCTTCTCGATGTCGTCCTTGCTCATGTTGGAGGAGGAGGTGATGGTGATGTGCTGCTCGGTGCCGGTGCCCAGGTCCTTGGCGGACACGTTGACGATGCCGTTGGCGTCGATGTCGAAGGTGACCTCGATCTGCGGCACGCCGC
>ENA-OZHP01000864-OZHP01000864.1-human-gut-metagenome-genome-assembly--contig:-NODE-864-length-11896-cov-9.087999_pt1 | contig 11896 bp, 2 predicted proteins | sample MGYA00244046_ERZ653686 | MGnify/ENA primary metagenome ERZ653686 (study PRJEB26926, sample SAMN06165313) | human gut metagenome | biome: ENVO:00009003; feature: ENVO:2100002; material: ENVO:00002003... | reverse complement strand
GTGGGCTCGGAGATGTGTATAAGAGACAGGCGCCATACAGGGAGGCGATGCGGCACCAATCGTAAAAATACTCCCGGTGCTGCCGGAACAGCGGCAGAAACACCCGGTAAAAATCGTAAAATTCAAACAGGCCCGGCAGATGATAGCAGGCGGCGGATGCGGACATGGCGAAACGGCTCCTCCCTTGTGCGGATACCCCTACTGTACCACGCCGCCGGGAAAAAGGCAAGAAAACAGCCCCGGCGGAAATCCGCCGGGGCTGCGTAATGAACCGTATATGCCCGGAGTCGTCTTACTCCTGGTCCTGCTCGTCCTGGCCGGGAGTCTCCTCCAGCACCTGGGCGGCGTCCTCCTGCAGGGCCTCCACGCCGGTGGCCTGCTCTTCGGACTGCTCCTCCTGGAGCTCCTCCTCCGTCACGGGGACCAGCTCCTCGGCGAAGTGCCGATAGGCGTTCAGGCCGGTGCCGGCGGGGATCAGCTTGCCGATGATGACGTTCTCCTTCAGGCCCACCAGGTGGTCCACCTTGCCCTTGATGGCGGCCTCGGTGAGGACCTTGGTGGTCTCCTGGAAGGACGCGGCGGACAGGAAGGAATCCGTGGCCAGGGAGGCCTTGGTGATGCCCATCAGAAGCTGGGTATAGGTGGCCTCCTGCAGAGGCTCGCCGTCCTCCCGGACCTCGCCCGCTTCGATGCGCCGGCGGACGCGCTCGTTCTCGTCCTCCACCTCCAGGACGTCGGCCATGGCGCCGGACAGCAGGCCGGTGTCGTTGGCGTCCTCCACCCGGACCTTGCGCATCATCTGGCGCACGATGACCTCGATGTGCTTATCGTTGATGTCCACGCCCTGCTGGCGGTACACCTTCAGAACCTCCTGGATCAGGTAGTTGTGCACGGCGGAGGCGCCGCGGATCCGCAGCACGTCGTGGGGGTTCAGAGCGCCGTCCTGCAGCTGCTTGCCCTTTTCGATGACGTCGCCGTCACGGACCTGCAGGCCGGTGTGGGGCACGGAATAGGTGCGGGTGTCGCCGTCGTCGGCGGTGACGATGATGTTCAGCAGACTGCCCTTGGTGGCCTCCTCGAAGCGGACCTTGCCGCCGATCTCGGCCAGAGTGGCCATCTTCTTGGGCTTGCGGGCCTCGAACAGCTCCTCCACGCGGGGAAGACCCTGGGTGATGTCGCCGCCGGCCACGCCGCCGGTGTGGAAGGTGCGCATGGTCAGCTGGGTACCGGGCTCGCCGATGGACTGCGCCGCGATGATGCCCACGGCCTCGCCGGGGCCCACCGGCTTGGAGGTGGCCAGGTTCATGCCGTAGCACTTGGCGCAGATGCCGCTGTGGGCCTTGCAGGTCAGCACGGTGCGGATCTCGGCGGAGTGAATGTCGAAGCTCTCCAGCAGGGCGGCGTCGCTCTCGGTCATCATGTGATCCTTGGAGATCAGCACCTCGCCGGTCTTGGGATCGGTGATGTCATGCACCGGGAAGCGGCCCCGGATGCGCTCGGAGAACTTCTCGATGACCTGGCCGTTTTCGCTGATCTCGGACACCAGGATGCCCTTCTGCACGCCGCAGTCATCCTCCCGGATGATGACATCCTGGCACACGTCCACCATGCGGCGGGTCAGGTAACCGGAGTCGGCGGTACGCAGAGCGGTATCGGCCAGGCCCTTCCGGGCGCCTCGGGAGGAGGTGAAGTAGTCCAGCACGGACATACCCTCGCGGAAGTTGGCCTTGATGGGGATCTCGATGGTCTTACCGGCGGTGTTGGCCATCAGGCCGCGCATACCGGTCAGCTGACGGATCTGCTTCATGGAGCCGCGGGCGCCGGAGTCCGCCATCATGAAGATGGGGTTGTAGCGGTCCAGGCTGGCGGTCAGGGCGTCGGTAACGTCGTTGGTGGTCTTTTCCCACTCGCGGACCACCAGCTTATAGCGCTCCTCGTCGGTGATGAAGCCCATGTTGTACTGGTCCTCGATGTCCACCACCCGCTGTTCGGTCTCCCGGATCAGCTCATACTTCTTCTCGGGGACGGTCATGTCCGCGATGGAGATGGTGATGGAGCCCCGGGTGGAGTATTTATAGCCCGTGGCCTTGATGTTGTCCAGCACCTCGGCGGCGGTGGTAAAGCCGTACTGCTTGATGGTGCGGTCCACGATCTTGCCCAACAGCTTCTTGCCGCAGGTCTCGGTGATCTCATAGTCGAAGAAGTGCTCGGAACGGGTGCCGTCGTCGTTATACCGCTTCACGAAGCCCAGGTCCTGGGGGATGTTGCGGTTGAAGATGATGCGGCCGGCGGTGGCCCGGACCACATGGGACAGCTTTTCGCCGTTCACTTCCTTGGTGACGCGGATCCAAACCGGCTGGTGCACGCCGATGATGTGCTCGTTATAGGCCATGAGCACCTCGTCCTCGTCGCGATAGATGTTCATGTGAACATTGGCCCGCTCCTGGTCGGTGAGCTCGTCATAGCTCTTGCCGGCCAGGGAGAAATCCACGCCCTGGGGCCAGTATTCGTCATTGTCCATCTGGCTGACGCCGTTTTCAAACCGCTCGAAGGTCAGGTAGTAGGAGCCCAGCACCATATCCTGGGTAGGAACGGTGACGGGGCCGCCGTCCTGGGGCCGCAGGAGGTTGTTGGCGGACAGCATCAGCAGGCGGGCCTCGGCCTGGGCCTCGGCGGACAGGGGGACGTGGATGGCCATCTGGTCGCCGTCGAAGTCGGCGTTGAAGGCGGTGCAGTTCAGGGGGTGCAGCTTCAGGGCGCGGCCCTCCACCAGCACCGGCTCAAAGGCCTGGATGCCCAGGCGGTGCAGGGTAGGCGCGCGGTTGAGCATCACGGGGTGGTCCTTGATGATCACGTCCAGAGCGTCCCACACCTCGGTGACGCCCTTGTCCACCATGCGCTTGGCGGACTTGATGTTGTTGGCGGAGCCGTCCTCCACCAGCTTCTTCATGATGAAGGGGCGGAACAGCTCCAGGGCCATCTCCTTGGGCACGCCGCACTGATAGATCTTCAGCTCGGGGCCCACGCAGATAACGGAGCGGCCGGAATAGTCCACGCGCTTGCCCAGCAGGTTCTGGCGGAAGCGGCCCTGCTTGCCCTTGAGCATATCGCTGAGGGACTTCAGCGCCCGGTTGTTGGCGCCGGTGACGGGGCGGCCCCGGCGGCCGTTGTCGATGAGGGCGTCCACGGCCTCCTGGAGCATACGCTTTTCGTTGCGGACGATGATGTCCGGGGCGCTGAGCTCCAACAGGCGCTTGAGGCGGTTGTTGCGGTTGATGACCCGGCGATACAGGTCGTTGAGGTCAGAGGTGGCAAACCGGCCGCCGTCCAGCTGGACCATGGGGCGCAGCTCCGGGGGGATCACCGGCAGAACGTCGATGACCATCCACTCCGGCTTGTTGCCGGACAGACGGAAGGCGTCCACCACCTCCAGGCGCTTCACCACCCGGGCCTTCTTCTGGCCGGTGACGGTTTTCAGCTCCGCGTGGAGCTGGGCGCTGAGCTCCTCCAGGTCGATCTGCTGCAGGAGCTTCTTCACGGCCTCGGCGCCCATGCCGGCGTCGAAATCGTCCTCATACTTCTCCCGCATGTCCCGGTATTCCTTCTCGGACAGCAGCTGGTTGCGCAGCAGAGGGGTCTCGCCGGGGTCGGTGACGATATACGCGGCGAAGTACAGGACCTTCTCCAGGATCCGGGGGCTGATGTCCAGCAGCAGGCCCATCCGGGAGGGGATGCCCTTGAAATACCAGATATGGCTGACGGGGGTGGCCAGCTCGATGTGGCCCATGCGCTCACGGCGCACCTTGGCCCGGGTGACCTCCACGCCGCAGCGGTCGCAGATCTTGCCCTTGAAGCTGATCTTCTTATACTTGCCGCAGTGGCACTCCCAGTCCTTGGTGGGCCCGAAGATGCGCTCGCAGAACAGGCCGTCCCGCTCGGGCTTCAGGGTGCGGTAGTTGATGGTCTCGGGCTTCTTCACCTCGCCGTAGGACCACTCGCGAATCATTTCCGGAGAAGCGATTCCGATTTTAATGGCGTCAAAAGTGGGATAACTCATGCTCTATGCTCCTCCTGTTCCTTAAAATTCATCGTCCGCGCCGTCGTAGGAGGCCTCCACCTCTTCCTCGGGCACATAGTCGAAGCCTGCGTCCGCCAGCTCGCTCTCGTCGGCGTAGCGATTGCGGCGGTCGTCCTCGGCGTCCATCCGGGCCAGGTTGAAGGAATCCGGGGCGTTCTCGTCCTCCTTCAGCTCGATCTGGTTGCCGTCCTCGTCCAGCACCTGGATATCCAGGCACAGGGACTGCAGCTCCTTCACCAGCACCTTGAAGGACTCGGGCACGCCGGGGGTGGGCACGTTGTGGCCCTTGACAATGGCCTCGTAGGTCTGCACGCGGCCGGTGACGTCGTCGGACTTCACCGTCAGGATCTCCTGCAGGGTATAGGCCGCGCCGTAAGCCTCCAGGGCCCAGACTTCCATCTCGCCGAAGCGCTGGCCGCCGAACTGGGCCTTGCCGCCCAGGGGCTGCTGGGTCACCAGAGAGTAGGGGCCGGTGGACCGGGCGTGGATCTTATCGTCCACCAGGTGGTGCAGCTTCAGGAAGTACACATAGCCCACGGTGACCTTGTTGTCGAAGCGCTCACCGGTGCGTCCGTCGTACAGCCAGCTCTTGCCCTGGGGGTCCAGACCCGCCTGGGTCAGGGCCTCGGTGATGTCCTTATCGGTGGCGCCGTCAAAAATGGGGGTGGCCACCTTCCAGCCCAGGGTCTTGGCGGCATAGCCCAGATGGACCTCCAGCACCTGGCCGATGTTCATACGGGAGGGCACGCCCAGGGGGTTCAGCACGATGTCCAGGGGGGTGCCGTCGGGCAGGAAGGGCATATCCTCCTGGGGCAGCACCCGGGAAACGACGCCCTTGTTGCCGTGGCGGCCGGCCATCTTGTCGCCGGGCTGGATCTTGCGGCGCTGGGCGATATAGACCCGGACCACCTGGTTCACGCCCGGCCCCAGCTCGTCGCCGGCCTCCCGGGTGAACACCTTGGCGTCCACGATGATGCCGCTTTCGCCGTGGGGCACCTTCAGGGAGGTATCCCGGACCTCCCGGGCCTTCTCGCCGAAGATGGCCCGCAGCAGGCGCTCCTCGGCGGTCAGATCGGTCTCGCCCTTGGGGGTGACCTTACCCACCAGGATGTCCCCGGCGTGGACCTCGGCGCCCACGCGGATGATGCCGCGCTCGTCCAGGTCCTTCAGGGCGTCCTCGCCCACGTTGGGGATATCCCGGGTGATCTCCTCGGGCCCCAGCTTGGTGTCCCGGGCGTCGATCTCATATTCCTCGATATGGATGGAGGTGTAAACATCCTCCTTCACCAGCCGCTCGTTGAGCAGCACGGCGTCCTCGTAGTTGTAGCCCTCCCAGGTCATGAAGCCCACCAGGATGTTGCGGCCCAGGGCGATCTCGCCCTGATCGGTGGCGGGACCGTCGGCCAGCACCGTGGGATCGTCGCCGCCGTGGACCCGCTCGCCCACGGAAACGATGGGCTTCTGGTTGATGCAGGTGCCGTGGTTGGAGCGCAGGAACTTGATGAGCTTATAGTCCTTGCTCTCGCCGCTGTCATACTTGACGGACACGTTGGTAGCGTCCACCTTGGTGACCACGCCGTCGCCCTCGGCCAGCACCACCACCTCGGAATCCAGGCAGATCTTGTGCTCCATACCGGTGCCCACGATGGGAGCCTCCGGCCGCAGCAGGGGCACGGCCTGCCGCTGCATGTTGGCGCCCATCAGGGCGCGGTTGGCGTCGTCGTTGGGCAGGAAGGGGATCATGGCCGTGGCGATGGACACCATCATACGGGGGGAGATGTCCATATAGTCCACGTATTCCGGCTCCACCTGGATGGTCTCGTCCTGGTGGCGGCAGGTGATACGGGGGCCGATGAGGCAGCCGTTCTCGTCCACCGGCTCGGCGGCCTGGCACACAACGTACTGATCCTCCACGTCGGCGGTCATATAGGTGATCTCGTCGGTGACATGGCCGGAGGGCCGGTCTACCCGGCGGAAGGGGGCCTCGATGAAGCCGTACTCATTGACCCGGGCATAGGTGGCCAGATAGGAGATCAGGCCGATGTTGGGACCTTCAGGGGTCTCGATGGGGCACATGCGGCCATAGTGGCTGTAGTGCACGTCGCGGACCTCCATGTTGGCCCGCTCCCGGCTCAGACCGCCGGGGCCCAGGGCGGACAGGCGCCGCTTGTGGGTCAGCTCGGCCAGGGGGTTGGTCTGGTCCATGAACTGGCTCAGGGGGCTGGAGCCGAAGAACTCCTTGATGGCTGCGGTAACGGGCCGGATGTTGATAAGGCTCTGGGGCGTGACAATGTCCAGATCCTGGATGGTCATCCGCTCCCGGATGACCCGCTCCATGCGGGAAAAGCCGATGCGGAACTGGTTTTGCAGCAGCTCGCCCACGCAGCGCAGGCGGCGGTTGCCCAGATGGTCAATATCGTCCTTCTGCACCAGGCCGTGGGCCAGGACGTTCATATAGTTGATGGAGGTGAGGATGTCGTCGATGATGATGTGCTTGGGCACCAGGCGGTCGGCCTGCAGGCGGCACTGCTCGATAAGCTCCTCGCCCTGATACTGACTCAGCAGCTCCTGCAGCACGTCAAAGCGCACCCGCTCCTTGATGCCGCACGCTGTCTTGGGGTCAAAGTCCACATAGCGGCTCATGTCGCACATGCGGTTGGTGAAAATGCGGATGACCTCGCCGTTTTCCAGCTGGACCTTCACCATACCCACGCCGATGGCGTCCAGGGTGCGGCAGTCGTCGCCGGAGAGGACGTGGCCCTCCTCCAGCAGCAGCTCGCCGGTGGCGGGGTCGGCTACGGGCTCGGCCAGCTTCTGGCCCTTGGCCTGGGTCCACAGGGTCAGCTTCTTGTTGAACTTATACCGGCCCACGGTGCTCAGGTCATACCGCCGGGGATCGAAGAACAGGTTCTGCATCAGGGTCTCGGCGGAGTCCAGCGTGGGCGGCTCGCCGGGGCGCTGCTTGCGATAGATCTCCAGCATGGCCTCCTCATAGGATTTGCAGGTGTCCTTTTCCATGGTGGCCACAATGCGGGGATCGTCGCCGAAGCGGTCCAGGATATCGGCGTCGGTTTTCAGGCCCAGGGCCCGGATCAGGCAGGTGATGGGCAGCTTGCGGTTCTTGTCGATGCGGACCCAGAACACCTCGCTGCTGTCGGTCTCATACTCCAGCCAGGCGCCGCGGTAGGGGATCACCGTGGACGTCAGCAGGGGCAGGTCCGTTTTCAGGTCGATCTCCTTGCCGTAGTAGATGCCGGGGGAGCGGACGATCTGGCTGACCACCACGCGCTCGGCGCCGTTGATGACGAAGGTGCCGCCATGGGTCATCAGGGGGAAATCGCCCATGAAGATCTCCTGCTCCTTGATCTCGCCGGTCTCCTTATTATGCAGGCGCACGCTGACCTTCATAGGGGCGGCATAGGTGGCGTCCCGGGCCTTGCACTCCTCCACGTCGTACTTGGGCTTCTCGTCCATGCTGTAGTCGATGAAGCTCAGCTCCAGGTTGCCGGCATAGTCGCCGATGGAGGCCACGTCGGCAAAAACCTCCCGCAGGCCGGTGTCCAGGAACCACTGATAGGATTTCTTCTGGATCTCCAGCAGGTTGGGCATCGCCATGACCTCTTCGTGTCTGGCAAAGTTCTTGCGCAGGGTCTTGCCATAATACTTGTCCTTGGCCATCTTCAATACTCACGCCTTTCTTTTCGCATTTTCTCCGTGCTTTTCCTCAGGGAACGGCTCTCCACCGATTTGACACGCGAGGACGAGTTGTTTGTTTTCGCACTGTTCCACTTGTAATTTCGGGGGAAAGCTGGTATCATAACAGCAGATTTGGAATGGGGCATCAGGCCCCATTTTCTCAATATAGCGTCTTATTGTACCACAGGCGCGGCCCCTTTGTCAACATAAAACCCCGCCGGGAGCCCGATTTTTTCGGATTCCCGGCGGGATTTTTCGCAGGCACCGTATTTTTATGCTGCGCAAGGGATTTTTCGAAATTGCGGGCATTTCCCGCGCGATCTGTCGGACGGAGCCGCGGACGGTCCGCAAGTGCATAGCCTTGCAGCGCGCCGGAAAGCTCCATCCCCGGGTGTCTGGCCCGGGGCCGTTTTTTTGACCGGAGAATGCCGGAAAATTTGGAAAATATTTTGGCATTTTATGCCGATACGTCATTCTGGACACCGGCGTGGACATGAGCCACGAGATCTTCAAGACCGCCCCCAAGAGCCCTTCCCTGACCCGGGAGAAGCTCCAGTCCATGCTGGAGCAGTACGACTTCCAGGTGGAGCAGATCATCTCCGGCATCAGCGTGTCCGACCTGTATTACAGCACCAAGATCCCCTTCCAGTTTGACTACGGCGACAGGGACAAGGACGGCATGCCCGGCGATAAGGGCAGTCACGGCACCCACGTTGCCTCCACCGCTGCCGGCAACACCGGCGTCAACGAGGCCGCCATGGGCGTGGCTCCCCAGGCCCAGATCATCAACATGAACGTGTTCAAGTCCACCGGCGGCGCGTCCTATGCGGACATTCTGGCCGCTCTGGAGGACTGCATCCTGCTGGGCGTGGACGTGGCCAACCTGAGCCTTGGCTCCGACTGCGGCTACATCGACTATGACAGCGAGGACGCCTTCACCAAGAGCCTGCTGGACGTGTTCGAGCGCACTGGCGAGAGCGGCGTGTCCCTGGCTGTGGCCGCCGGCAACGCCTATAACGCCGCCTATGGCAACGCCTTCGGCGGCAAGGCCCTGGCCTCCAACCCCGATTACGGCCTGGTCAGCGAGCCCTCTACCTATGGCGAGTCCCTGTCCGTGGCCGCCGTGTCCAACGGCGTGGTCAACAGCCCCTATGTCACCGTGGGCGGCAAGAACCTGGCCTATCAGGACAGCGCCACCATCAGCGACGACGAGAACGCCAAGCCCTTCCGCAGCCTGTCCTCCCGGGGCTCCCTGGAGTATGTGGTGGTGCCCAACTACGGCGCCGAGACCGACTATGAGGGCCTGGATGTTCAGGGCAAGATCGCCCTGGTCCAGCGGGGCGGCGGCATGTACTATGAGCAGAAGGAGCGCAACGCCGCCAACGCCGGCGCCATTGGCATGCTGGTGTACAACAACGTCCCCGGCATGCTGTACATGTCCATCACCGACTGGAAGATCCCCTGCGCGTTTATCTCCCAGGCCGCCGGTGAATATATGAAGCAGCAGGAGGCCAAGACCCTGTCCGTGGCCTCCGCCGACGCCCTGGTGGAATCCCCCACCTATGGCATGGCCGACTTCTCCAGCTGGGGCGCTACCCCAGAGCTGACCCTGAAGCCGGAGATCACCGCCCCCGGCGCGGGCATCTATGTCGCCGTGCCCGGCGGCTATGAGAGCATGGACGGCACCTCCATGGCCTCCCCCCACGCGGCCGGCGGCATGGCCATCGTCCAGCAGGCCCTGAAGGCCCGGGACAACAGCATGACCGGCGCCCAGCGCAAGCACATGACCGACACCCTGCTCATGAGCACCGCCCATGTGATCTATGACGACAACGGCGTGCCCTATTCCCCCCGGAAGCAGGGCGCCGGTCTGATGAGCATCAACGACGCCGTGAATACCCGGGGTTATCTGTCCGTGGAGGGCATGGAGCGTCCCAAGCTGGAGCTGAAGGACGATCCCGCCATGAGGGGCGTGTACACCATGACCTTCACCGTCCACAACACCGGCAGCGACACCCTGTATTACGACGCGACCCCCCTGGTGCTGACCGATACCACCGAGGCCTATGTCAACGGCAGCGGGCAGGAGTTCTCCACCATCAGCGGAAGCTCCCGGCTGCTCCCCCACACCTTCACCACCAACTGCGAGAATAACCGGGTGTCCGTGGCTCCCGGCAAGACCGCCGACGTCACCGTCACCGTTACCGTTACCGACGAGGGCCGGGCGATGCTGGCCCAGTTCCCCAACGGCAGCTATGTGGAGGGCTTCGTGACCCTGACCCAGGTGGCCGCCGACGGCAGCGCCCTGACCGATCCCATTGACCTGGGCCTGCCATTCCTGGCCTTCTACGGAGACTGGACCAAGGCCCCCATCATGGACTCCACCGATTACTGGGAGACGCTGGACGGCTCCGCCAGCCAGGCCCAGGCGTACATGAACACCGCCTTCTCCTCCTCCAGCGAGAACACGGTGGACACCTACCTGGGCGACAACAACTACACCACCGTGCCGTATCTGGCAGACCGCAACGCCATCTCTCCCAACAACGATGACTTTATGGACAGCCTCACCGGTATCTACACCAGCCTGCTGCGCAACACCAAGAGCCTGAAATACACCATCACCGGCGCCAACGGCCAGGTGTACTACAGCAAGGACTGCGAGTATGTGGGCAAGTCCATCTACAGCTACGACTATTACCGCATTGTGCCCGCCGGTGTGGACGCCGAATATGACGGCATCGAGCCCTGGTACGGCACCGATTCCCACAACGCCAAGCTGCCCAACAACACCAAGGCCACCGTGACCATCGAGGCCACCCTGCCCTATGGCGACGGCGTGGGCGCCAACCAGAAGCACTCCTGGTCCTTCCCCATCACCATCGACACCGAGGAGCCTCATGCCGACAACCTGAAGGTCACCGAGTCCGAGGGCCGGTACTATCTGAGCCTGGACGTGTCCGATAACCAGTATGTGGCGGCCGTGGTGTTCTACAACATCAAGAACAGCGAGATGCTCTATGGTATGCAGGGCTTCGGCGAGGACAAGCCCGGCGTCACCAGCCACATCAAGGAGTATGACATCACCGGCTTCGGCGAGACCTTCGGCATAATCGTCCACGACTACGCCGGCAACTCCAAGATGTATACCGTCCGCGCTCCCGGCAACCCCGACGATCACGGCACCATCACCCCCACCAACATCCTCTGGACCGAGAACTTCAACGAGAAGTGGCTCCCCGACGACTGGAGCGTCCAGAGCAAGGGCGGCTCTCTGAACACCTGGTACCGCGACGAGGACTACATGGCCGCCGTGGATCATGACGACGACAACCAGCAGAACGAGTGGCTGATCTCCCGCACCACCGATATCAGCGGCGTGGATACCGAGGTCCACATGGTGTTTGACTTCTACACCACCTATTGGTACACCGTGGAGTATAAGCACTGCAACCTCCAGGTCATGGCCTCCGGCGATGGCGGCGCCACCTGGCAGGAGATCTGGAACCTGCAGCGGGATTCCGGCCTGTTCACCGCCTGGACCAAGACCCAGGCCAAGGTGACCATCCCCGAGAGCCTGCAAAACAGCAAGGACCTGCGCTTCGCCTTTGTCTACACCGGCAAGGGCGGCTCCGACCTGTCGCTGGACAACGTTCAGCTGTACGCCGAGGAGCGGGACAACTATGTGGCCGTCACCGCCTCCGCCGGTGAGGGCGGCGCCATTGACCCCGCCGGTCAGACCCTGGTGAAGAAGGGCACCAGCAAAACCTTCACCGTTACCCCCGCCCAGGGCTATGAGATTGCCAACGTCACCGTGGACGGCACGGATCTGGGCCCCATCAGCTACTATACCTTCCAGCGGGTGGGCGTGGACCACACCATCTCCGCCACCTTCCAGAAGGCCCAGCCGTCCGGCGACACCGTCACCCTGACCACCACCGCCAATGAGGGCGGTACCGTGGCCCCCGCCGGTCAGACCACCTATGTCTCCGGCCAGGCCGTGGACGTTACCTTCACCCCGGACCAGGGCTATCAGCTGGCCTCCGTGAAGGTCAACGGCCGCACCGTGGACGTGACGGACGGCGCCTACACCCTGTCTCTTATACACATCTCCGAGCCCAC
>ENA-OZHP01000857-OZHP01000857.1-human-gut-metagenome-genome-assembly--contig:-NODE-857-length-11960-cov-7.523562_pt1 | contig 11960 bp, 7 predicted proteins | sample MGYA00244046_ERZ653686 | MGnify/ENA primary metagenome ERZ653686 (study PRJEB26926, sample SAMN06165313) | human gut metagenome | biome: ENVO:00009003; feature: ENVO:2100002; material: ENVO:00002003... | reverse complement strand
TCGTCGGCAGCGTCAGATGTGTATAAGAGACAGAAGCATTTTTCGGACACTGTCGAATGGCAGTGTCCGTTTTGCTTTGCTGTTTGTGTTCGTCTTAATTGCAATTTCTGTTTATCAGCAGAAAAAATTTTAGAAATGCCTTGACAACAGCCTGCTGTTTTGCTAAAATAATAATGTTGCATCGGGATGTAGCGCAGTTTGGTAGCGCACACGTCTGGGGGGCGTGGAGTCGCAAGTTCAAGTCTTGTCATCCCGACCAAATAAAGGTGGTTTTTTAACCGCCTTTTATTTTTTGCCGTTTTGTGTCAACGGTTGGAACAGAAATGTAATTCATTGTATAGATTGGCTTAAAAATGCGGATTATAATTTCTAAATTCGGCATTTCTGCTCTTTGATTTCAAAGCATTTTATGATAAAATATAAGAAAGTGGTTACAAATTGGTAACAACCGCTTTGAAATTTAAAAAAGGAGTGTTTCTTTGCAAAATGTTTTAAAAAGAATTTTTAACAAAAAGGTTTCTGTGGCAGTTCTCACGGCTGTAATGCTGTTTGTGTCGGTCTTCTCAATGTCGATGATTGCGAGTGCGGCATCGTTCTCACCAAGACTTTCTGCCCCGAGTTCAAGTAACAAGTATTATTACAGTAATTTAAATGTTTTTTATAGGTACGGTTACGGTATGCCGAACTGTACAGCATATGCTTACGGCAGAGCTTATGAGATTCTCGGCTCTGAGCCGAAGCTTTCGTGGAACAATGCAGAGCAGTGGTACGGCTACAACAAGGCTAACGGCTACTATAAGTACGGCCAGACCCCGAAGGTCGGCGCAATTGCCTGTTGGTCATACAGCTATGGCGGTGGTCATGTTGCTGTTGTGGAAAAGGTTGAAAACGGTGTGATTACACTTTCAAACTCTGCATACAGCGGTGCTAATTTTTATATTTCCACAGCGAGTATCTCCGACCCGAAGGTTGGCGGTAACAAAGGGTGGAATTTTCAGGGCTACATTTACCTTGGCAATTTCAGCAGCAGTACAAGCACTACTCAGGCTACAACCAAAAAGGTAACTTACACAACAGGTACATATAAAACAGATGTTGACGATTATCTCAATATGAGAAGCGGTGCGGGTACAAGCTATAAATCTGTAGCATCTGTTCCGAGCAATGTTACTCTTAATGTAACAAAGGTTTCGGCTTCCGGCGGTCACACATGGGGTTACACCTCGTACAACGGCAAGACAGGTTGGGTTGCTCTTGATTTTTGTACTTTTGTTTCTTCATCAACGGTACAGCCTACGACAGCAAAACCTACTGTACAGCCTACCACAGCCAAAGCTACGGTTCAGCCGACTACTGCAAAGCCAACTGTTCAGCCGACAACAGCCAAGGCCACACAGCCTGCAACAACTGTTCCTGCTGCAACAGTACAGCCGACAACGGCTAAGGCCACACAGCCGGCATCAACTGTTCCTACCGCAGCTGTTCAGCCAACAACAGCTCCTGCATCAAACGGTGAAGTGTCGTTTGCAATCGGTGATGTAAATCTTGACGGAAGTGTTGATATTCTTGACGCAACCGAAATCAGCAAGTTTGCCATTTCCACTGCGGCACTTTCCGATGTTCAGATGAAGCTTGCGGATTTCAATCGGGACGGTGTGGTCAATGTTCTTGACGCAACAGAAATTCAGAAAACTCTTATAATCAGTTGACGATGAAAACAAAAACACGCCTTGTGTCTGCAAGGCGTGTTTTTTTGCAATTGTTCGAATACAAAAAGGGTATGCCGCTTGTGCATACCCTTTAATATTTAGTATTTCATTACGATATTTACGAAAAATTCGCCGTCATTGTTGCCTGCTTCAAAAATACCGTCATAAACATCTGTTATGCTTTTCATTGAGTAAAGTCCGATTCCTTTGCCCTGATGTTTTGTTGAAGAAAATTCCTCGCCGTCCATTCTCAAGGGCTTGCCGAAGTTGTTGGTTGATACAATGTACAGACAGTCGCCTTTTATTTCTGAAGTCAGATTAAAATATCTTTTGCCTTCTTCAACTGTACAGCAACCGTCAATTGCGTTTTCGAGTATGTTGCCGAAAATACTGCAGAGGTCAACATCAAGAATTCTCGATTTGTCGGGCAAATCAATCCGCCAGTTAATGTCAACATTGTTCTCAATCGCCTGTTGACGATAGTGATTGAACAATGCGTTCAGCGCCTCACTCTTGCAGATTCGCACAGGTGCTGTTACAGTCAGCGAATTTTCATACTGGGCAATGTAGTCTTTCAGCGCCGAAAGATTTCCTTCATCTGCAAGTCGGCTCATAACATGAACTGAATGTTTAAAATCATGTCTTGCTTTTGAGGTGTATTTTATGTACGACTGCAACGATTCTGTGTAACTTTTCTGAATTTCAAGAATGTTGTTTCGTTCTGTAAGCTTTGTTTTTTCAATAGTAGTCTTGCTGAAAATGTAGAATAATATGAATACTATAAGATACAATGCAAGCTCAAATATTGTAATGATGAATCCTTTTGCATAAACCTTTCCAACACGAATATTTGCGTAGGAAATCGGTATGATATAGATGTTTGACACCATAAGTGCAATGGGCAAAATTGAAAACAAATACCACACCTTGCCGATATTTATGTTGTCAATCATCCATGCGTAATATTTTGTGAGCGGAAACAACAGCGCCATTGCCGCAACCGAAAGCCCCATTTGAATCAGGCTATATGAGGTGTTAACTCCTCGTGAGATTTCTTCCTGAAAAAATGAGTTGATAAAATATGAATACAGCGAAAAGAATGAAATCAAACAGCACACACTTATAAAAACAAACAAACAGCGTGCTGTTCCGGCCTTTGTAACGCTTTTAATAAGGAAGAAAAATATTACAAGTTCGGGGAAGAGAACAAAGTTTAAATTCTGAATGTCAAAAGCCGTCATCACAATTGACGAGAGAGAACCGAGTATGATAAATGAACACAAAAAGGGCGTTACTATCTTTGAAATCGGGTATTTTAATTGATTTTTTAATGGTAAAAGGCAGAATAAACTTAACGGTATTATTATGACAAAGCTGAAAAATGCCTGAAGAAATTTTATGAATGCGTCCATGTTCACCTCCGCTGGTTTTCTCTGATTTTTTTGAACATATATTCACGGATGCTCTGTTCAATCCGAGTTTTTTCACGAATTTTAATCGGGAATCTTTCACCGTTGCCTGTAACACATACAGAGCCTTCAATGTCTTTTATGTAATTGGCATTCAGCACGATTCCCCTGTTTACGGGTATGAAACGGTTGTCGTTGTCTGCAAGCTTGAGAAACTCTGCAATGGTCATTCGTGTGCGATATCTAAGTCCCGAAACAACACCTATGTTGATATAATGTGCATCGGATTCAACAGAAACAATTTCCTTAAGCGAAATCAGCGTGTTTCGACGGTCACACATAACTTCAATGTATTTTGAATTATCCGATACATATGACGAGGCATCATCAAGTACCTTATAAATCTGCTCAGCTTTGTAGGGTTTTGTTATGTAATGAAAAGCGTGAACGGAAAATGCCTGCATCATAAAATCGGGGTTTGTTGTGACAAATACAATGATAATATCACGGTCTTTTTTACGAAGCTTTTCAGCCACGGCAATGCCGTTCATCTTCTCCATAAAAATATCTACAAAAGCTATTTTGTAGGTGTTTTCCTTGAATGAATTGAAAAAAGCTATTCCGTCAGGAAAACAATCAATCTGCACATTTTGCTTGTGTCCGCCAAAATATGCATTGCAGATTGAGTAGAGAATGTCTGCCTGAGGCTTTTCGTCGTCAATAACTGCAATTTTCAAGATATCGCCTCCTTTGAAATAATTTAATTCGGAGCAATGATTAACTGCACTTAGATTATACCATAAATTTGAAAAATATTATATCCGATTGTCATATGTTTTTGCCAAAAGATTGATGTTTGTGCCAATTTGTTGAAATATTGCATTAAATTGGCTATCATTGAGGTGATGAAAGCGAAACACGAAAATTGCGGTGTTTCCGTAAATCAAAATCGGAAAGTAAAAAATATCGGAAAGAGGTAATCAACTATGAAAAAAATCAAGAAGTTAGCTTTATTGCTTGCAATTTGTATGGTAGGTACAGTAGGTCTTGTAGGTTGCGGTAATGGCGGTGACTCGTCAAGCAAAAACGAAAGTTCGGCATCACAGACTGCTGACGACAATGCAAACAGCGCAGATGACAGCGCCGCTGATTCAAAGGACGGCGATTCATCGGCAAGCGTTGTAGGTACTTGGACTGTAACAGCACTTGAAGGTACGGACGGTGCAGCCGTTTCAATTGATGACTACGCAACAGCAAACGGTGTTGAACCCGAAACTTTGAAATGTACATACACATTTGCAGATGACGGTACATTCTCAGGCGAAATGAGCGGTGTGACTGTTTCGGGCAATTACACATTTGAGGGTACAGATCTCGTTATGACAGTAGGCGAACAGCAGTTTAACTACACATATGACGCTGACAATGATATGCTCAAATACACAGATCCTAACACAGGCCTTTCAAGCTATTGCGAAAGACAGCAGTAATTGTAATCTAATCCCAATTTCCTAATACTACACTACACAAAACAACCGCTCACCGAAAGGTGGGCGGTTGTTTCTGTTTGATGACATGATTGTTATTCTGTAGGAGCGGATATTATCCGCCCGCAAGTAATCGTCGTACAATGATATGGATAAATCCAATTATATATATAGAACAGAATTACCGCTACAGTAGGTCAATTACATCGTGACATTTATAAAATATATCTTAATATATAATTTGTGTCATTACTTACTCGCCGTTAATTTACTTTATTTGTCGGAGTTCCGTTCAGAAAATTTTTGATGTTGTCCGAAACTATGCCCATAAGGCGTTCTCTGGTTTCAACGGGCGCCCATGCGATGTGGGGGGTGATGATGCAATTTTTTGCGCCCATAAGAATACAGTCCTCAACCATAGGCTCAACCTTGAGGGTGTCGATTGCCGCACCGCCGAGGTGACCGCTTTCGAGTGCCTCAAGCAAATCTTCTTCAACCATAACACCGCCTCTTGCCGTGTTTACGAACAATGCACCATGTTTCATTTTGGCAAAGGCATTTTTGTCAAACATATTTTCCGACTGTGGATTTAGCGGACAATGAACGCTTACAATGTCGCTTGTTTCAAGAAGCTCGTCAAACGAAACATCTTTGATTCCGTCAATATTTTTCGGAGTTCTGCTCGATGCGATTACATTCATATCAAAAGCATTTGCAATTTTTGCAACAGCCTTTCCGATGTTTCCGAGTCCGACAATGCCGAGTGTTTTTCCTGCAAGTTCATTCAGCGGATATACAAACGGTGAAAAAGTTTTGCTTCTTTTCCACTTGCCGTCCTGAACAAACCGATTATATTCCGCAGTGTGATTGAAATGTTCAAGAATGAGTGCAAATGTGTGCTGTGCAACCGCATTTGTTGAATATGAACCTGCGTTGCAGACGGTTATGCCGTTTTTGGTGCAGTAGTCAAGGTCAATGTTGTTGTAGCCTGTTGCAAAAAGTCCTATATATTTCAGATTTTTTGCAAGTCTCATTGTGTGCGAATCAAGCAGAGTTTTGTTGCACACAACGATATCTGCATCTGCAATTTTCTCTGCAACCTCTTCATATTTCAAAAGACCGAACGACTCAACCTCGCCGAACCGATTAAGCACATCGGCATTTACAATATCGTCAAGAACAGTCTGTGCGTCTGTTAAAACTATTTTCATCTTATCACCTCGTTTTTTACTGACTATAGTATATACCGAAAATTTTTTCCTTGCAATCCAAATCGAAATTTTGTATAATATTTGTGCATAAATTGAAAGGAACGGTATGTTAATGTATAAAAATTATCTTTTTGATTTGGACGGAACTTTGCTTCCCATGGATATGGAAAAATTCGTAAAGCTGTATTTTTCATCGCTCTGCAAGCGTTGCACTCCTGTTATAAAAATCGAACCCGACGCCCTTATAAAGGCGATGTGGGCAGGTACTGACGCTATGACAAAGAATGATAACAGCCGTACAAACCGTGAAGTTTTCTGGGAAACAGCGGGCAAAGTCAGCGGTGCCGACCTTGAAAAGTTTGATGACCTTTTTACCGATTATTACGAAAACGAGTTTATCGTTCCGAAAGATGCTACAAGCTTTACTCCTTATGCAAAGAAAAGCATTGATTTCATAAAGAAAAACGGCGGCAGACTTATTGCCGCAACAAATCCGATTTTTCCGTTTGTTGCAACAAAACGCAGACTTGAATGGGCAGGAGTTTCTCCCGATGATTTTGAACTTGTTACAACATACGAAAACTTTGGCTGCTGCAAGCCTAATCTGAAATATTTTGAAGAAATCTGCAAAAAGCAGGATATCAAGCCCGAAGACAGCATTATGATCGGCAACGATGTTGACGAGGATTTGTGCAGCGCAAAACTCGGCTTTGATACATACCTTATTACCGACACAATTGTGAACAGAGATAATAAGGATTATTCAGACTACAAAAACGGCAGCTTTGAGGAATTTTACAAAGATTTTCTCAAAGGCGATTAAATATGATTATATTGTGCGGTCAGACGGCATTTTGCTTTGTCTGACCGCTTTTTCTGTGTGCATTTAATTTTACTTTTACAGAATACCTTTTAATGCCTTAAATGAAATAAAAAAATAGTCGAATGTGGTATTATGTGATGTGATACAGGTTATCAGACGGGATTTATTTTGTTTTATATCTTAATTAAGCAGGTGAATGAATTATGTCAGAAGTAATCAGAATTTTTGTTGAAAAAAAGGATGGCTTCAATGTTCTTGCAAAGCAGACACTTTGGGACATCCGCCACAACCTCGGTATGAAGTCTGTCGAAGATCTTCGTTACATTGTGCGTTACGATCTTGAGGGACTTACTAAGGAAGAATATGACAAGGCGAAAACCATTGTTTTGTCAGAGCCTAACGCCGATGTAATCTATGAAGAAACTCTCCCGATTGAGGACGGCTGGAAGGTATTCGCAATGGAGTATCTCCCCGGTCAGTACGATCAGCGCGGCGACTCTGCCGAGCAGTGCGTTCAGCTCCTTACTCAGGGCGAGCGTTGCAAGGTTCTTACAGCAAGAGTAATTGCTCTCAAGGGCAATATTACAGATGAAGAGCTTGTAAAGGTTGAGGAGTACCTCATCAACCCTGTTGAAAGCCGTCTTGCATCTCTTGAAAAGCCAAAGACTCTTGATATGGAAATTCCCGTTCCCGAAAATGTTAAGAGGGTAGAGGGCTTCAACGGCTGGAATGACGATGAGATGCAGAAGTATTACGATTCAATGGGCTTTGCAATGACGCTTGCAGACCTCAAGTTCTGCCGTGATTACTTCAGAGATACAGAGCACCGTGATCCGTCGGTTACAGAACTTCGTGTAATTGACACATACTGGTCGGACCATTGCCGTCACACAACATTCCTCACAAGACTTGAAGAGATTGAGATTGAAAAGTCTGCTCTCGGCAAGGTTATCGAGGATGCACTCAGTGAGTATTATGCAACCCGTGACGAGGTTTACGGCAAGGATACAAAGAGAATCGTTTCACTTATGGATATGGCTCTCATCGGTATGAAGTCACTCAAGAAAAAAGGACTCATTCCCGACCTTGACGAAAGTGAAGAAATCAATGCCTGCTCAATTCAGGTTCCCGTTACTATAGATGGAAAAACAGAACAGTGGCTCGTTCAGTTCAAGAACGAAACTCACAACCACCCGACAGAAATCGAGCCTTTCGGCGGTGCCGCAACCTGTCTTGGCGGTGCAATCCGTGATCCGCTTTCAGGCCGTTCATATGTATATCAGGCTATGCGTGTTACAGGCTCGGGCGATCCGACAATTCCTTTCAAGGATACAATGCACGGCAAGCTCCCTTCACGCAAAATTACAACAGGTGCCGCTCAGGGTTACAGCTCATACGGTAACCAGATCGGTCTTGCAACAGGTCAGGTTACCGAGCTTTACGATCAGGGCTATGTTGCAAAGAGAATGGAAATCGGTGCTGTTATCGGTGCATCTCCAAAGGAAAATGTTATCCGTGAAACTCCTCTCCCCGATGATGTAATCGTGCTTCTCGGCGGAAGAACAGGCCGTGACGGCTGTGGCGGTGCGACAGGCTCTTCAAAGGCTCACGATGAAAGCTCAATCGAAACCTGCGGTGCAGAGGTTCAGAAGGGTAATCCTCCTACAGAAAGAAAAATTCAGCGTTTGTTCCGCAATCCCGAAGTTGCAAAGCTCATCAAGAGATGCAACGACTTCGGTGCAGGCGGTGTTTGCGTTGCTATCGGTGAACTTGCCGACGGTCTTACGGTTGACCTCGACAAGGTAACAAAGAAATATGACGGCCTTGACGGTACGGAGCTTGCTATATCCGAAAGTCAGGAAAGAATGGCTGTTGTTCTCGATAAAAAAGATGTTGACAAGTTTATTTCACTTGCATCAAAAGAAAACCTTGAGGCTACAGCCGTTGCGGTTGTAACCGAAAGTCCTCGTCTTACAATGAACTGGAGAGGCGACACAATCGTTGACCTCAGCCGTGAATTCCTCAACACAAACGGTGTTACTCAGGTTGCCAAGGCTTATATCGAGGCTCCGAAGTGGGAGGGCTGCTACCGTAAGGTTGCTCCCGCAAAGATTAAAGATATGCCTGCTGACGAGGCATTCCTTGAAAATATGTCAAGACTTGAGGTTTGCTCACAGATCGGTCTTGCAGAAAGATTTGACGCATCAATCGGTGCGGCTACGGTAATTATGCCGTTCGGCGGTAAGAATCAGCTCACTCCTCAGGAGGCTATGGCTGCAAAAATTCCGCTTGAGAAGGGTGAAACAGACGATGCAACAGCAATGAGTTACGGCTATATTCCCGGCGTTTCACGCTGGAGTCCGTTCCACGGCTCGGCTTATGCAGTTGTTGAGTCGCTTTCAAAGTTGCTTGCAATCGGTGCAAACCCGATGACAGCAAGACTTACATTCCAGGAATATTTTGAAAGACTTAAAGATGTTCCTTCCCGTTGGGGCAAACCTGCCGCAGCACTCCTCGGTGCTATGCAGGCTCAGCTCAAGCTCGGACTTCCGTCAATCGGCGGTAAGGACAGTATGTCGGGTACATTTGAGGACATTGATGTTCCGCCTACACTCGTAAGCTTTGCCGTTGCAATGACAAAGGCATCAAAGACAATTTCAACAGAATTCAAGAACGCAGGTTCAAAGGTTATCTTTGTTCCCGTTCCCGAAAATAAGGAAACACTTATGCCTGTATGGGATAAGCTTATCGAAATGTACAACGCTGTTTATGCTCTCTGCGAGGACGGCAAGGTGCTTTCTGCATCGGTTGTTAAAGAGGGTGGTACTGCCGCAAGCGTATGTAAGGCTTGCTTCGGTAACGGCTTTGGCTTTAAGTTTGCAAACGAACTCACAAATGACGAGCTTTTCGCTCCGCTTTCGGGTTCGCTTGTTATCGAACTTGCAGACGGTGCGGAGCTTTCAAACGATGTTCTTCACTATGACCTCGGTACTGTTACGAACGATGCAAAGATTACTGTAAACGGCAAGGAAATCGAACTTTCCGCACTCCTCGAAAAGTGGACTGCTCCGCTTGAAAAGGTATTCCCGACAAAGGCTGAAGTGCCTGAAATCGAAGTTGATGTTCCGCTTTACAGCGAGAGAAATACATCTTCACCTGCAATCAAGACTGCAAAGCCTACTGTATTTATCCCTGTATTCCCGGGTACAAACTGCGAGGTTGATACGGCAAGAGCATTTGAAAAAGCAGGTGCAAATGTTGAAATGCTCATCGTCAAGAACCTTTCTTCAAACGATATCGAAGAAACAATTGACGAAATGGAAAAGCTCATTGCAAAGTCACAGATGATTATGCTTCCGGGTGGTTTCTCAGGCGGTGACGAGCCTGACGGTTCAGGTAAGTTCATTGCAACAACATTCCGCAACCCGAGAATTGCAGAGCAGGTTAACAACCTTCTCAAGAATCGTGACGGTCTTATGCTCGGTATCTGTAACGGATTCCAGGCTCTTATCAAGCTCGGACTTGTTCCTTACGGCGAAATCAGAGAACTTAAAGCAAATGATCCGACGCTCACATTCAACACAATCGGCAGACATATTTCACATATGGCTTATACAAGAGTTACTTCCGTTAAGTCACCGTGGTTTGCAAATGTCAACGCAGGCGATGTGTTTGCTGTTCCCGTGTCACACGGTGAGGGCAGATTTATGGCTGATGTTGAAACTGTAAAAGAACTTGCAAAGAACGGTCAGATTGCAACACAGTATGTTGACCTTGCCGGCAACCCAAGCAGCGACATTGAGTTCAACCTCAACGGTTCTGTTTGTGCAATTGAGGGTATCACATCACCTGACGGCAGAGTTCTCGGCAAAATGGGACACAGCGAGAGAAAGGGCGAAAACCTTTACAAAAATGTTCCGTTCGCAAAAGACCAGCAGATTTTTGAAAGCGGCGTAAAATACTTCAAGTAATTTATAACCGAATATTTTATATAAAAACTAAGGACATCCGTTTTTCGGATGTCCTTGTTGTTTGTGCGGTACAGTAAGCAATAATATTGTATTTTGATTTTGTTTGATTTGGTTTTGCAACCGAATCAAATGGCGAACACGGTTCGCCACTACTGTATGGCAGTAGCTTTGTGACATTGAAATATAATTGGCAATGTTACGCTCGGGCATTTATAGCTTTGCATTTGTAAAACTGTCTGCACGAACGGGGGACGGCGACACGCAGACAATAGATGACTTACCGTAATCGGAGATGTTGCGCTCGGGCATTTATAGCTTTGCATTTGAAAAACTGTCTGCACGAACGGGGAACGGCGACACGCCGTTAATAAATGCCTTGAACGGTGACTTCGCCTGAATTGATAAGCTTGGTGGTTTTGTCGGGAAGCTCGGCAATAAGCTCGCCGTTACGGTTAATTCCTACGGCTTTGGCTTTTACGGATCTGCCGTTGCGGCTGAATGTTATGGTTCTGCCGATTGTTGCGCAAAGGCTTGTGTATTCTTTTAACGCAATGTCGGAGAGTTTTAAACCGTTTTTGATAAATTCTTCCTCAATGTGATTAAGTACACTGGCAAAGAATTTGTTCTTGTCAAAATGACCGCCTGTTGCAAGATAAATTGAAGTTGCCTTTTCTTTGATGTCATCGGGAAAATCCTGAGTATCAGCATTGATTCCGATGCCTGTAATTACATATTCAACAGCATCAAATTCGGCACTCATTTCGGTTAGAATACCGACAAGCTTTTTCTTGCCGATGATGATATCGTTCGGCCATTTGATACGGCAGTCAAGTCCCGTGAATTCTCTGATTGCCTTGCAGACTGCAAGACCTGCAAGCGGAGTGATTGACGATACCTCGGATGGGGCAATCTTAGGTCTTAACAAGAATGAAAAGGTGATGCTGTCATCCTTTTTTGCTTTCCAAACTCTGCCGAGCCTGCCCTTGCCCTGAGTTTGTTCTCTGGCAACGGCAACCGTGCCGTTTTCGCAGCCGTCTGCGCCAAGCTTTTTGAGGTAATCGTTTGTTGAACCCACCTCGTCAAGGACGATGAGGTTTTTGCCGATTACAGAGGTTTTCAGGTATTTTTCTATTGCAGATTCGTTGAGGTGCGGGGGATAGGCAACAAGGCAGTATCCGCGGTTTGTTACAGAGTCGATTTTGTAACCCTGTTCCTTGAGATTGTTCATCGCTTTCCACACAGCCTGCCTTGACACACCAAGCTGTTCGGAAATTTCACTGCCCGAAACATAACCGTCTGCTGTCTCTTATACACATCTGACGCTGCCGACGAACTCTAGGGTGTAGATCT
>ENA-OZHP01000844-OZHP01000844.1-human-gut-metagenome-genome-assembly--contig:-NODE-844-length-12045-cov-5.026105_pt1 | contig 12045 bp, 8 predicted proteins | sample MGYA00244046_ERZ653686 | MGnify/ENA primary metagenome ERZ653686 (study PRJEB26926, sample SAMN06165313) | human gut metagenome | biome: ENVO:00009003; feature: ENVO:2100002; material: ENVO:00002003... | reverse complement strand
CGAGATGAGCGCTAGTCTCGTGGGCTCGGAGATGTGTATAAGAGACAGGTTAAAGCCGGCGTTTATATCTATTATTCCTATACCGCTCTCACAGAAGCTAAAAATCTTGCCGCAAAGCAGGATGAAAACCTTGACGTCAGTGATGAAAAGTCCCTAAAGAAAATCAAAATCGAGGGTAAGGATTTTCTCACCTTCGTTAAGGATAAAACGACTGAAAGCTGCGTCGACCATGTAGCGGTTATGAAGCATTTTGATGAGCTTGAGCTATCCCTGACGCAGGACGAGCTTGATGAAATTGACGAATATGTTGAATCCAGTTGGCAAAATAACGAAGATATGTTTACCGAAAACGGTATAAGCAAAGATTCAATTAAGGAAATTATGACTTCAAGCTATAAGAGCGACGCCATCTTCAAAGCATATTACGGCGAGGGCGGAAGTGAAAACGTAACGGAAGATCAGCTAAAGGATTTCTATACCGAAAACAACGCCAGAGTTAAATTTGTAGATATGGATATGCATGATTCAGAGGGAAACGATCTTGACGAGGCAGGCAAAAAGGAACTGCAGGATATGGCGAAGGACTTCCTTAAAAGAGCCGAATCGGCTGACAGCGAAGAAGCCATGCTGGAGGAATTCGATAAATTTCAGGAAGAATACGACGATTATGTAGCTGATAAAGCTGCCGAATCATCGGGAGAAGAAACCACCGAAGCTACAACGGAGCCTGAAACTGAACCTGAAACTGAAACTACAACTACGGAATCCGACGATGAAGCGTCTGATAATACTGAAAATACGGAAGCAACGGAAAGCACAAGCAGTACAGAGGATGAAGCCGTTACGACTGCGCCCGAAAGCGATAATGAAGAAACAACATCAACAACCACCAATCCTTATGCAAATGAAACGATTATTCAGGTTGTGACGACCGCTGAAGGGGCTGAAGAAGAGCCTGACGAATCAAACTATAAGCCATCAAAGGAAATATATGACTGGATTTTTAACGACGCAAAAACAGGAGTTCCTGAAATAGTCGAGGACGAAGATACAATGTATGTTATCGTAAGACTTGATATTACCGAGCGAATGGACGAAGACGACCTATGGTCCGAATCAAACGTCGACAGCGTAAGATACAAGATGTTTTCAGACGATCTGCAGGATATGCTGGACTCATGGGGCGAGGAATATGAAGTTGTAAAAAATGATAAGGCCTATAAACGTTATGATCCGTTCAAGATCAAGGCTGAATAGTCTTAAAAAGCAAATGCTAAATTAATCAGAGGGGACGTTCCTGGAACGTCCCCTTTACAAAATAATAGAAAAACGGAGGATATAAAATGGAAAACGCAGTTAATGAAATAATAAGACTAAGAATGGAAAAAACCAAGAATGCTCTTGAAAATAACAATATGACCGCATATACGGTAAAAACCAAAGAAGAAGCCGCGGATATAGTCAGATCTCTTCTTAAAAAAGGAGACGTTATAGCAAGCGGAGGATCGGTCACTCTTAATCAATGCGGAATTACAGATATAATAAAATCTCCGGATTATATATATCTTGACAGAAATTCCGTTGCGCCTGATAAGACGGCTGAAATATTTAGGAAATCTTTTTCCGCCGATGTTTATCTTTGCAGTTCTAACGCTATTACAGAAAACGGAGAGCTTTATAATGTAGACGGAAACAGCAATAGAGTCGCTGCGATAGCCTACGGTCCGAAATCTGTTATTATTATAGCCGGATACAATAAAATCGTAAGAAATATTGAAGAAGCCTCAAATCGCGTCAAAAAGACAGCCGCTCCTGCAAATACCGTAAGACTTCAATGCGACACATATTGCAGTAAATCAGGAGAATGCGCAGCATTTACAAAAGAATCTCAAGATATAACGTCGGGCTGCTCGTCAGACGAAAGAATATGCTGCAATTTTCTTATATCCGCAAAGCAAAGACACAAAGGAAGAATTAAGGTTATTCTTGTAGCTGAAAATCTTGGATTCTGAAAATGGAATACATTCCGGCTAAAACAATTCTTTCAAAGTGTAAAAGCTCCGAATGGTTTGGAACCGATTATAACATGAATATTTACCGCGGCTGCTGTCACGGGTGCGTTTACTGCGACAGCAGGAGCGACTGCTACCATATATCCGATTTTGATATGGTTAAAGCCAAAAAGGACGCTCTTATTATTCTAAGGAACGAATTGAAGAGAAAGGTTCGTTCAGGAGTTATCGGAACAGGCGCAATGAGCGATCCCTATAATCCTTTTGAGAAGGAGCTTATGCTCACAAGACACAGTCTTGAGCTCATAGACGCTTTTAACTTCGGTGTTTCTGTAATAACAAAAAGCTCCCTTATAACTCGGGATATAGATATTTTAAAGAGTATTGCCGAGCATTCTCCTGTTATCTGCAAGCTTACGGTAACGACCGCTGACGATATACTTTGTAAAAAACTTGAATCCAATGTCTCGCCGTCCTCAGAACGCTTTGAAACGATAAGCCAGTTAAACGAAAACGGAATTTTTTCAGGAGTTGTAATGATGCCCGTTCTACCGTTTATAGAGGACGCTGAAGAAAATATTCACGAAATAGTCAGGGAAACGGCAGAATGCGGAGGAAAATTTATTTATCCGTCATTCGGCGTTACTTTAAGGCAAAATCAACGGGAATATTATTTTAATAAACTGAAACAAATTTTTCCCGAAGATAATTTAAAAGAAAAATATTTAAAGTCATATGGAAATTCATATATCTGCGTAAGCAAAAATGTTCAAAGACTATGGAAACTATTTGAAAACGAATGCAGAAGCTATGGAATACTGTATAAAATGAATGACATTATCTCAGCCTATAAAATCGGTTACGGTATGAGCCAGCTAAGCTTTTTTTAGCGTCAGAACATGCAAAAATCCTCCGTATATTTAACGGAGGATTTTTTTATTATAATTCACGCAGCGCTTTTTTTATTTCTTCAACTCTGTCCGTTCTTTCCCATGCAACGCCAAGATCCTCGCGTCCCATATGTCCGTAAGCGGCAAGCTTTCTATACTGAGGCTTTTTAAGATCAAGCATTTTTATTATAGCGGAAGGTCTTAAATCAAATACCTTTTCCACCGCAGCCGATAGCTTATCCTCGTCAGCCTTACCGGTACCGAAAGTATCGACAAGTATTGAAACCGGTCTTGCTACTCCGATAGCATAGGCAAGCTGAATTTCACATTTATCCGCTAATCCCGCCGCTACAATATTCTTTGCAATATATCTTGCCGCATAGGCTGCGGATCTGTCAACCTTTGATGGATCCTTGCCCGAAAAAGCGCCGCCGCCATGTCTTGAATATCCGCCATACGTGTCAACAATAATTTTTCTTCCTGTCAATCCGCTGTCCCCCTGAGGACCTCCAATTACGAATCTGCCGGTCGGATTAATATAATATTTTGTATTATCGTCAAGCAGCTCCTTCGGAACAATAGGCTTTATAACATATTCTACTATATCCTTTTTTATCTGCTCAAGAGAAATTTCAGGCGCATGCTGTGACGAAACAACAATTGTTTCAATTCTTACAGGCTTATCGCCGTCATATTCAACTGTAACCTGCGTTTTGCCGTCAGGACGCAGATACCTCAAAGTGCCGTCCTTTCTGACTTCAGTAAGCTTAAGGGCCAGCTTATGAGCCATTGATATAGGCATTGGCATAAGCTCGGGCGTTTCATTACACGCATAGCCGAACATCAGTCCCTGATCTCCGGCGCCGGTAGAATTATCGTCGTTCATATCGCCTTCTTTAGACTCAAGCGCCTCGTTTACGCCCATTGCTATATCGCAGGACTGCTCGTCAATAGTAGTAATTACAGAGCAGGTATAGCCGTCAAATCCGAACTTTGCTCTGTCGTAACCAATGTCGACTACAACCTGTCTTGCTATCTTTGAAATATCAGCATATCCCTTGGTGCTTATCTCACCCATGCACATAATCATTCCCGTTGTGCACACTGTTTCACATGCCACTCTGGAATCCGGATCCTGTTCAAGCAACGCGTCCAAAACCGCGTCTGAAATCTGATCGCATATTTTATCTGGATGTCCTTCTGTTACAGATTCAGATGTAAAAAATTTTTTAACCATAACCCTTCGACTGTTTTAACAGTCGCTCCTTTCAAAAAAATTAGAAAATATTCACCTGTATTTTAAAAGAAAATGCGTCCGGAGCTCCGAACGCAGTGATTTTTATAAAAAATCCTCATCTCTCGGATAAACCGCAGGAATTAGCACCTTTTTTGGTATTTAACAATTAGGTTGCCGGGCTTCACAGGACCTGTTCCTCCACCGCTCTTGATAAGGCGAAATTTTTTCTTGATTCTATTATACACTTATTATCGAATTTTGTCAATATGTAAAAATAAAAGTCGGCAAAACCAAATTTTTTTTAGCCTATTGATTTTTCTAAACTGTCAATCAAAATTTCGTTACACAATAAAACCACTTCCCCAAATTGTTACTCCTGGGAAGTGGTTTTCTGATATTTGTCCTAATTCAGTTTATTCTGCCCGCAGCGCTGCAACGGGGTCTTTCTTTGCCGCTTTTTTAGACGGGATAAGACCGCCGATTAGCGTAAGGATGACGCTAAGAATAATCAGCAGGATTGCACTGCCTACGGGCAGAACCGCATTGATACCGGTCGAGCCTGTCAGGGCGTGGATAACCGCGTTGCCCGGAATCAACAGGAGCAAAGTAATACCTATTCCAATCAACCCGGAACAAAGCCCGACGATAAAGGTTTCAGCATTGAATACCTGAGAAATATTCCGTAAACCATGCCATAAAACTCAAAATAACAGGTGTAATTCGTCCCGTGAAAGACGCCGACAATGCGTCGATTGGCGAGGCAGTCGGATATACCAGCGCATTGACGGAATATCTTATCGACTACACAAACAATAGTGATATTGTTCAGGCACAGCAGGCATCCCCTGACAATAACGTGTTTTACATTTGCGATAGTGAGCATTGGCGTTGGTACGACGCTGGCATTTCTGTTCAGCAAGCTGCCTCTGAAACCGATTCGCACGGTTTGTGAGGCGGCGGATAAAATTGCCGATGGCGATTACAATGTCAGAATTAACCTGAAAGGACCGGCGGAATTCATACAGCTTGCAGAAAGCTTTAATCATATGGCGGAGGAGCTTGGAAGCGTGGAAATGTTGCGCTCAGATTTTGTCAACAACTTTTCACACGAGTTCAAAACGCCGATTGTCTCCGTCCGCGGGTTTGCAAAAATGCTGAAGCGTGACGATTTAACCGATGAGGAACGAAACGAATATCTTGATACGATTATCACGGAATCAGAACGGCTTGCGGAACTTTCAACGAATATTTTGAATCTCACAAAAATTGAGCAGCAGACTATTCTTACCGACAAAAAACAATTTAATGTAAGCGAACAGATTCGGCTTGTTATTGCAATGTTAAGCGGAAAATGGCAGGAAAAGCGGCTTGAATTTGATTTTGACTGCGGTGAAATTTATCTAACCGGCAATGAGGAAATGCTAAAACAGGTGTGGATAAATCTGCTTGACAACGCCATTAAATTTTCTCCCATTAGTGGTACGATAACAATCAAACTGCACCGCACCATTAAATCGGTAATAATCACTGTTTCAAATGAAGGAAACGCACTGACGGAAGAATCGGCAAGGCATATTTTTGACAAGTTTTATCAGGCGGATAAATCTCACGCCGCAAGCGGATATAGTCTTGGTTTGGCTATCGCAAAGCAGATTATAGAACTGCATGGCGGTACGATTACAGCAAAAGGCATAGAAGATTCAAAAATAGTATTTCATATAGAGATTCCAAGCATTGCATAAACGCCGCCTCATATTAACATTGGACAATAGAATATGAAACAACGGCACTGGATTTTCCCATTTCTGTAATAACAATTTCTCTTGCTCTTGCTCACCTCCCTTGTCGAGAGAAACCGCCTACCGTTTTATGCAATACCTTAATAAAACGACGGTTAATGAAAAATGTAAAACGAGCAGTATCGCTTAAATTGCGGTACTGCTCGTTTTTTATAAGGTGTTAATAAATCTCAGAAACGCATCCTTGCCCTGTTTATTACGTTTAAATACGCCAGCGTCGATGAGCGCCTCAAGAAACGCCTTGCCGACCTCTTGCTCAATGATTTCTCTTGCGTTTTCAGCAGAGAAATCTGAGTGATTTTCGAGTATTGCCTCTGCCCATTCTGTGTGTTTGGCAAGTTCGGGAATATCGTTAAGATTTTCGCCGCTTAGCATCGCCTTTTCAAGCATTACAAGCTCCTTTGCAAGACGTGCCGGAAGTATCGCAAGTCCCATAACCTCAATCAGACCTATATTTTCTTTCTTGATATGGTGAAGCGAAGGATTAGGGTGAAATACGCCGAGCGGACGTTCTTCTGTTGTAATGTTGTTTCGCAGAACAAGGTCACATTCGTAAATATCGTCGCTTTTTCTTACGATTGGTGTGATAGTGTTATGCGGAATCCCGTCTGTTTCAGAAAAAATTCCGACGCTTTCATCGGTATATGCTCTCCATTTAACAAGAATATCATTACAGCAATTGGAAAGTTCATCTGCATTATCGGAGCTCACTCTTATTACCGACATAGGCCATTTTACAATACCTGCCTTGATACTCGGATACTTTTCAAACGAAATCTCTATTTCAATCGAAGCATTTGCCATAGCAAAGGTGAAATTACCGCCCTGAAAATGCTCGTGGCTTAAAATTGAACCGCCGACTATGGGCAAATCAGCGTTTGAACCGACAATATAATGAGGAAGATAATCTACAATATCAAACAGCTTTTTGAATACCATAGCGTCAATCTTCATCGGAACATGCTTCGTGTTAAACACGATACAATGCTCGTTGTAGTAGCCATAAGGTGAATACTGTAGTTGCCATTCTTCACCGTTTGCTTTTATCGGGACGGGACGAAGATTTTGCCTTGCAGGGTAAGAGACGTGACCTGCAAAGCCTGCGTTTTCGGGACAAAGCCGACATTTCGGATAAGAGGTGGATTTCTGTGCTTTTGCCGCCGCTATATCGCGGGGATCTTTTTCAGGCTTGGAGCAATTTATAGTGATGTCAAGCTCTCCGTATTCACAGTTGTATTGCCATTTTAAATCCTTTTCAATTCGTCCCCAACGGACATAATTCAGTTTCTTGCTGAAATCGTAATACCAATCCGTTGCAAGCTTCGGATTTTCCGCATAACGCCTGTCAAATTCCGCTACAACCTCTCTCGGCATAGGCGTAAGAATACCCGTAAGCTTTGTATCAAACAAGTCACGGGAATTTGCGGTATCGGAAATTATACCGTTTTCACACGCATACGCAATCAAAGGTTCAAGGATTTCATCAATGCTCTCATCTTTACAATCGGCGGCTGTATCTACCCAATTATTCAGTTTTAAAGCTTCCATAAGCTGATTTCTGATAACATAAATATCATCGGCGGTAATCAGCTCGTTTTTCAAAGCGTAGTCGATTAGCTTCTGCACAGCATCGTAAATCATACCTATGCCCCCTGATTATTTATCGTATCCGTTCGGATGTTTTTTGTGCCAATTCCAAGCGCTTGCAATAATTTCTTCAAGACAGTTGTGAACAGGTTTCCAACCGAGTATTCGCTTTGCCTTTTCGCTTGACGCGACAAGTCTTGCAGGATCGCCTGCACGGCGAGAAGTTTCTGTTACGGGAATAGGGCGCCCAGTAACCTTTCTTGCAGTTTCAATCACCTCGCGTACAGAGTAGCCTACACCGTTGCCAAGATTGAAAATGTCGCTTTTACCGCCGTTGTAGAGATATTTCACAGCAAGAATGTGAGCCTGCGCCAAATCTGTAACGTGGATATAGTCACGAATGCACGTGCCGTCGGGTGTGTCGTAATCCGTGCCGTAAATGGAAATTGTTTCACGCTTTCCGTTGGGGACTTGCAGAATAATGGGAATAAGGTGGCTTTCGGGATTATGAGCCTCGCCGATTATACCGTTTTCGTCAGCGCCGCAAGCATTGAAATAACGCATAGAAACATATCTCAAACCGTGAGCCTCGGCTACCCACTTAAACATTTTCTCCACAGCAAGCTTTGTTTCGCCGTATGGATTTGTGGGACAAGTTCGGTCGCTTTCAAGAACGGGTATGTTTTCTGGCTCGCCGTATGTAGCGGCTGTTGATGAAAACACGATTTTATCAATATTATTCTTCACCATAGCCTCAAGCAGAATCTTTGTGCCGTAAAGATTATTGCCGTAATATTTCAGTGGATTTGCAACGCTCTCACCGACAAGAGAATAAGCGGCAAAGTGAATTACTGCGTCAATTTTCTCCTGCTGAAAAAGGTTGTCGAGAAACTCAAAATCACGGATATCGCCCTGATAAAATCGTGCCTTTTCAGGTATTGCTTTTTTATAGCCTGTTACAAGGCTGTCGGCAATAACGACGTCGCGCCCTGATTTTACAAGTTCAAGTGCGGTATGGGAGCCTATATAGCCTGCTCCGCCTAAAACCAAAATTGCCATATCAGTTTTCCTCCTTTGAGATTTCTACACCGCCTACAGGACGTATTCTCATTTTCACGCAGGATTTTTCACCAAATATTCCGTCCATTTCAGCTATGTATCCGTCTGCGAGATGTAACGGTACAAACGCCTGAATTGTGCCTGCAAAACCGCCGCCGTGTACTCTTACCGCGCCGTTGTCGCCGAGAAATTTTCTGCTTATCTGAATTGCAAGCGTAATAGCCTGATTTTCGGGCGCTGACGCAGAATATTGATTTTGTAAAAGAGCCGCAGATGAGCGTCCCGATTTTCTTACAAGCTCAAGAAAATATTCAAAGTTACCTTCCTCCAATGCCACAGCTTCTGCTTTTGCGCGGTTATTTTCCTCAAAGAAATGCGCCGCGCGAACTATCGCTCTGTCGGAACAGCTTTTGCGCAGCCTCGGAATATCGTTGTAAAACGCGGCTTCGCTTACCTGTCTGAGACAAGGCTTACCGAACTGCCTTGCAACAGTTTCCATTTCACTGCGGATTGCGGTATAATCGTCGGTAAGGTCTGCGTGACTGCTTTTTGTATCTGTAATGCACAGGCAATAGCCGTATTCTTCAAAGTCAAAATTAAAGCTTTTCACTATTGGATTTTCCGCGTCAATAAAGTCAATGGATACAAGACCGCCGACAGAAGAAACCGTCTGATCCATAAGTCCGCTTTGCTTGCCGAAATATACATTCTCTGCAAACTGTCCGATCTTTGCAATCTCTATAGCGCCTGACCTGCCGCCGTTATAATATGCGTCAATAATCGTACCAATCAACGTTTCAAACGCCGCGGATGATGAAATACCGCTGCCTGTAAGTACATCAGAAGTACAATAAAGGTCGAAGCCTCCTATTTCTGTTCCATTGTCCATAAATCTTGCCGCAATACCGCTTACAATAGCCTCGGTTCCAACTTTTCCCGAATTTATGGAAACGTCATTAAGATTTACGCTGAAAACGTCATAGCCCTCTGACTTGACACGGATAATACCGTCTGTGTGGAAAGCGACGACAGCGATAATATCAAGATTTACCGCCGCCGCAAGTACGCATCCGTGCTGATGGTCAGTGTGATTACCTCCGATCTCCGTTCTGCCCGGCGCCGAAAATATACTTATGTTATTTCTTTCAGGGTATAATTCGATAAATTTATTTACCGCGTCAAGGTAACGCCGTTTCTGATATTCAAGCGTCTGTTCATCTGTTCCGTACAATTTCCTGAATGTTTTTAAAAATTCGTCGCCTTCAATCTCTTGTAAAGCTTCACGGATATTCATAATATTTTCCCCTTTCAAAATCAAAGCGAATTTATTATAAATTCAAGAGTTATTTTGTTTTCTGCCTTTATCTTAAATTCCTCGTGAACGGGCGCGCCCCAGGAGTCGTCACCGCCAACGCCCATTTGCTTTGCGGCAATGCGTACCCAAGTATAGCTTGCCTCAGGCAGTTCCTCACGGTGGGTTGCATTGTCAAGCTCATATGCGGAATATGGGAGAACGCTCATTTCAAACGGCTGTTCCGCCGCCTTGAATTTAAGCCCAGCGCTGTTTTCATCATAAACGCTTACATAGCGGACACCCGTTCTGTTACCACATTCCTGCGGATTTAGATACTTTGAAAAATTGTCCTGCGCATTTGATGTAAAAACACCGAGCCTTGCACCGTTATTTCTGTCAATGTAGTTTTCATCAGGTCCCATACCGTAGAATGTGAATTTATCGTATTGCTTTTTCAGCTTGAAATCCATCGCAAAAACAGGCATATCTGACATACCCTGAACGCCCGGATATTCTGCTTTTACACCGAGTCTTCCGTCAAAATAAGCGTTGTAGATTATTTTGTATTCAAAAGACGGAACGGTAGGCGCGGCGAAAACAAATGTAATTTCAAGATTGTCTGATTTTTCCTCGGTTGTAAGTCTGTCGCCAATCAGCCTCGCACATTTTCCTGCAATCTGCCATTGTGCCATATCTTGAGGATATCCCGCTCCAGTATCATTATCGGTCATTGCTCTGAAAAAGCTGATTTTCGGCGCTCTTGTGATATATTCCGCACCGTCATAGACGAGAGAGCTGATACCGCCCTCACGCTTGTCAAACTGCATCGAGAAGCCTTCTCCGTGAACGCCTATACAAAAATCACCGTAGATAATTTCCGCCTTTGCGTTAGTGATTTCCTTTTCTTCCGCGTTACGGATAATCTCCTGCGCGAAAGAGATTTCGTGTCCCGACTCTGCCCAAAGTGTATTTTCGGCAAGTACTGCGGAAACCGTAAAGACGTATTCTCCGTACTCTTCGGGCGCTTGCATACCGATTTCAAACGTGCCGATTTCTCCTGCGGAAATATTCAGGGTATGCTCCTCTCTTCCGAGAATTTTGCCCTCTTTTTCAAGCGTTACATTGAAAATATATCCCTTTGTATCAATGAACAGATTCCTGTTTTCTATGGTAACAACGCCGTTTTTAACGCTCATTCTGACGTTTGAGTAAAGAGCCTTGACCTCCTGCACTTTCGGAGAGGGAGTACGGTCAGCGTAAACAATTCCATTTGTGCAAAATCCGTAATCACCGGCTCTGTCGTCGAAGTCGCCTCCATAAACGAGAACACCGTCTTTATAAAGCGCCTGGTCTATATAGTCCCAGATAAAGCCGCCCTGATAGCTTTCGTATTTATCTTCAAGGTCGGTGTAAAGCTTCATACCGCCGAGGGAATTGCCCATAGCGTGCATATATTCACAGCTGATATAAGGCTTTTTAGGAGCATTTTCAAGATACTCGACAATGTCGGCGGGCTTTGCATACATTCTGCTTTCCATATCTGTGATATGGTCGTATTTTCTATTCCACACAACTCCCTCGTAATGCACAAGTCTAGCGCTGTCAACCTTATGGAAATAGTCTGCCATTGCCGCAATATCATTACCGCAGTAGCTTTCGTTTCCGCAGGACCAAATCAGAACGGACGGGTGATTTTTATCACGTTCGTACATTGATTTTGCTCTGTCAAGACAAGCCTCTTTCCATTCGGGGAGAGACGCGGGAACGTTTATTGACGGCTCACAAGCGCCCATCTTCTGCCAAGTGCCGTGGCTTTCAAGGTTTGTTTCATCAATGAGGTAAATTCCGTATTCGTCACAAAGCTGATACCAACGACTGTTATTTGGATAATGACTAGTGCGGACAGCGTTCATATTGTTCTGCTTGATGAACTTAATATCCCAAAGCATATCTTCTTCGGTAATCGCTCTGCCTGTTTTGGCATTGAATTCATGGCGGTTTACACCCTTGAAGATGATACGCTTTCCGTTAAGGTACATCAAGCCGTTTTTCAGTTCAAAGGCGCGGAATCCAACCTTTGTTTCCGCTGTTTCAACGATTCTGCCGCCGGCGATAATTTCAGCGGTAAGAATGTAAAGGTTAGGTTCTTCCGCACTCCAAGGCCGCA
>ENA-OZHP01000836-OZHP01000836.1-human-gut-metagenome-genome-assembly--contig:-NODE-836-length-12110-cov-8.041725_pt1 | contig 12110 bp, 14 predicted proteins | sample MGYA00244046_ERZ653686 | MGnify/ENA primary metagenome ERZ653686 (study PRJEB26926, sample SAMN06165313) | human gut metagenome | biome: ENVO:00009003; feature: ENVO:2100002; material: ENVO:00002003... | reverse complement strand
GAGCGCTAGTCTCGTGGGCGCGGAGATGTGTATAAGAGACAGGGGAAATACGGTGGATTGGCCACCGCCAGCCGGAAGCGCCCCGGGGGCAGCAGTCCCTGCCGCAGGTCCCCCTCCAGGCAATGCATCCGGCCCTGAAGGCCGTTTTCCTCCGCCGTCCGCCGGAACAGGGCGCAGGCCTGCGGCTGAAGCTCCACCCCGGTGACCGTCAGCTCCGGCTCCCGGGCCAGCAGCAAAAGACTCAGAAGCCCCGTTCCGGCCCCCAGCTCGCACACGGTCATGCCCCGCCGCAGCCGGGGGAAGGCCCCCAGCAGAAACGTATCCGTGGAGGGGCGGAACAGCCCGTCGTCGTATAGAAATGTGTACCCTCCCGGCCAGAGCCGGTCCCGGTGCTCCATGGCGTCGCCCTCCTGCGGAATTTTCTTTCAGTATAATATACTTTTTCACAGGACGCAAGGCCATCCCTGGCCCCGGGACTGTAAACCGCCACGAAAAATGAAAGTTTCCGGATATTTCCCACCGGCAGGGGGTTGCAATTTTGGATTTTCATGATACAATATGCTCATAATCTAAATGGAGGTGCTACTATGGCTTATCAGATCGGCTCTGCTTGTGTCAGCTGCGGCGCTTGCGCTGACGTCTGTCCCGTGGGTGCTATTTCCCAGGGTGACGATCGTTATGTGATCGATGCTAACGCCTGCCTGGACTGCGGTACCTGCAGTGATACCTGCCCCAACGGCGCTATCAATCCTGCTGACTAATTACATCAGTCTGAAAAAAATCCCCGGTGCCGAAGCACCGGGGATTTTTTTACCCCGCCGGGGGAGTGCCGCGCTTGGAGATGGAGCCCAGCTCAGCGGATTCAAGATACGCGCTGACGGTGCCGTCCGCCTGCTGATACACGCTGAATAGTCCCGGCTCAAAGTTCTGGGTGGCATAGGGAATATCCCGCTGGTCCAGGGCCGTGGCATAGGGATACCGCCATTTCATCTGCCGGTGCAGATACGGCTGATCCATCATCTGCACCGGATTCTCCTCCATGGGCGGCACGGTCTCCCGCCAGTACAGCAGATAGCCCCGGATATTTTCCCCCTTCCGGGGCAGGGACCACTCGGCAAAAAGGTACAAGCTGGCGCTGGACGGAATATCCGGCCACAGCCAGTCGGTATACTGGGCCTGTTCCTGCCGGACCAGGCTCTGCATGGGCGCGGCCATCGCGCCCTCCGGCCCGTCATACAGGATATACCCGCTGAGGGCTTCCTCCACATAGGCATCATAAGGGTAGTGGGGCACCAGCCACAGTCCGTCGGTGTCCCCGGACCAGTCCTCCCCGTCCTCGTATTGGAAATAGGTCAGGATGGCCCAGCGGTCCGGCCCGTTATCGCCGGGCGTCAGCAGGGCTGCCCGCCAGAACTGGATGGTCCGGCCGCTGAGGGGCTTTTTCACCGGCTCCTGCATCCACACCGTCTGGGTCACTCCGGACAGGGACAGCACATCCTCGTCCGACAGGTCGTCCAGCAGCTCCCGGGGCAGGTTCAGCCCCTCCAGCCGGTCCCGGACGGCCTGGGCCGTCTGAGACGGCTCCTGCCGCGGCCTATAGTCCATGGGCAGCCGCTGGCCCAGGGCCTGGCCCAGCAGCACCGCCGCCAGCACCAGCACCAGATATCCCCCCGCCAGCCACCGGCCGTCCAGCCGCACCGGCGCGGCCTCCACCGCATAGCCGCAGTTGTCCAGGGCCCGGGTCAGCCGGGTCAGCTGCCGCAGAATGATGATATACAGCGCCAGCAGCAGCCACACCGCCGCTCCCTGCAAGGTCTGGCCCAGCAGGCCGGTGAGGATCAGCACCCCATACCACAGCACCAGGGCCCCCGCCGCCTTGGCGGAGGGCTTTTCCTGCCCGGCCTTGCGGCCGATCTCCTTCATGCCCCACCACAGGCCCAGGCACACCAGCCAGAACAGGACGCTCAAGGTCCAGACTATGGCCGCCTCCAGCCAGGGGACCAGCCGGGACAGGACGGTGCCCATAACGACGGCATAGCCCCCCCGCAGCGCCGCCAGGGCTATGGACAGCCGCCAGCAGCTGCGCAGGCAGCCGTTCTCCTGCCGCAGGGTCCGGAACCCCAGCATCAGCAGGATGCTGCCCACCATAGGCAGAAGATGCTGCAGATTCCAGAAGTTCAGGGTGATGCTGGTCAGTCCGATGCCCCACAGAACGCAGCGCATGGCCTGCCGCCAGGGGGTCACCCGGGCCGCCGGCAGCTGCTCCTCCGGCAGCTGCTCCAGCAGGGTCTGCATATCCCGGTCAAAGCGGATGTCGTCCGTCACAGCAGGTCACCTCCCAACAGATTCCGCAGTCTCTGCCGCAGGCGGTACAGCCGCCCCTCGGCGGCCCGCTCCGTGATGCCCAGCTCTGCGGCGATCTGGGCGGTGGATTGGCAGTAGTAATACTTCCGGAAGAACAGCTGCTGTTCCTCGCGGCCCAGGGACCGGATGGCCGTCTGAAGCTGCTCCCACCGGTCCTTTTGCAGCAGGGCCTCCTCGGCGCTGCCGTCTCCGTGGGGCATGGCCTCGTCCAGGGGCTCCTCCCTCCGCAGCCGCCTGGCCCGGTTCAGGGCCATGTTCCGGGCCAGCACCGTCAGCCACGGCACGAACTGCCCCCGCTCCGGCGCATAGTCCCCGGCCCGCTGCCACAGGCGCAGGGAAATATCCGCCAGACACTCCTCCCGCTCCCGGGGGTCTGTCAGAATGGGTTTCAGGATATATTGCAGCAGCGGTCCGTGCCGCCGCAGCAGGGTCTGCAGGGCCGCCTGGTCCCCGGCGGCGATCTGCGCCATCAGCTGCTTGTCGTCCATGTCCGTCGCCTCCCTGTTTCTCTCAGCTTGTCAAAAAAGCTTTTTTGACAAGCTGCGTGCGGTTTTTCAGAACTAAAAAGTTCTGAAAAACCTGTGATTGCAAACGAAAGACACCCCTGATGGGTTTCTTTCGTAACTATCTTCCTTTCCGATGGCGGAAGATTTCTGAGTTTTTCGACAGTCTCATGTGTGTTTCTCACTACTCTATAATACACGCCGCTGGGCCAAAACCCACGGCAATTTTTCTCACTTCTGAACACATATTAACACAAAACACCGCCTTGCGCCAGGGGGGGCGGTGTGTTATACTATGTATAACAACACACTGGGCAATTGTGCCCATTTTTTCAGAAAGAGAGAGACCATGACCACCAAAGATTACCAGACCCGCAGACCGCTGCGCATTTTCCTGTCCTATTTCCGCCCCCACCGGGGCCTGTTCCTGCTGGATATCAGCTGCGCCTTCCTGATCGCCGTCATCGACCTGGCCTTTCCCCTGATCTCCCGCACCGCCATGTACCACTGGCTGCCGGATAAGCAGTTTTCCATTTTCTTCACGGTCATGGCCCTGGTGGTGGCGGCCTTTGTCCTCCGGGCGGGGCTGTATTTCGTGGTGGGCTATTGGGGCCACACCTTCGGCATCCTGGTGGAGGCGGATATCCGCCGGGACCTGTTTGCCCATATGCAGGACCTGGGCTTTGACTTTTACGATAAAAACCGCACCGGCCAACTGATGAGCCGCCTGACCACGGACCTGTTTGAGCTGACGGAGCTGGCCCACCACGGGCCGGAGGACCTGTTCATCTCGCTTGTCACCATTGTGGGGGCGCTGGCGGTGATGTTCTCCATCCAGTGGCGGCTGGCCCTGGTGGTGTGCTGCATCATCCCCGTGTTCCTGCTGGTGGTGGTGTACCGCCGCCGCCAGATGTCCCAGGCCTCCCGGGCCGCCAAGCAGAAAACCGGCGCCATCAATGCCGAGATCGAGTCCGGCCTCTCCGGTGTCCGCACCACCAAGGCCTTCGCCAACGAGGCCCAGCAGCAGCGGCGGTTCGACGGGGCCAACGAGGTGTTCAAAACCTCCAAGCGCAATTTCCACAAGGAAATGGGCTTTTTCAACGCCAGCATGGAGCTGTTCATCAGCCTGCTGTCCGTGGCGGTGATCGCCGCAGGCGGCTGGCTGATTATGAAGGACCGGCTGAACTACATCGACCTGATTACCTTCAGCCTGTATATCACCACCTTCATCAGCCCCGTCCGGAAGCTGGCCAACTTCGCCGAGATGTTCTCCAACGGCTTTGCGGGCCTGCACCGGTTCATCGAGCTGATGGCCACGGAGCCCACCATTCAGGACGCCCCCGACGCCGTGGAGCTGACGCAGGTGCAGGGCCGGGTGGCCCTGGAGAACGTGCACTTCTCCTACGACGACGGCAGCCCCGAGGTGCTCCACGGGGTGGACCTGACGGTGCAGCCCGGGGAGACGGTGGCCATCGTCGGCCCCTCCGGCGGCGGCAAGAGCACCCTGTGCCAGCTGGTCCCTCGGTTTTACGACCCCGACAGCGGCGTGGTATCCGTGGACGGGACCGACGTGCGCCGCCTGACCCAGCACTCCCTGCGCCGGGCCATCGGCATCGTCCAGCAGGACGTGTTCCTGTTTGCCGACACCATCCGGGAGAACATCCGCTACGGAAAACCCGAGGCCACCGACCGGGAGGTGGAGGAGGCCGCCCGCCGGGCGGAGCTGTATGACGACATCGCCGCCATGCCCAACGGGTTCGACACCTATGTGGGCGAGCGGGGCACCCTGCTCTCCGGCGGGCAGAAGCAGCGGGTGGCCATTGCCCGGATCTTCCTGAAGGACCCGCCCATCCTGATCTTAGACGAGGCCACCTCCGCTCTGGACAGCATCACCGAGGCGAAGATCCAGCACGCCTTCGACGAGCTGAGCCGGGGCCGCACCACCCTCATCATCGCCCACCGGCTCTCCACCATCCGGGCCGCCCACCGCATCCTGGTGATCCGGGATGGCCGCATCGCCGAGCAGGGCACCCATCAGCAGCTGCTGGCGGCAAACGGGGCCTATGCCGGACTCTATCACACCCAGAATCTGGGGGAATACCATGGATAAACGGGAAATGCTGGACCGGCTGGCCGCAAACGGCGATGAGCGGCTGCTGCTGGGCCGGGTCTGGGATAAATATGAACAGTGCCGGCGGCGGAATCTGCCGGAGGGGACGGGCTTTCTGTCCCCGGCGGAGCAGGCGGCGGCCCAGCGGCTGCTGAACGCCCTGTCCGTAACGGAGGGCTACGCCTTCTGGGGCGGGTACAACGGCGCCCAGCGGCGGCAGCTGTGGTTCCTGCCGGAGTGGCAGGAGGCTCCGGAGGAGGACGCCGTCCGGGTGGTCCGGGCCTCGTTTTACGAGGAGGACGCCCTGACCCACCGGGACCTTCTGGGCAGTCTCATGGCCCTGGGCCTGACCCGGGAGACCCTGGGGGATATCCTGGTGTTTCCCCGCTGGGCCGACGTGCTGGCCACGGCCCCGGCGGCGGAGCTGCTGCTGTCGGACTGGACGGACGCCGGGCGGGTGCGGCTCCATACGGCCCCGCTGCCCCTGGCCCAGTTGACGCCGCCCCAGGAGAAAACCAAGGAGATCCGCGACACGGTGTCCTCCCTGCGGCTGGACAGCGTGCTGGCCGCCGGTTTTTCCCTGAGCCGGGGAAAGGCCGCCGAGGCGGTGACCTCCGGCCGGGTCCAGGTGAACTGGACCGACTGCCAGAAGCCGGACCGCCCGGTGGCCCAGGGCGACACCCTGACCCTGCGGGGACTGGGGAAATGCGTCCTGGAGGAAGTCGGCCATCAGACCAAAAAGGGCAGGGTGTTCGTCACCCTGAAGCGTTATCTATAAAAAAGGGAGAGATCACATCATGGATGAAAAGAAAATCGCCCGCATCAACCAGCTGGCCGCCAAGGCGAAAACGCCGGAGGGCCTGACCCAGGAGGAACGGGAGGAGCAGCTGCGCCTGCGCCGGGAGTATATCGACTCGGTGGTGGGCAACCTGGCCCGGGAGCTGGACAATACCTATGTGGTGGATGAGCACGGCAACAAGCGCAAGCTCCGCCGGAAGGGAGAGCAGTGATGGCCTATTCCTATGACGACCGGGACCGGGAGTTCCGGCAGTCGCCTCCCCCCAGACCGCCCCGGAAAGAGGACAACGATCTGGGGTCCTGGATTCTGATCATCTTTCTGTTCATCGTGGCATGGCCGGCGGGGCTGGCGGTGCTGCTGTCGAAGGTGCTGGGGAACGATTCCCGGCGGAAAAATGCCGCTCGAAGCACCCGGTCGACTGTGTCCCGCAGTGACCCGGCCGTGTCCCGGGCAAATCCCAACCCGTCCCAGGCCCGTCCCGGGACGGCTCCCGCCGCCGGGCGGAAGGTCACCAAAACCCCCCAGTATTCCGCAAAAGCCGCCCGGAACATGAAGATCGTGGGCCTGGTGCTGCTGTTTGCGGGGCTGGTGTCCCTGGTGGAGGGCATCGGCGCTGCGACTGGCGGCCTGAGCTGGGCCCTGCTGGCCAGCCTGTTTCCCACCATGGGCCTGGCCGCCGGAGGTCTGGGCCTGCTGCTGGCCGGAGGCGTCATGACCCGCCGGGCCCGCCGCTTCGGCAAGTATCTGGCCTGTGCCCACGGGCAGGAGGCGGTGTCCCTGAAAAAGCTGGCGGTGGCGGCGGATGTGTCCTCCCGGAAGGTGGAAAACGACCTGGAGATCATGATCGAAAAGGGCCTGTGGGGCGAAAATGCCTATCTGGACCTGGGAAGCGATATGCTGTTCCGGTCCCCGGAGGCGGCTGACGCCTTCTTTGGCAAAAAGAAGCAGGAGCAGGAGGTTCAGGAGCCGCCCCAGGCGGAGCAGGGCTATTCCGGCATCCTGCGGGACATCCGCCGGGCCAACGACCGCATCGCCGACCCCGTCCTCAGCCAGAAAATTGACCGGCTGGAGGAGGTGGCGGGGAAAATCTTCCGCATCATCGAGAAGGAGCCCGCCAAAAAGGCCAAGGCCAGCACCTTCCTGAATTACTATCTGCCCACCACCCAGAAGCTGCTGGACTCCTATGCCGAGTTTGAGGAGGCAGGCGTCAGCGGCGAGAATCTGAACCAGGCCAAGGCCAAAATCCAGAGCACCATGGACAGCATCGTGGCGGGGTTCGAGCGGCAGCTGGATGAGCTGTACCGGGCCGACGCCATGGACATCGACAGCGACATCCGGGTCATGGAGACCATGCTCCGCCGGGACAGCGCCACCGTGGCCGACGATTTCGGCCTGGGCGGCAGCACGGCGGTGCAGCAGGAGGAAGAATAAAGACGGAAATAAGGAGGAAAAGCCCCATGAAGCGTGTTTTTGCCCTGATTTTAGCCCTGTGCATGGCCTGCGCCCTGTTTGCCTGCGGAAAGAAACAGACGGAGGTGGCCCCCGGCGGAGATAGTCCCACGGTGACCCCCGGGGCCACGGACCCGGGAAGCGGCCCGGCGGAAAATCCCGGCGGCAGTACCGGTGTGCCCGGCGGTGCAGGCAGTACCGGAAATGCCGGAAACGGCGGAAATACCACCGGCAGTGCCGGCAGCGGCTGGGCCGGTACCCGGGTGGCGGTGATCTATTTCTCCTGCACCGGCAACACCCGGACGGCGGCAGAGCGCATCCGCGACCTGACCGGGGCGGACCTGTATGAGCTGACCCCGGAGCAGCCCTACACCAGCCAGGACCTGAGCTATAACAACGATGTCTGCCGGGCCAGCCAGGAGCAGAAGGACCCCGCCGCCCGGCCCCGGATTGCGGGCCAGCCCCTGGACCTGTCCCAGTACGGCACCATCTATCTGGGCTATCCCATCTGGCAGGGCACCGCGCCCCGGATCATCAACACCTTCCTGGATACCTATGACCTGACCGGCAAAACCGTGAAGCCCTTCTGCACCAGCGGCAGCAGCGGCATCGAGACGTCGGTGGCGGATATCCGGGCGGCGGTGCCGGAGGTCAACGTGACGGCGGGCCTGCGGGTGGATGACCCCGACGGCAGCGCCCTGAAGTCCTGGGTCCTGGGGTAATAAGAGCTTGTCAAAAAAGGGCGTTGCCTTTTTTGACAAAAGAGATTTCGCTTCGACCCGTGCGTTTTCACGCAAAAATGCGCGAAAACGCACTCTCTCCGCGCAAAGTATTTTTCGCGACGTACACGCCCAACGGAAGTCCCCTTGGGGGGCGCCGCCGCGAAAAATAGATGGAACACGATTCGCGGCCTGCGGGCCGCGAACTCTGCGAGGCGTTTTTGACAGTCTGGAATAAGAGGAGTCCGGCGCGTGCCGGGCTCCTTTAACCTGTAGCCTGAAAAAAACTCGCCTGCCGGAGGTCCGGCGGGCGGGCTGCTGCAATGTCAGGACAGGCTTTTGAAAAGCTCCTCCAGGTCGGACTGACGGTAGATCACGGCTTCCTGGTTCTGATTGGCCTGGACCACGGCGTTCGACAGAACGGGCTCGTGGGCCGCGCAGGCGGTTGCGGACAGCAGCAGAACCGCCGCTAAAAGCGCGGACAGCAATTTTTTCATGCTCGTTACCTCCTTTCGTGCGATTCGTGAAAAGATCATTTCGATAGTTCCCCCCCCGCCCGCTGTGGCTACAGCGGGCGGGGCGTTCATTTATTCGGCGGGATTGATTTTTATTCCAGATGTTTGCTGGCCCTTTGGTACCCCACACAGTTTACACCGGTTATTCGTACCATAGGTGCATTTCCCAGTGCTTTTTATACCCCCACAAGCCGTGCAGTAACATTTATGCCAATTGGCAGAATTGGCATCTGTCTGATAAAATGAGTATCCAAAGGAATGGGTTGAATGAATACCCGTAATTACTTTTGCTCCCCATATGTCAGAATTTGTTAATCCTGTTGACGTCCAGTTATTGTAATCACCGTACATGAGTTTTCCTCTATTTTTGGTTTCGTGAAGATCAATTAATCCGATGGCATGACCAAACTCATGTGCCATAATTATGTCATTTATGGATGATACGCGGACTGTGTTTATCTGAATTTCCCATGATACCAAATGACCAGAAACGGTTCTTGGATTATCAAAACGTGCTATAGCGGAGCCTTGTGTACCTGGATATGTGCAAATCCTTCCAGCGCCGGTTCCGTCGGTTTTATTTGTTATGGTGACGGTTCCACTCCACATCTTCGCGCCATTGTTGACCGCGCTTTTACATGCGGGTGTCAGATACTGATTATAACTATCAAAGGAGTATGTCAGTGCAGTACCATTAGTGTGACAGTTTGCATCGACATTCCAACCAACATCTTCGCCACCTCTGACAGCCCCAGGATGAGCATGTGCAAACGGACAAAATAAGGTTATCAATACAAGTGCCAGAACAAAAGAAATCCCTGGCCGCAAAAATGATCTGTTCACGGTGAACCTTCCTCTCTTTATGTATAATCGGCGGACAGGCGCGCGAAATAGTCCTCCAGGTCGGTCAGACGATAGAGGTCGCCGGAGGACGCAACCGGCCGGTCCGGGTCGGCCTGGGAGGGCGCAATGGCAGCCAGAACCGGGTCCTGCTTTGTCAGATTGTCCCTGATCTGAAGGAGCTGCTCCTGCCCCGGGTGCGCAACGGCCGGGCAATCGGCGGGCTGATTGATCTGGCTCCATTCGGTCATCACGCCCAGGGCGTCCAGAACGTAGGACATGCCGCTGTCGTCCTGGGTCACATACATCACCGTGGAATACGTGCTTATCAGCTCATAGGCGTCCGGATACTCTACCAGGTCGTAGGTATCCCGGTACATGGACACATCGTATTTGATCAAGAACAGCAGCAGCTGATTGCCATAGGTGAATACGGGATAATTTCGGTAGGTCCAGGTGGAGCAGCCCTCCTGGGCCAGGACAAACTCATGGGGGATATCCCCCTTGTACACTTTTTGGACCGTTGTCCGGAAAAAGGTTCGCCCGGTGATCAGCTCCTCCTCCAGCCAATCCCCCACCGTAACAAGGGCAACCACCTCTGCGGCGTCATAGGCCTCCGACAGGGAGTAGGTGCGGGGAAGCATTCCTTGGGCCTCTCCCTCCCCCCACCGGCTGGGGGGCAGAACGGGCTCGTGGGCCGCGCAGGCCGTTACGGACAGCAGCATCAGGGCCGCCAGAAGCGCGGACAGAATTTTCTTCATATTCGTTACCTCCTGCATGATATGGGGGCCGTATGGGCCAGGCGAACAGACGGAATACGGCGAAGCCGCCTATGCGCCGGAGAAAGTACCTGGGTACGTCTTGCCCAAATAACGGGGGCTTTGCTTACGGAGCTATCCGCAAAATCACGGAATATCATACGCATAAATCGTTTCCTTTCTGCAAAACGCACTATTTTACAATCATCCTATTACATTATATATAACATATTTCCCGGGAGAAGTCAACGGCCTTGCGGGGGAGACTGGAAATCCCCGGGGAAGTGTGGTAAAATAGCAGAAAACAAGCGTGGAAAGGGTATGTGCAATGCGTATACTGGTTTTATCCGATTCCCATGGGTGCGTGGAGCCTATGGAGCAGTGCGTGGAGCGGGTGCAGCCCCAGGTGATCCTGCATCTGGGGGACTGCGTGCGGGACGCTCAGCGGCTGGAGGAGCTGTATCCGGATATCCCGCTGCTGGGGGTGCCCGGCAACTGCGACTATGGCGGCCTGGACCAGCCGGAGCGGCTGACGGAGCTGGGCGGGGTGCGGATCCTGATGATGCATGGCCACACCCGGCGCGTGAAGTCCGGCCCCATGGCGGCCATATACGCCGCCCGGGAGTGCGGGGCGGACATCCTGTTGTTCGGCCACACCCACCAGCCGGTGGTGGACCGCAGCGGCGATTTCTGGGTGATGAATCCCGGGTGCATCGGCCCCAGCGTCCGGCGGACCTATGGGGTCATCACCTTAGAGGACGGGAAGGTGGACTGCGCCGCCTTCCGCCTGTGAGAGGAGGCGGCGGACATGGGACTGCGGCTTTCGGCGGCAGGCATTTTCCTGCTGGGGGCGGCGGGTCTGCTGCTGCACTCCACCCTGCTGGAGACGGGACACATCCGGCCTGGGATGTTCTGCTTTTATACCAATCTCAGCAATCTGCTGGTGCTGGTGTATGAGCTGGCCCTGGCGGCGGCGCCGGAGGGGGCGGTGCGGCGGCTGCTGACCGGCAGCGGCGTGGCCCTGGCCATGACCCTGTGCATCTATGTGACGCACCTGATCTATCACTTTGTGCTGGTGCCGGACGCCAAGCGCCGGGGGAAGAAATTCGCCGATTTCGGCGGCAGCTTCGGGAACCTGTGCGTCCACTATGGAACGCCGTGGCTGGTGGTGGGGCAGTGGCTTCTGTGGGGGAACAAGGCCGGGCTGACCGCGGCCTCCGCCACCCGGTGGCTGGTGCTGCCCCTGGCGTACTTCGTGTATGCCATGCTGCGGGCCAGGACGGGGCGGACCATCGGCCACACGAAGCTGCTGTACCCCTACACCTTCATGGACCCGGAGAAGCTGGGGGTGAAAAAGTTCTGCCTCAGCGTCACGGCGGTGCTGGCGGGGTTCTTCCTGCTGGGCTGCCTGTTCGTGGCCCTGGGGCGGTGGATGGGATAAAGCAAAAAATGCGCCCCCGGGGCGCGTTTTTTGACAAGCTGAGGACCTCCTGCTGCGGCAGGAGGTCCTGTTTTATAGGGGTCACAGCCACACGGTCCGACGGCACAGGGCGTCCAGGGCCTCCAGGGCCCGGTCCACCTGGCCGGGGGTGTTGTAAGGCCCGAAGGAGAAGCGGATGGCCCCGGTGGGGAAGGTGCCCAGGGTCCTGTGGGCGTTGGGGGCGCAGTGCAGCCCCACCCGCACCTGGATGCCGAATTCCCGGCCCAGGGCGTCGGCCACAAAGGCCGGGTCCGTGTTCTCCGGCACCACCGGCACCACGGCGGCCCGGTTTTCCGCCCCGGCCAGGCCCACCAGCCGCAGATTGGGGATGGACGCCGCCCCCCGGAGGAACCGGTCCGTCAGGGCCTGCTCATGGGCCCGGATGGCGTCGATGCCGGTTTCCTCCAGCCAGGTCAGGGCCGCGTGAAGGCCCATGATCCCCGGCAGGTTCAGAGTCCCGGCCTCGAACCGGTCCGGCAGGAAGGACGGCACCTCCTCGGAGTGGCTGGCGCTGCCGGTGCCGCCGGACAGCAGCGGCTCCAGCTCTGCGGCCAGCTCCGGCCGCAGCAGGAA
>ENA-OZHP01000806-OZHP01000806.1-human-gut-metagenome-genome-assembly--contig:-NODE-806-length-12361-cov-7.017959_pt1 | contig 12361 bp, 10 predicted proteins | sample MGYA00244046_ERZ653686 | MGnify/ENA primary metagenome ERZ653686 (study PRJEB26926, sample SAMN06165313) | human gut metagenome | biome: ENVO:00009003; feature: ENVO:2100002; material: ENVO:00002003... | reverse complement strand
TTGGATTTAATGCCAACTGTACGTTACATCCTCCACAAATTTTTAATGCACGAATAATTTTCAAAGATGCATTACGAAGCATTTGATTTTCACGATCTGTCAAAGTTTGAACTGGCGCAACAACCGTACTATCTCCTGTATGTACACCTACTGGATCAATGTTCTCCATATTACATACGACAATCGCATTGTCTTTGGCATCACGCATTACTTCGTATTCGATTTCTTTATATCCGGCAATACTTTGTTCAATCAAACATTGATGTACAGGACTAGCCTTTAATCCTGAATCACAGATTTCACGAAGTTCAGCCTCATCATCGGCGAAACCCCCACCCGTTCCACCAAGTGTATAAGCTGGACGAACAACTAATGGATATCCTTCGCGGTTTGCGAATTCAACAGCTTCTTCTACTGTATGAACAATCATACTTTCTGGTACTGGCTCGTTGATTTCCTGCATTAAAGATCGGAACAATTCACGATCTTCTGCACGATTGATCGCATGTAGGTCTGTACCTAAAATTTCTACACCAAACTCATCTAAGATTCCATCTTCATGTAATTCTACAACTAAGTTTAATCCTGTTTGACCACCCAATGATCCTAAAATGGCATCGGGTCTTTCTTTATAAATAACGCGTTTTGCGAAATCTACAGTCAAAGGTTCAATATAAACACGATCCGCAATGGCAGTATCTGTCATGATTGTGGCAGGGTTTGAGTTAATTAAAATAACTTCATAACCTTCTTCCCGAAGAGATTGACATGCCTGACTTCCGGCATAATCAAATTCAGCTGCCTGACCAATGATAATTGGACCAGATCCGATAACTAAGATTTTTTTGATATCTGTACGTTTAGGCATTTTTATTCTCCTCCATTAATTCAATAAATTGATCAAACAAGTAACGAGAATCTTCAGGTCCTGCACTTGCTTCTGGATGATATTGCACCGCAAAACAAGGATAGTCTTTATGACGAACACCCTCACAGCTTTTATCGTTTAATGCTTGGTGTGTCATTTCCAAGCGCGTATCCTTCAAGCTATCAATATCTACCGCAAAACCATGGTTTTGAGAAGTAATTTCTACTTTACCTATTGAAAGATTAACTACAGGATGGTTAGCTCCACGGTGTCCAAATTTCAATTTATATGTTTTTGCACCACAAGCCAAAGATATCAACTGATGACCTAGACAAATTCCAAATACAACCGTTTGAGGAATCAATTCTTTAATCGTTTCAATAGCGACTTTTACATCGGTAGGATCACCTGGACCATTCGACAACATAACGCCATCTGGACGATAAGATAAGATTGTGCTTGCTGGTGTATCATATGGAACAATCACTAAATCGCATCCACGTTTTGATAGTTCACGAACAATACCTAATTTTGCCCCAAAATCCATCAATACAACTTTCTTACCACGATTTGGGATTGGGAATACTTTATTTGTCGAAACACGAGCCACTTGATCATGTAAAAAATCAGCGGCTTTTAAACCAGCAACTATCGCATCTACATTGGCATCCACATCAGCCATAACTGCCTTCATGGTACCTACGTTACGAATCTTCATTGTGATTTCACGTGTATCAATATCATAAATACCTGGAATATTTTCGCGTTTTAAGAAATCATCTAATGTTTCTGAACATCTGAAATTGCTTGGAAATTCACAATAGTCCTTAACGACAAATCCAAATACACATGGAACCATGCTTTCATTGTCATCACGATTGATTCCATAGTTACCAATCAATGGATATGTCATCATTACAATTTGCCCACAATATGAATTATCTGTTAAAATTTCTTGATAACCCGTCATTGACGTATTAAATACTAATTCACCAATTTGGAAGTTGTCACTACCAAACGCTGTTCCGCGATATACACTTCCATCCTCTAAAATCAAAAGTCTTTCCATAATTTGTCCTTTCTGTTATTTACTCAAAAAAAAGATTAGCAAACAATACATTGCCAATCTTTAAATGGAACCATTAAAAAGTATAGCACTACGAAGAATACTATTCATCTCAACCACTGACGTTTTTTTCATAAATAAAACTGGGTTCTTGATCATAGATATCCTCCTTTGAAAAAAATCGCTATATTTTTTCTGTTTAGTATACTACCACAAATCATGAAAATTTCAATAAAAAAGTAAAAAAAGATGCGATTTCTCACACCTTATTTTGACATAGTTGCTTCAATTTCCTTGTATGTTTCAACAGGGTTTGCACTCTTAGTAATTGAACGACCCACTACGATATAATCACAACCTTGTTCTTTCGCAAATGCTGGAGTGGCAACACGTTTTTGATCATCTTTAGAATCACTTGCCAAACGAATACCAGGAGTAACTGTTAAGAAGTCTTCTCCACAAGCTTCGTGAATCGCCTTAGCTTCATGTACGGAACATACAACACCATCTAAGCCTGCTTCTTTGGCATTCTTCGCATATCTAATAACACAATCAATCACTTCACCTGGAATTCCTAATTCGTTATTCATAGCTTCTTTAGAAGTACTAGTAAGCTGAGTTACACCGATACACATAGGACGTTTTCCATCTTTAGCCCCTTCATTCAAACCATCAATGGCAGCCTTCATCATCGCAATACCACCAGCACAGTGTACATTGACAATATCTACACCTAAGTTCGCTAAGTTTTTCATTCCACCCTTAACTGTGTTTGGAATATCATGCAATTTCAAGTCTAAGAAAATATGGTGCCCCATTTCCTTCACTGTTTTTACCATTTCTAAACCACACGCATATGTTAATTCCATACCAATCTTTACATATACAGGTTCATCAAATTGTTTTAAGAAATCTACAACTTCTTCTTTGCTAGAAAAATCTAGTGCTACAATTGTCTTACTCATTATTTAAAACTCCTTCCAACTGCTTCTTCAATATTCTTATATCCATATTTCTCTAATACTTTTGGAAGATCCTCAATGATTTTTGGACATACATAAGGATCCACAAAGTTTTGGGCCCCCACTTCAACAGCACTTGCCCCAGCATTTAAGAATTCCAATACATCTTCTGCACAAGTAATTCCACCAACACCAATGATTGGAATATTTACAGCTTGTGCCACTTGATATACCATTCTTAAGGCAACTGGCTTAATGGCAGGACCAGAAAGACCACCTGTTACATTGGCAAGTAATGGTTTTCCCGTCTTCAAATTGATGCGCATACCCATTAAAGTATTGATCAATACAATGCCATCTGCACCGGCTTCTTCAACGGCTTCGGCAATTTCTACAATATTTGTTACGTTTGGTGAAAGCTTCACATATACAGGTTTTGTAGCTGCATCCTTACAAATCTTTGTCACATGTGCTGCAAGCTCAGGCTTCGTTCCCAAACCAATACCACCATGTTTTACATTAGGACAAGAAATATTTAATTCATAAGCCTTGATTACTGGCTGATCATTTAATTTCTTGATAACCTCTACATAATCTTCTTCACATGCACCCGCCACATTGGCCATGATTTCTGTATCATACTGTGCAAGGAATGGAAGTTCGTTTTTGATAATTGAATCTACGCCCTTATTTTGTAGCCCAATCGCATTCAACATTCCCATTGGAGTTTCGGCAATTCTTGGTGTAGGATTTCCAAAACGCTCTTGTGGCGTAGCCGATTTAATGGCAATACCACCTAATACACTCAAATCATATAGTTCGGCATATTCTTTACCAAATCCAAAACATCCACTAGCTGGAATAATTGGATTTTTTAAATTTAATCCAGGTAGTTTTACTGAAATATCCATTATAAAGCCACCTTTCTCATTTCAAATACAGGACCATCTTTACATACACGTAATGAATGTCCTTCTACATCTTTCACAACACATCCCATACAAGCACCTAGACCACATGCCATACGAGCTTCTAATGAAATATAGCCTTCACTATATTGTTCGTTGATTGCCTTTAACATAGGTAAAGGTCCACAGCTAAGCACAAATGGACATGTCACATTGTTTTCTTTGATTGCATCCAATGCCGTCCCCTTTGTACCCAATGAACCATCCATGGTTGCGACATATACATCGCATCCTAAAGCCTTAAATTCATCCACATAGAATACGCTACCGGCATCATTTGCACCTAATACTACAGTTACACGTGCATCTTTACTTAAATATTGTTTGGCTGTTTCATATAGTGGTGGTACACCAACACCTCCACCAATCAACAAAACTTCTTCTTTATCTTCAATTGGAAACCCATTTCCTAAAGGACCAAAGATATCTAATTTTCCTTCAAGTTCAGTCATTTTTAAAGTACCTTCACCAAGCACCTTGTAGATAATGACTAAAACATCTTCCTTAATTTCACTAATCGATATGGGTCTTCGCAAATAGAAACCTGGAACTGTGATTTCAATGAATTGACCAGGCTTAGCTGTTTTAGCTAAGCCTGTTTTCAATTCCATCTTCCAAATATCATTTGCGATTTTGACATTCGATAGAATCTTCGCAAATTCCTGCATACTATTTCCCCATTTCATTCATAGAAACCATTGAGAAACTCAATGACTCTAAAACTTTCACCAATGCATTCGCTGTATCTAAACTTGTCATGCAAGAAATGTTATTTTCTGCAGATACACGACGAATCAAGAATCCATCGGCACTTGTGTTCTTCTTATTAGACATTGTGTTGATGACAAAGTTTACACGTCCATTACGAATAATGTCTAGAACGTTTTTACCATCTTCTGTTTCAATCTTGCTAGCACGGTGAACATACAATCCTTCTTTTTCAAATAGATCTGCCGTTCCCTTCGTCGCATAGATTCCATATCCGATATTTGCGAAACGTCTCGCTAATTCTAATGCTTCTTGTTTATTTTCATCATCAATTGTCATTAATACATTTCCATGTGTTGGAACACTCACACCACTGGCAACCAATGCTTTATATAATGCTTTTTCTAAGTTTACATCACTACCCAAAGCCTCACCTGTAGATTTCATTTCAGGTCCTAACACTGTATCTACACTACGTAATTTCGCAAATGAGAATACTGGTGCTTTGACAAAGACTCTTTCTTTATCTTCAGGATGATATCCAGGCGTATATCCTTGTTCTTCAATTGATTTTCCTAAAATAGCCTGTGTTGCAATATAACTCATAGGAACACCTGTAATCTTAGATAAGAATGGTACAGTACGAGAGGAACGTGGATTTACCTCTAATACATATACGTTGCTTTCTTTATCTACAATGAACTGGATGTTGTATAAACCAACAAATTCAAAGCCTTTACCAATTCTTGTCCCATAATCAATAATTGTATCTTTCACTTGTTGAGAAATTGTCTGAGTTGGATATACACTAATTGAGTCACCAGAGTGAACACCGGCACGTTCGATATGTTCCATGACACCTGGAATATATACGTTCTTTCCATCCGCAATCGCATCGATTTCTAGTTCTTTACCAACAATATATTTATCAACTAAGATTGGAGCATCATGACTGATTTCCTTTACGGCTGTTGCCATATATACTCTTAATTCATCATCATTATGTACGATTTCCATAGCACGACCACCCAATACGTAACTTGGACGAACAAGTACTGGATAACCAATCTTATTGGCGATAACGAGTGATTCTTCAACTGTTACTGCAGTTTCACCTTGTGGTTGAGGAATATTCAATTTATGTAACATCGCTTCAAATTCATGACGGTCTTCCGCTAAATCAATAGAGTGTAGTGAAGTACCTAGAATCTTAACACCATGTTCTACCAATGAATCTGCTAAGTTGATAGCGGTTTGTCCACCAAATTGAACAATAACACCCAATGGTTTTTCTAAATCAATAACGTGCATTACATCTTCTGTAGTTAGTGGTTCAAAATACAATTTGTCACTAATTGAGAAGTCGGTTGATACAGTTTCTGGGTTGTTGTTGATGATGATAGCTTCATATCCTGCATCTCTTAATGTTTCTACGCAGTGTACTGTCGCATAGTCAAACTCAACACCTTGTCCAATACGAATTGGTCCTGAACCTAACACAACGATTTTTTTACGATCTGTACGTTCAGATTCATTTTTATTATCATAACTTGAATAGAAGTATGGAGTTGCACTCTTGAATTCACCCGCACAAGTATCTACCATCTTATATACTGGCATGATTCCACTTTCTTTACGCAAGTTATATAAATCGAATTCTTTCATTTCCCAGTTACGTGCAATGTAGCTATCCGCAAAACCATATTTCTTTAATTTACGCAAAACTTCAACATCTTTGGGATTTTCCATCATTAGCTTTTCTAAACTGATAATTCTTGACAAGTGACACAAGAAGAAATCATCCATTTTCGTCACATTATGAATGGTTTCCATATCATATCCATTGCGAAGCCACTGTGTAACCGCAAAAATTCTTTCATCATCACACTTCTTAATTTTTTCAAGTAATTCTTCTTTCGTTAATCCAGCCAATTCTTTTTTGTATAAGTGATCCACTTTCATTTCTAAAGAACGAATCGCTTTCAAGAAAGATTCTTCAAAAGTACGTCCAATGGACATAACTTCACCAGTTGCCTTCATCTGAGTTCCTAATCGACGATCTGCATTAGGGAATTTATCAAATGGGAAACGTGCAAATTTACTTACGACATAGTCAACAGTAGGTTCAAAACATGCATAACTGTTTTTAGTAACTGGGTTTAAGATTTCATCTAATGTTAATCCTACAGCCAATTTTGCAGAGATTTTTGCGATTGGATATCCTGTTGCCTTACTAGCTAGAGCAGATGAACGAGATACACGAGGGTTAACTTCGATGACATAATATTTAAAACTATTTGGATTTAATGCCAACTGTACGTTACATCCTCCACAAATTTTTAATGCACGAATGATTTTTAGTGATGCACTGCTCAACATTGCGTTTTCACGATCTGTTAGAGTTTGTACAGGAGCTACTACGAAACTATCTCCAGTATGAATTCCAACTGGATCTACGTTTTCCATGCTACAGACTACGATTGCGTTGTCATTCGCATCACGGATTACTTCGTATTCGATTTCTTTGTATCCAGCAATACTTTGTTCAATCAAACATTGATGTACAGGACTAGCCTTTAATCCTGCTTCACAAATTTCACGAAGTTCAGCCTCATCATCGGCGAAACCTCCACCCGTTCCACCAAGCGTATAAGCTGGACGAACTACGACTGGATAGCCCAATGTTTCACAGAATGCAACCGCTTCTTCTATTGTATGAACGATTGTACTTTCTGGTACTGGTTCATTGATATCTTGCATTAAAGATCGGAACAATTCACGGTCTTCTGCACGGTTGATAGCTAATAAATCAGTTCCTAGAACTTCTACGCCATATTCGTCTAGAATTCCATCTTCATGTAATTCTACAACTAAGTTTAATCCTGTTTGACCACCCAATGATCCTAAAATGGCATCGGGTCTTTCTTTATAAATAACGCGTTTTGCGAAATCTACAGTCAAAGGTTCAATATAAACACGATCCGCAATTGTCGAATCGGTCATAATTGTGGCTGGGTTTGAGTTAATTAAGATAACTTCATATCCTTCTTCGCGAAGTGATTGACATGCTTGAGATCCTGCATAGTCAAATTCTGCGGCCTGTCCAATTACGATAGGTCCAGATCCGATTACTAAGATTTTTTTAATGTCTGTACGTTTAGGCATTATTGTGATCCCCCTTTTCAATCATTTCTACAAATTTACCATATAATGCATCCCCAGTTTGTGGATAGAATTGAATACCAAATGCAGGATATTCCTTATGTTCAATACCTTCACAACTCTTATCATTTAATGCTTGATAAGTCATTTCTAATGAAGCAGCTTCTAAGCTATCTACATCAACGGCATATCCATGATTTTGGTGAGTAATCTTAACTTTATTTGTTGCAATTTCTGTAACTGGAATATTTGATCCGTGATGTCCAAATCCCATTTTAGAAACAGTTGCACCTGAAGCTAATGCGATCAATTGATATCCTAGCCCAATACCGAATACAACGGTTTGTTTCATTAATTCTTTAACGACTTCAATCTGGCTAGTCAAATCACAAGGATTGCCTGGCCCGCTTGATAAACAAACTCCGTCTGGGTAGAATGACATAATTGTTTCAACGCTAGCATCGTGTTCAACAACAATTAAGTCCAATCCACATTTCGATAAATCGCGTAATGTGCTCATTGTTACACCAAAATCCACCACAACGACTTTCTTTCCGCGATTTGGCATAGGATAGACCTTCTTTGTTGAAACAGAAGATACTTGATCCTTCAATAGTTCTGTATTTTTTAATTCTTCTACAACCTTTTCAATGTCTGCATCGGTATTGCATAAAGTTGCCTTCATATTTCCTTTATCTCTTAATTTACGAGAGATTGCACGAGTATCAACCCCATAGATTCCTGGAATGTTTGCACGTTTCAAGAAGTGATCTAAACTTTCCTGACTTCTCCAGTTACTTGGTTGTTCGCAATAGTCTTTTACTACGAGACCAAATGTAGCTGGATCAATACTTTCATAGTCATCACGATTGATACCATAATTTCCAATTAATGGATATGTCATCATTACGATTTGTCCGCAGTATGCATTATCAGTTAAAATTTCTTGATAGCCAGTCATTGAAGTATTGAATACCAATTCTCCAATACGGAAGTTTTCACCACCAAAGCTGCGCCCTCGATATGTGCTCCCGTCTTCTAATACTAATAATCTTTCCATAGTTTATCCTTTCCATACTGTTTTTCCATCTACGATGGTTTCCTTTACTTGCGCATTTACGCTCCAGCCATTAAATGGCGTATTTTTCCCCATGGATTCAAATGTATCTATGTCAATCAAAGATTCATGTTCTAAATCTACTAAAACCAAATCGGCATTATAGCCTTCTTTAATTTGTCCTATATTCTCTAAGCCAAAACGCTTAGCAGGTGCAGCCGACATCCAATTTACCAATTGAGCCAATGTCCAACGTTTTTGACGGTGAACAAACTCTGTGTATAGTAAGGCAAATGCGCTTTCTAATGAAACAATCCCAAACGGTGCTTTATCCATAGAACGCTTCTTTTCTTCATAGGTGTGTGGTGCATGATCATTGGCAATGCAATCCAATGTTCCGTTTTCCAAGCCTTCAATCAAAGCCATACGGTCTTCATGACCTCTTAAAGGTGGATTCATTTTCCAGTTTGGTCCAACCACATCTTTATCTTCTAACAATAAGTGGTGTACTGTAACTTCAGCACTTACATTCGAACCTGATTCTTTTGCGTTTTTTAATGCTTCTACACTTTCTTTAGCTGAAATGTGGCAAGCGTGATAAGCGTTTCCTACTTCTTTTGTGATTTCTAAATCACGAATCAATTGTGCACTTTCACAAGCACTTGGAATTCCTAGCCAGCCCTTAGATGTCACAACTTCACTGTCATGTACACAAGCCCCTGGTCTGCGATAACTCATATCTTCTGTATGAGCTACAATCATGCAGTCATTTTCTTTCGCCTTTTCCATGGCTTCTTTCATGATTTTTGGTGTAGCTACCCCAACACCATCATCACTGAACCAGTGTACACCCAATTCTTTGATGCCCTTCATATCCACTACTTCCTTACTTGCCTCTTCTAATGTAATGCAAGCATATGGATATGTATGTACAACAGATTCTTTTTTGATTAATTGTTGATAGTCTTTCATTGTGTCCACATCATCTGGAAAAGGGATGACATTTGGCATTGCAAACACAGAAGTAAATCCTCCATGTGCCGCCGCTAAACTACCTGTATGAATGGTTTCTTTTTCACTGTGTCCAGGTTCTCTAAAATGCACATGTACATCCACTAATCCTGGAATTACAGTTAAGCCTGTAGCATCTACTGTATCACAGTCTTTCAAGATAGAATCATCAATCTGAATGATCTTTCCTTCGTCAATTAAAATATCTTTCTTTTCGACACAATTGTCAATTAAAACTTGACCATTTTTGATTAAACGCATGCTTATTTTTCCTCCTTGAATGGAGCAAAACCAAATCCACGTTTAATAACGGCCTTTCTAACCAACATACCATTGTGCATTTGTTCAAAAATTCTTGATTTTTCAGCTTCCACTAAATCCGTATCAATTTCAACACCACGATTAACAGGAGCTGGATGCATCACGATAGCCTTGTCTTTCATTCTTGCATAACGTTCTTTTGTAAGACCATACTTTTCTAAGTATTCACTATCTGTCATACCAGCCATTCCAGAACCTCTTTCTTTCTGGATACGAAGCATCATGACAACATCTGCCCATTCAATGGCTTCATCGAAGTCAATTGTTGGATAGCCAGGTCTTTCCCATTCTTTTGGTCCGGCAAAACGAACGGTTGACCCTAATTTTTCTAAAGCTTCTTTATCACTGGCAGCCACTCTTGAATGTAAGATATCTCCACAGATTACTACATTTAAGCCTTCTAGTGTGCCAAACTCATTTTGCATAGTTAGTAAGTCTAACAAGCATTGTGTTGGATGGTTTCCTGCACCATCTCCAGCATTTAAAATTGGAATATTGATATTTTCCAATTCTTTAAAATATTCATCTTGAGAATGACGGATCACCACCATGTCATACCCAATTGATTCAAATGTCTTTACTGTATCATAAAGAGTTTCTCCCTTTGTGACACTGGATGCTCCTGCCGCAAAATCGGCTACTTGGCATCCTAATTGGTGCTGTGCACTTTCGAATGAGAAATGTGTTCGAGTTGAAGCCTCAAAAAAAAGATTAGCAACCAATGCTTTCTGCATTGGTAATTGCCAATCTTTAAAGGAACTATTAAAAAGTCTAGCATCATCAAGAATGCTATAGATATCTTCAACTGACAGATCTCTCATGGATAATAACGAATTTTTGTTCATATAATCCTCCTTGTGACCTTAAAAAAATGGATTTAAAAAGTCCCTTTTCAAATCCAATTTCTCTTTTATATATACTACCATAAATCATGGATTTTTCAACAATAAAATTCTTCAATACATCAAAGAACGAACTCTATTTACGACATATATGTTTTAACTATTTTTTGATTGCGATACACTCAATTTCTACCTTTGCATTTTTAGGTAATGCAGCTACTTCAAAGCAGCTACGAGTAGGATATATACCATCAAAGTATTTCGCGTATTCTTCGTTTACTTTCGCGAAATCTTTCATGTCATCCAATAATACAGTTGTCTTAACAATATCATCATATGTTAAGCCTGAAGCTTCTAATAATACACCAATATTTTCAAAGACTTTCCGAGTTTGTTCAACAACATCTTCACTAACCAAATTTCCTTCTGTATTCACACCTAATTGTCCAGATAAGAATACAAGTCCTTCTGTAGCAATCCCTGCTGAATATGGCCCTAATGCCTTAGGTCCTTTTGTACTACTAATTTGTTGTTTCATTTTGTTTCTCCTAATCCAATAATTCTTTATCAATGATTTGAAAATTTGCTCTATGAATATACAAAGCCTTACCATCAATCATAAGTTTCGTCATTTTTGGTAAATTATCTGGAATCTTCCAATACACCTTATCTCCAGAGTAGGCGGCAATTGGCTGTCCTAATTGGGATTTAATGACTACAATTCTTCCTTTGCCAAACATATTTTTATACTTGTTGATAAAACGAGCAACAGACGTATTGTCCGATATTTGTCCATGTGTATTTGAATCAATATCTTCTTGTATGAAATCCACATCCGGTGTTAAACCTTTTTGTTCAAAAACACAAGTATCTCCACATGATTCTATTTCTTTTCCGTCTACCGTTATCGTAATTACACTTGATAATTCATAGCCACGAACAACACGTCCATCTTCATCATAGGAAGTAGACTCTACCGCATTACCTGTAATACTGATTTTATCCCCACTTGTCTCCATGACTTCACTACCATAATTATCATACGTATAGATTGTGTATCCATTACCTACTAAATTGCCCTTGATATCATTAAGTGCTGATTGAAACATGCTACAACCGCTCAATAATATACATAAGCATACTACACTTATTCTTTTTATATTCTTATTCATATTTCCCCCATTTTATAATGCATTTTCTAAGCTTTCATCAATAGCTTTTTAATTAACTCTACACTTACTGAAAAGATGAATGCGATAGCTTTAATTCCAAATTCCTTGTCCATCATTTTTTGATACATTTCAAGCTCTTTTTTTCACGACCTCGTTCAATTCCTTTTTTCATTCCTTTGACTTTACTTCCAGCCATCTCTTTTCAGCTTCACACATTTCAATCT